>Ga0268244_10000040_pt1 | contig 52935 bp, 42 predicted proteins | sample AgamicMgSfe_FD_200258 | JGI IMG/M metagenome (GOLD analysis project Ga0268244, IMG submission 200258) | Agave microbial communities from Guanajuato, Mexico - Mg.Sf.e (v2) (version 2) | ecosystem: Host-associated > Plants > Phyllosphere > Phylloplane/Leaf | place: Guanajuato, Mexico | collected... | reverse complement strand
CAGCTCCGGCAAAGGCGGGATCGATGCCGATTCTGCGGTGGTGGAACCAAGGCTCAGCCGAGGCGTTGAAACAACGACAGCGCGCGGTCCTGCTGTCATTGAACTAGATTTTCTCATCGCCGAGCATCTCGTCCACGGCCATCACAAGCTCTTTCAGGTATGCGGCGTAGCAGCCGCAGTCGCTTGTCCATTGGCATACCTTGGTCCGTCGGATCAAACGCGGAAAGACGACATTGCATCCGTGAGGGCGGTCATCTCCGCACCAGCAACTTCGCATGAGGGCCGCGAAAGGCAGCTTCTAGAACAAAGAACACCGCGTGCGCCGCGAGACAGCCTGTCAAAGTGTCAACACAAGGCACTGTATGCGGTCGACAGTATGTTTATACACTTCTTTGCGGCGCACACTCCGAAGACATGGATATTTTGACGCAGCTGCATCAGTCTGCACTGCTATGCGCAGGCGTATATACGCCGTGACAAGAGGACGATATGCGAAAATCGGCAGCAACAGCATCGAATGCGCCTCTGGTCGTAGTGTAGTTTCGTGTACTCCCCAATGAGGACGAGGTGATGTCCGACCAAGCGTTTCCACCACCCTGCTTCGTTCCTTCCCTTCTTGAGCGTGTCGACCTCATCTCATACTTCACTTCACGTTCTTCCAAAGCTCTCCATCATCTCTTCATCACGAACCCTCAACTTGCACGTATATAACATGTACAACGGCACAATTCTCCTTCGCCATGACATCGCTCAACACAATCCGGAAACCCGAAGCGGACAAACGCGTGGAGCAGATACTGAGTACGAGGACCGTGGACCACTCCGGCAGTACGTGCTAACCTCGCGTCAGCTTGTGCGGACACCGCTCTGAAGGTCCTCGAGGATCGCTCTGTCTTTCCTGCAACTCTCGAGTCGCAACTGGAGACGTTCATCAAGCGCGCGTTTCCACTCCCATCGTCAGCATCACTTGCAGGCAAGGCAGCAGAGTTTGACCGCCGCGGCAGTCAAATCTGGAACGCGACGACGAATATCATTCGCGAAGCAGACCAAGACCAATGCGACACTCAAGCAGAGCGGCCGAACGTCACAGCATTGACGACTGTCCTGCGGGTGTTCGCGTTTTCACTGATCGATACTGCGTATCACATCTCCTCGAAGCGTACAAATGACCAGGACCAGAGGATACGCACGCTCAAAGTCGCGCTGAAGACTTGTCGGTATTGCCTCGATAGTAATCAAGTCGAGCTCGCCCTAAAGGTACTGGAAAGGTGCTCCGCCCGCATATCAGACATTGAGGACGCAGAGCCCGTTGTGCAACTCGCCCAGAATCCGGTCGACGAAAACGTCGATGGACGACTCACCCTCAAGCGTATCGTCTGTGAATACTATCTGCTGCGCACAGCACACGCTTGGAAGACCGAGCGCCTAGATGTCGCTTCCCACTTCTGCACCAAAGCGGATCACGACGTTTTGGCGCAGTCTCCTGACTTGACCGAAAAGGCTACAGACCTATTTCATAAGATAGGCAAGTCTCTGGCAATTAATGGCACGACAGGCCCGGCCATGGAGTGGTGCGAGCGTACAATCCAAACGTTGGATGATTGCAGTTCAGAAGACCTAAGCCTGGATGCAGTCGAGTTGAGACTTCCGGTGACTGCGACTTTGGTCGAGACACTTCTCGCTCGCGGCGACGAGTCATCTTACCAGCGTGCTGTAACCCTCATCCAGCAGCTGGAGGAGGTATTCGGTCTGGGAAATCGGATCGCTGTCTCCTTGTTGCAATTCAAGACTCTTACGCACAAGCAACCTGTTGATGTGGAAAGAATGAGCGGTGTACTCCGCCACATGATCAGGTTGGCAGTTCTCACAGATCAAAGCTTCAAAACGTGAGTTCACCGAAAGTGCTTGACTGCATCACGTTAACGACGTCTATTTACAGCATCATGCAGACGATACACAAAGCGAGACGGTACAGCCAGAGATGTGCATCTACCACGCTTCTTGAAATAATTGAACATCGACTCATCCAAGATATCGCGACCAGTGACGGTCCCGATAACCCAGCCAGAGACCGGCTGGAGAAAGCTATCGTAACTTTCGTCTTGTTCATGACTACTCAATGCGAACAGGTACCCGACTCACAACTTGCAGAGACGTGTGCGCTGTTCGACATGCTTTCACAAAACAAGATCGACCTATCACCGAAAGCCACACATGCGGCGCAGACGTTGATTTGGGGGGCAGCAGGCACTTCGAATCCAGAGATCTCGAGTGAATGGTGCACCACCTTGCTTCATCCCGTCTTCGACAGGGCAGGTCAGGTAAACAAAGCCCGGATCGGCAGGTAGGTTCTGCCTGGCCTTGGCTTGCATGAATGACTGGTGACGTTCTGCAGAAGGGCCATCACGATTGCACTGGCTCGACAAGACGTTAGTGCTGCTCGCGAAGCATTCTATCGCATGCCGCCTGCCGTCCAGAATGAAATCATGTCTCGATATCTGGCTTTCAAGATCGCAATGCAATCAGAGGATATTGACCTGGCTCGTGAGAGTCTCGGCATCATCTCCAAACATGCTAGCAAAGACCCACGGATCCTCTATGCTTGCGTCCTCGAAGCTCAGCAATCCAACATGCGCACCTTGGCCGTCACCGCATTACAAGCACTTCTCGACACGCAGACCGCTGGTGTCCATCTGCCGTCGCTTCTGCGCTGTATAGTGCGCCTACTCATGGGTGAACGCGACGTGCAGGGAGCCGACCATGATCAGGTCGTAGGAGAGATTGTGCAGACGTTCGAGCATGCCGCGGCCAATGTCAAGGTTCTCCGACAAGCCACCGAAGACCAGTGGCGGGTCGAGGTGCAATGGTGGAGCAAGAACGCCTACAACTTGGCTTTGCAGCTTTGCGCGAGTGCTCATCCTGAGCATATCGTGAGACTACTCGCCGCGTGCATCAAGTTCATCGACGCTTGCCCGACGGACGCCGACGCAACAAATCGGTGCAACAGTATTCAACGAAGAATGATCTGTCACTTTTTGTCGGCGACTTCTTCAATCGTGCTTGCGAGGTCGAATGCAGATGGGTCAGAGTATGCTTTCCAGAACTACTTGCACGCTCAACAACAGATCTCTGCCTTTCTGGAACTTGCAGGCCAGGTGACGGATGCACCCGATGATCAGGATCTCTCCGCGAGAAGACTCGAGATGCTAAAGTCCCAGCTTGAATGCGTCTTCAAGCTTCGACAATGGGACAAACTGGACTCCACCCTCACATCCCTCCTCGAATCGAAACACATCGATCGATGGGACAGTCTGATCGACCTACTGATTGTCGTGCACGAGCAAACCTCGCAACTAGAAGGAGCGGCAAGCACCCACGGCCGAATCACGGAGCTCCTCCAACGCTGCATCAACGACAACTGGAAGCAGGACCGCGACATGACCAAGATGAGCCGATGGCTCCGTCTCGCCTTCGGCATCTACCTCGACAACGATGGAGTGGACCTGGCGTTGAACATCGTGCAACAAGCCGCCGGTCTCGCCAAGCGAAACGATGGCCATACGTATCCCGGTGATGAGCTCCAATGGCTGGCGATCTCGGCTTTCAACAAGGCAGTGGATATGCTTTCGGTCGACGATCGTGAGGCGGTCACGCGGTGGATCGATGCAGCGCTTGAATTGGCGAGATATGCGGCTGACAATGGCGCTTTGCATGCACATTTGACGCATAAACGGGAGATGGTGAGGGAACGGATGCAAGCTGTGGTTGTGTGATGATGGTCGTTAGCCGCAGAAGGGACGAGATGTCGTGGTTCACGAGACCCTCCTGTGGCCGAAGTGTGGATTGATGTAGCGGGTTTAGTCTACAGAGCTCCTACTAGACGCCAGTGGCAAAGTCGTGAATGTTGAACGAGGCCAAGGTAGCACCGAGGCACGATGGACTGAAGCCGATGAAATTCGAGCCGTATATCCTCCTCAATTATGTAGACCACAGATGCAGCGCTGGGTATCGTGATAGTTCCGACTATGCCAATACGAAAGGGAACCGACCTTCCCGCCCGCCACATTCATTGCGCCACAACCGCCCCTCTTACGCCTAAGTTCACCACCGTCCACTCAATTAGCCCGTCGTACAACCTCCCGCGTCCATTCCCTCCAACCCTCCCATTCCTCTTTTCGTCTCTCGATCTTCCACCGTCCCGTCTCCCTCGCTGGCCGCCACGCGAGTCTATTCTCCGGCATCTTCGTCAGATCGACCGGCGGCGCTCTCGTCGTCGTCGCCAGCAGCAGCATCCGCTGCAAAGCCTCTCGACCCTCTTTGCGCACCGCCTCGCTCCGCTTCACCCGCTCGCTCTTCGCGTTGCCGAGCGGTTCGTGCAGCCAGTCGAGGGTGGAGCGCGCGGAAAGTGGAGAGTCTGGTGATGGGAGCCGGAGGCGATGGTTCTCCTCTCGGAAGTACCGCACGGCGCCCTCAAGGCTGTGGATCTTGTGCTCTTGCTTGCGCATCGCTGTCTTGGCGCCTGCGCCTAACGCACTGTCGTCAAGCACTGTGCCGTTGCCGCCGGCCTTCCTGCGCTCCTCCACCAATTTGCCCATTTCCTCTCGGACTCGTTCGACATCCCTCTCGGCGTCCTGTCGCGTCTTCGCCAGCTCAGCCTTCGCCTGCCTCTCTTGATCCCTAGCGTCGTGTAGATTCCGTTCCAGCTCGGCGATCTTCGCCGACCGCTTCCCGGCCTCCTTCATCCTCGCCTCGAGCATTTCGATCCGTACGCTCTGTTCCTCCAGCTCGGCTTCTTTCTCTCTCAGCACGACATCCCGCCGCCGCACATCCTCCAGCGCCTGAGCCAATCCGGCTTCGGTGCCGACGGAAGTGATCTTCGTTTGCTTGAGCTGTTCCGCACGCGCGACCCATGGCGCCGGAGCACGCTCGAACTCCACTGCGTTGTCCAGGTCGGACGGCAGCGATGCCAAGTTCGAGAGTATGTCGGTGAGAGCGTGGAGCCGGCCGGCGAGAGCTGTGAAAGGCCCAGCTTCCGGTGTTGACAGCGTGAAGACACTGGTCGCAGCTCTAGAAAGCGCACCGGAAACCTCGTCCAGTAAGAAGGGTTCACGGCGGCCTTCTTCGCCGAAGAGCGCTTGGAGTGCTTCGCCGGCCTCACGAGCGTATACTACAACTTCGGTTGCAACCGTTTCAGATGCGTCAAAAGCCTCGGTACAAGAGGCCTCAAGCGTTAGTGAGCGCGCTTCTAAATCAGCGAGCAAGCGATACGTCTTCCCGGCCATGACCTTTGCGTTCCTGGCATGTGATATCAGAGATTCAGCCCGGTTGAGGAGGAGCGAAAGATCTGATGCGCTGCCAGCCTCGCTGTCATCGTCTTCCTTCTCCTTCCCGTCTTCCTCCTCGTCATTACTTGAGATCTTGACATTGTTTTCCACCATTGACCGCGTAATGCTGAGCGCCGATGCCGTACTCTCGAGCTGACTCTGCAAACGAAGCGTGCGCATTAGCAGGTCGTCCGCATGGCTTGCGAGGTCATCTCTGAAATGCAAACTCGCGAGATGCGTCATGACCGCGATGGAGCGTTGCAGCTCCTCGGCCATGTCTTTCCCGTGGAGTTCTTCATGCCTCAGGTTCTCAATATAGCTGTTGAGCGCCCGTTCCACCGGCTCGAGTTCGTACAGCGCACCCTCGTAATTGGCAAATTCGTCCACGGAGCACCCGCGGATGGCATTGACGAAGCGCTCGGCCATGCCGGCGACCCACGTCAGCTTGTCGAGTGCATCGCAAGCCGCAAAGACGTCTTCGTCTTGTCCACGGGTACCGAACGAGGCAACACGTTCCTTTACGAAGCCGTGCACCAAGTTCGCTTTGAACCCAATGCGCTTGAACCGTAATAGAGCCAGTACGCTATTCCGTTCGGCGTGGAACGCTTCTGGTAAGAACAGCTGGACTATCGCTAGATGCTCAGAAGCCTCCTGCGTGTCGAGCTTCCTCAACTCGAGGTCAATGGTTTTGATCTGGGTCTTAGCGGCGCTCGTCTGCAATCTTATGTTCAAGTCGAGCATAGCGCGACTCTTGCTGTTGAGGTCGGCGGTTTCGGTCTCGGAAAGCTGCTTTGATGCCTGCATGTCTGCGAGATCGCTCTGCATCTGACTGACAAGCGCACGATATCGTACGATTGTGTAATCGGCCTCATCGAGTGCTTCTTGCTGTTGCTTTGCGGTCCGTTCGCGATCGAGTATCAAACTCTCCTTGAAATCGATCTCTTCCTGTAATTGCTTCTCGTTCTGTTGGTGGTTGAGATCAAGCTCATCGTTTAGCTCTCGCAGGTCTTCGAGTTCCTCGACAGTATCCCGTAGCTGAGACAAAGTGTCTTCGAGGCGTCCATTTCTGGCAGAGAGTTCCTCAATCATATCTTCAGACTGCATGGCCGCCTCGAGTTGCTGCTGCAGATCGGTCGTATCGGCCTCACTTCGCAACAGCTTCTCCCTAGTCTCACTGCACTGAGTCTTGACGATGTCGAGCTCCTTAAGCTGCTCCGTTAGACTGCCAATTTGCTCCTTCATCTCTCCTTCCTTGTCCTGAGTGATGTCGCGCAGCCTCAGCAGTGCATCTCGTAATCGCTCATTACTCTTTTCCATCTGCGCCCAGCCTGCGCTCGTGCGCTCTTCTGGGCTCATTTCCTTACTGAGCTCAGCGTTCTCTTCTCTCAATATCTCAATATCAAGCTCCATCTCCTCATTCTTCACCCTGAGATCGGCCAGCTCCGCCTCTAAGCCTTCGGCTTTCTCCTCCGCCATCTCCCGATCTAAAGTAGCCAGTTCTATCGCCCCGTCATGCTCGGATTGAATGGCTTCAATGTCACCGAACCTTTTCTCATAATCACTCACTGCCCGCTTCAACTCCGCAATCTCCTGCTGCTGTGGTCGGTACTTGTTCTGCAGCTTCTCGATAATACCCTTGTACTGGTCGCGCTCTTGCTGTGCTTGGTCCAGACCCTTCTTCACATCCCGGTCCTCTTGACGTTTACGTTCCAGCAGCCGGACTTTAGCTTCCAACTCCTCGATCTGCCGGTTCGATGCTGCAGTGCTTCGCACGGTTCGCTGAGAGTGGATGGATGCTGCGGTGGGAGACGACGGCCGCCGTGGCCGCATGGGCTGTGGTGGAGGATCGGACGGTACAGGCGGAGGCGCAAAACTTGTCTTCTCTTCGTCCGCTTCATTTTCCCTTTCCCCATCTGCTTCGGGTGGACTTGGTGCAGAACTAGGTGTCTCATCTCGTTGATCATTTTCGTTATCTTGCGCGTCCAGATTGGTCGCTGATCCCGATCGAGACATTGGGTTGGGACGGATCGGAGGTGCATGGCGGCCTGAAGAGGTTCGTCCAGGCATTGCCCCAGGTAAACTCGCGCCTAGGCCAGCATTCGGAGCCAGCGACAATCGCGTGTTTCGTGGTGTTGCTGTGGTCGATGTCCCGGGCAAAGTAGATGTGCGACGACTCGTCGTCGTCACTGGAGGTGCCATACTCTGCCTCGACGGCTTGGGGGTTACACCCGGCGCTGCCCTTCTTCCGGCTGGAGGTGTATTGGTGCGGGAAGTCGACGTGCTCGAGATACCGTTGTTACCCAGCTGCTTCGTAGGAGATTTGGCGGGTGAATGTAAGCCACCAGCTGTCCGAGCTCCAGAAGTAGGGCTGCCCACAATGGCACTACCTCTCCTGCCCGGCGCATCTGCAATGCCATGCCTCTTCACTCCATTAACTGCCGTATGCACACTGCTCGGCCTGGCTCTGGGCTGCGAGCCATTGACCGCAGACCTCGCCTTGGGCTTCGTTTCGTCCAGCACCTGGCGCACTCCAGCCGGTCTGCAGAACATGCCATAACCCTGCTCGCACTCAAAGTACCGCTCCCCCTTTACGGAGCCATCATTTTTGCCCGTCGCTTCCTCAAGCTCTACGCCAACCCAATCGCCAGTTTGGAAGGAAGTGTTGCCGACGAAGCGCACGATCGCTATCCGGCCGTCGTTAAGTTCGATTCTCTGGCCTGCCGAAAGGCTAGACGTGCTCATTGTTCGAGTCGTACCCGGCGTTGGAAGCACCCAAGCCCCTCATCGTCCGCTCTATTCAGTCCGACTCCAAGATCTCCAATCTGCGCCTAGTCGAAGCACATGAAGTTGGGACATTGGAACACATGCCCTGACGCCGGCGCGTACCACTAGTCGTCTTCGGCGCGAAGCGGGCCGACCTGATGCACAGGGCGTTAGATGCCTCAGGCAAAACATGTGGGATCCACGAACGCCAAGACTAAAGCCGAAATTCGAATCAGCAAAAGCCAGCCGCACACAGAAAACATCTCGCCCACCGACGACCACTTCCCGCCGCACCCACATCTTGACACAACGCCGTCAAGATGAAGCTCAACATCTCCTACCCGGCCAACGGCTCGCAAAAGCTGATTGACATCGAAGATGAGCGCAAGCTTCGCGTGTTCATGGACCGCCGCATGGGTCAGGAAGTCCCGGGCGACAGCGTCGGCGACGAATTCAAGGGCTACATCTTCAAGATCACCGGCGGCAATGACAAGCAAGGTTTCCCGATGAAGCAGGGTGTCATGCACCCGACGCGTGTGCGTTTGCTGCTGTCCGAGGGCCACAGCTGCTACCGCCCGAGAAGAACTGGCGAGAGGAAGAGGAAGTCGGTTCGCGGATGCATTGTTGCCATGGACTTGTCCGTATTGGCTCTTGCCATTGTCAAGCAGGGCGACAACGATATCCCGGGCGTGACGGATACCGTTCACCCGAAGCGCCTTGGGCCCAAGCGTGCGAGCAAGATCCGCCGCTTCTTCGGTCTCAGCAAGGAAGACGATGTGAGTGGTCACGCTCTATTCCTCTTCGCCAGCCGATCGCCGCATGTCGGCGTCGGCTGAGTCTGAGACCACCATTGCTGACAGCGACATGTGTTGTAGGTCCGCAAGTTCGTCATCCGTCGTGAGGTTCAGCCCAAGAAGGAGGGCGCGAAGCCATACACCAAGGCCCCTCGCATTCAGCGTCTGGTCACCCCACAGCGCCTGCAGCACAAGCGTCACAGGATCGCACTCAAGCGCCGTGCCGCCGAGGCAAGCAAGGATGCTGCGGTACGCATTGCACCTATCCGTTCCTCTTCTCAGTACTAATCAATTGGCAGAACGACTACGCGCAAATCATGCACAAGCGTGTGGGTGAGGAGAAAGCGAAGCAGGCGGAGATGAGGAAGAGGCGTGCGTCTAGCATGCGCAAGTAGACGTAAAGGTTGGGGCCGGGGAAGAGGTCATCGGCGAGTTGCGATGGTGTTATGAACAGCACGACCGAGTCGGATCGCTGTGATGCGCTTCGCAAAGGCGTCCGTGGTGTTTTCATAGCAGCGACCAACAGCGACCGGTTGGCGTATCAAAATGCATGCTTTCCACACGTTTAGACGTGTCTCTACGTGCATGACTTCTCCCGTTCCCGTCGGCTGTAGGATCTGTGAGACACTCGTGCTGTTACAAGGCGCTCGCTGTCGCTGCCGAATGTGGGCAAGCTCGGATGATATGCGGGCACGCTAGTGAGCAAACCAACCGACTGCTGGTTCGAACTTCGTTACAAGACGTAAAGCCCTGCTCATTCGCACCATGAGGCCCAACTCTTCGTCCACCACTATTCTTCCCTATCCGGAGTGGTCGCGCAGCCATGGCGACCAACTCGATCAAGTTGTTGACGGGCAACAGCCACGGTCAGCTGGCTAAGCTCGTCGCCGACCGGTACGCGGATGGATCTCCGGCGATCAGACAGAAGGACATGACTGACGGGCAGCAGGCTGGGCATAGAGCTAGCCAAGGTCATGGTGCTCCAGTATTCAAACAACGAATCTAGCATATCCATCGGCGAGTCTGTACGAGACGAAGATGGTGCGCGTTTGCGACTTCAAGTCTAAGGGAACCCTTCACGTCTGACCAGACATGCGCAGTCTTCATCATCCAATCCACCGAGCCGGGCAACATCAACGATCACATCATGGAGCTCCTCATCCTCATCAACGCCTGCCGGACCGCCTCCGCCCGCCGCGTCACCGCCGTCCTGCCCAATTTCCCCTACGCCCGTCAGGATAAGAAGGATAAGAGTAGAGCTCCTATCACCGCCAAGCTCATGGCCAACATGCTCCAGACCGCGGGCTGCAACCACGTCATCACGATGGATCTGCACGCGAGCCAGATCCAAGGCTTCTTCAACGTGCCCGTGGACAACCTGTACGCGGAGCCGAGCACGCTCAGGTGGATCCGGGAGAATTTGAACGTGAAGGATTGTGTGATCGTGAGCCCGGACGCCGGAGGCGCGAAGAGGTAAGCTTGTCTGTATGAAGACGGTCAGCGGCGTGCAAGGCTTATGAAAGATGGACAGAGCAACGAGCATAGCGGACGGGCTGGACCTTGGATTCGCGCTCATACACAAGGAGCGCGCGCGACCCAACGAAGTGTCACGCATGGTCCTTGTCGGCGACGTCACGGGCCGCATCGCGATCATCGTCGACGACATGGCGGATACATGCGGCACGCTGGTAAAAGCGGCGGAAGTGGTCATGGAGCACGGGGCACGAGAAGCCATCGCGATCGTGACGCATGGCATTCTGAGCGGCAACGCGGTCGAGAAGCTCAACGAGAGTAAGCTGAAGAAGCTGGTCGTGACCAACACGGTCCCGCATGAGGAGAAGAAGAAGCGGTGTTCGAGGATCGAGACGCTGGATATCAGTCCTACGGTGAGTGACAACCTTCCGTCGTTGATGCAACACCTAGATCGCTAATCGACATTGTGTAGCTGGCCGAGGCGTGCAGGAGAACGCATAATGGCGAGAGTGTGTCGTTCTTGTTCAAGCATGCGCCCGTAGATTAGATGTATGACAATATGAGCCTATGAATGATTTGGAAGCGTTGCTTCGCAAACGGGGCTTCGCGAAGGGGTACGCGCAGTCTTGACACTTCCTGAACGGTCTCGCACTCGCTCACTGACATAGTACGCCGCGTTATTGAGACTTTGAGGAAAGGCGATGGCTCACCAGCAGCCCCCTTGGTTGGCAAGCACTCTGGTAATCAGCAGGTCCATCTACACCCATCGCGATCCTAAATGCTGCTGTAGAAATGACGCTACGCCAGGGTCGCTTCCGGTGGTATCCTGGAATTTTGCCTGTTGTCGCAGTAACTGAAGTCAATGTCAGTTGAGCGAGAAACCACGTGAGATATGAGTGTCATAAGCCCAGAACCAAGAGCTGCTGCTGCCTCCTTAGTGATGAATCATATGGACTGGCAAGCAAGATCTACTCTGAGAGAAGCATCTGTTGAAGAAGGCTAGAGAGATGGTCCACCTCGACGTCCCAAGACGAAGGCACGATGTTTTCTGGCCATCGTTCCACTTCATCACGATCCTTCAGCGTCTGTTGTGGGCGGTAGAAGCTTTCTGCGTTTGTCCTGCTCGACAGAATTCATTTCCAAGCGTAGAGCGGTATTCGTCTCGCATTTGTGCGCAGGCTGCTGCAGGGCGCGCCACACACTCGTCTTTTCCTGGGACTTTCTAGTCATCCTCCCCGGCTTGGTTGACGGACGGTATGTCTGGCACCCGGCTTTCTGCACGCTGGAGACCACAATGCGTCCACCCCACCTAGTCCTCGCGACCCTTCGTCCCTGCCAGCGGCGGGCGCGTTGATTTCCGCGTCATTGAGAGTGACACTGCCTTTGACTGCGATATGGTCGGATTCACCACGACCAACGCGCAGCTTCCAGACCGCGCGCCTGGCACCCCTTGTGCTCTTGCAGGCATCTCACTTCTTCATCTCACAAATCTGCTCCAACTCCTTCCGAACCGCCTCCGCCCCACCCCGATTCGCCTCCTCCGGGAGACGCAAATCCGGCGCCCCGTTCGAGCCCGCCCTGACCTGCTGCATCACCTTGCTCACGGCGTCGTCGTACGTGACCGCCTCCCCGCTCCGGAACAGCTTGACGACATATTCGCGCAGGGCCTGCGACCAGCCGGCTTCGTCGAGTCGTTGCTGCAGCGCCGCTTGGATGCGGGCGACGCCGCCGTTTTGGAGGAGGGCGAGGGTGACTTGGGATTGGAAGTCCGGGCTGTTGCCGGATGTGGTCGAGTCGATTGCGGTTTTCTTGACGCCGTTTGTTGTCGCCATTGCGGGTTTTGGAGTGGCGGGCAATGGTGCTGAGAGGGGTTCAGGATTTTGTTGTCATGATGGGACTTTGGACTGGTAGTGAGATGTCAACAACACATGTATCACAAGAATGGGAGAAAGGGTCGCGCTACTCCAGGTCCCCACGATACTGTGGAGATTGCATGTGACAAGGTCGACGCACGTGACACGCATACATGTATCTACAACAGAATCCCTACGAACAACATGCATCGTTGTCGCACCACCGGCACTGTCAAGGCCTTGACGCCGTTCATAAGCATCACAGTAGCTGGTGGCAAAACCGTCCTATTGATTGTGTGTTGATTCCGCGCACGAAAAGTCGGAGACAAACATTCGTATCAGACACCTGAAGGTCGCGAAGAACATGACAAGTTCCCTCCTCTCAGAGCATGACACCGGTACAGGATCTGAAATCAATGCTGCTGAACAACAATGCCCACAAGACATTGTTCGTTGCAGAGCTGCCGCCTCGCAGGGCGAGAAGGAACCTCGAGCGTGAGTGGACCAGACAGCATGTGCGACCGCAGAAACAGTGAAGCGGTGCCTCGATCTCTCCAGCCCATGCTTGCTTCTGCGGCGCTGAAGTCAAAGAGCTCGACCTGCTACAGGCATGAAGTCCAGGGACTTGTCCAGCATGGCAACAAGTTCGCAAGAGCCCTCGTCCGTTGCGTACATAGAGCCCGAAGATGTTATTAATAAGCCTGACCGAGGGAATCCATCTCCCACGGAGGTACGGAAGTGGGACCTGAACACACACTGACTGACATCGGTAGCGTTAATCGTTATGGAGGTCACAGTAGGTGCTCACCAGATCCTTCGCACATCGTATTCACCAATGGTTGGACGGCGGTGAGTGCTGCGTACGGTATCTCGCCATTGTTGGTGGCGTCCACTCCACCCCGCCGTCGTGTTCTCGGCCACCACTGTGGTCGACCGCAATCGTCCGCCATGTTGACACCGTGCGTACACGACATCTCCAAGCCTGCAGTCCTCCTCACTTTGAGTCCTGACTCTTGACTGTGCAGGAACATAGTAACATACTCACTTTTCTCTCGAGGACTCCATTCGACTCCGCAGTGATCCCCTCCTCCCAATGCATGCGTGGCGTGCTTTCCGCATAGGCGCACACACGGCACGAGTCACGACAATTTCCAGTAGATCCTTTGGAAGTTTGGTGCAGGGTGCTTTTCGATTGCAGATCCTGCGGGCGAGGGGAGACGAATGTTCGGTACACGCCCGATTCCTTGGGAAACTACTGCAGCGTGATGCCCCGAACGGGATAGAGGTAAAAGAAAGCGATCTCAAAAGAAAACGAAGGGAAGACGAAAAAGCAAATGCAAATGCAAATGCAAAGCCAAACTTCCATCCAAGGGACCAGGGACCAGGGACCAGGAGGGTTGTCCCAATGGAGGAAGCATGGCAAGCCGCAAGTGGAAGTTTGGTGCCAGCCAGCAGCTGAGAAGGCGTGCTCGGCCACACGTGCTCAGCTAAAGTGCGGTCGAGGGCACACCATCTCTCTCTTCAAAGATCTGGACCACACCTCGCCGTCCCCAATCGTACAGTATGTCCGTCTCTGCGCTTAAGTACGGGCACACACACTCGCACACCACCACGCATTTTTTCTCCCGCACATCGCTTTTTCCAGGCTCGTTTTCTTTTTTTGCTTTTTCCCACACATGTCATCGATGATCTGAACATACGTATATATATACGTGCTCACGAGGGACACTGAGGCGAGGAAAAAGAACACAATGGCGAAACCGTACAAGATGTTGCCCGGCTCTAACAAGAAGACTCTCAAAAACTCGCTCGCCACCGTGCCCGAAGAACCATCGTTGTTCGGAGGACTGGACATCGAAGCAGCCACCATGAGCCCCAACCACGAGCACTTCGCCCTCTTCGACCCCACTCAATCCCGGATCGCCCCATACGGACGACCGACGAGTGTCCTCAAAGTCGCCCTCTACGCCTCCCTCGCGTGGAACGTGGTGTTGGCTTGCGCGTTGACGGGTTACTACTACCGCGAACCGCCGTCCCAGCACCACAACCTGTCCCGGTACGCGCGCCTCCCTCGGCAGCGCACGGCCTGGAACTTCGGGACCATGTACGGCTCGCGAGCGCTCGAGGACGAGCAGCGCGCCGATCGGCTGTGGGAGGATCAGAGCTCTGCTTCGGGCGTCGTCGCGCTGCGGCATGTCCAGGCCCGGCATTGGCACCTGCCGCAGTCGCAGTCGTTCGATCGCGATCCGGAGTATGGGCTCTATGTCGTCGCGGGCATGCACTCCATGAATTGCTTGCAGAAGCTACGCCGATCCGTGGTCCAGTCCTACCACGGTGGCGAAGTGCATCTTGAGGAATATGCGGACTTGCTGCAGTGCGCGGATGTGCTGAGGCAGGAGATCATGTGTCATGCCGACGATACGCCCATGTATCTTTCGACGTCGCAGTCGAGGACTATCATCGGTGAAGGACAGACGCGGATGTGCCGGAACTGGGCTCGGTTGGAGGAGTGGTATGAGGCGAACTCGGAGTGTGTCGATGACTTGGATCAGACAGCCGATGGCTCGGGTCGGAAGAAGGAATGTCCATCCAGGAACAAATTTGCGTCCGAGATGAGGGAGTATCTCAGTCAGCCCGATCATTTCTGAACGGAGCCAGTCACTCGATAACTACGCAAAAAAACCCTTCGCGACGTCGTGTATCGAGGGGTGTTGGCAATTTACGAGCGCTCTTTGATACATCAGCGTCGTTGGAGCGGACAGAACCATTTGACGACGACACCGCCCTCCTTCGTCCGCCACAGTATCAGTCTGGACCGAAGCCTGCCGACAGATGGCACGACCCATTTCGGCAGCCGCAAGCAAGGTCTTGCCGATGCGAACAGCTTCGCACCCTGCGTCCGGCTACTACGCCGATGGTATGAGCGTGCTTCAACACCTCCATCTCGAACTTCGGACGACTACTCTCGCGAGATCAGCCGGGTCGACTTCGAGCATTGGCTTCGGCCGTGAACGCATGCCTTCCGGGGTAAGGAGTGACGAGCATTGTCAAGAGAGGATGTGTGCTCTCAGCGAAAAGCCATCGTCAGACCGCTCTGTGGTGCCTCTCATGAGATATGTCTGTCACGATGTTTGTGAAGGCGAACGACGAGAGTGCCAGCGATGGGAAGGATGGGAAGCGTGTGCTGAGAGACGAAGAGGAGAGATTGTTCATATGTCGACTTGATAGTGGGCGAAGCAGGCCTCGATCTTGAATATCGTTGTCTCATAACTCTCCGTGGTTGCTCGTGCTTGTACTTTTGTGGCTACATCCTATCGTCAGTATCGTCACCAATGCGGTGCAGGATGTCTGCAGTCCGAGCCAATCTTCCACGTAGACTGTAAGCTTCGACAAGCTTCTGATAAGTGCCTACCTAGGTACATGTACAGATACCTGTATGAAGAGTATGAAGCTCGTACAAGCCTGACTTCATAGTGTTGGTGTATAGAAGTACTCCTGGATAATGGTACCGTGGCGGGAAGGCCGTCAAGTTAACGGTGTCTTGACCTCAACTTGCACCTCATCGAAGGTGTAGTATTCCAAAGCATATATTGTTGGAGGGAGCAAGGCGTTGGTGTGCGACTCGACGTGTACCCTCATGTACATACACGTGCTTGTAGGGAAGAGGAAGATGTGGCGCAGCTGATGACGAGCGCGCCTCCCGCGGCGTCATTCTTGTTGACTTCCAAACAACTTGAACCTGAACCTGGGAGGCGTGACGAAAGCTAACAAAAGGTTTCTACTCAAACCCCACTGGCCTCAAACCTATCGTTCGGGGCTCGTCCTACGGCCCACCATGAGCCTTCTACCGCCCGCCTTGCGACCGCGCTGGAGTGTGAAATCCGTGCTGTGCTCGCTCTTCTTCTCCTACTTCGCCATCTGCATCCTCTTCGACATGCCCTTCTTCAGCAGCAAACTCCCGCCTTACACCGGCCCGTACGATGTCGGCACCATCGACCTCGAGGTGCCTTGCGAGGACAAGAGGCAATTGAGCGAGGCGGTGTTTAGAGACACGGGCAAGCCGGCCTTTGCCCTCGATACCGTGCTCTTCTCCTTGTTCTACCCAACGGTCAAGGGCGCGGTGTCTCAGAAGCCGAAGCATCTGTGGATCCCGAAGCCGTTGTACTTGACGGCGGAAGGCTACGCCCGGTTCGCGCACATCAACAACTTCTTCACTAACAACCTCTTCACCTTCGCCCTGTGGGCATTGGCCGGCAGCACCTCCATCCCCGCGAACGTGGACGTGCCACTACACGGCACGGTCAAAGGCTATTACGACTACGAAACCCAACATCCGATCGACGACTATGGCCTCCCCGCCTTCCCTGTCATCGTCTTCTCCCACGGCATGGCCTCGAGCCGGACCAGCTACACCCAGTACTGCGCCGAGCTGGCTTCGCGAGGCTACATCGTTGCTGCGATCGAACATCGGGATGGCAGCGGGCCTGGGTCGGTGATCATGCATCGTAACGGCACTTCGGTCGATCGCTTCCACTTCGGCCCGGAACACATCGATCCCACACCCGAGATGGCCGAGTTCAAAGCGCTACAGCTCGCCATGCGACAGGCGGAAGTCGAGGAGACGGTGCGCGTGCTTCGACTGATCAACCAGGGACACGGGACCGAACTGTTCGGCATGAACCCCAGAGGAGAAGGCACGGACCTGGCGTCGTGGAGAGAAAGGCTGATGCTCGACCGCGTCCTCATCAGCGGCCACTCCTACGGCGCCACGCTCGCCCTGCAAACCCTCAAAGACGGACCCACCGAGGCCCGCCCCTTCGTCGGCGCCATCATCCTCGACCCAGGCAAGCAATCCGGGCCCCTGAACGACGACATCCACGTCCCGACCCTGCTCATCCACTCGGACTCCTGGTCCAAACGCCTGACCATCTTCCACGGCCGGCCGCACTTCGACGTGGTCAAAGACCTCGCGCTCAAGATCCTCGACCAACAACACCAATACGCCTGGTTCCTGACCTCGAAGGGCACCACCCACCCCTCCGTCACCGACGCCCCGCTCATCGAACCCCTCCTCCTCTCCTGGACGACAGGCGCCACCATCGACGTGCGCCAGGGCGTGCTGCAGTACGTGAAAGTCACGGCCGAGTTCATGGATTATCTCGCCACGGGCCGCCGGCACGGCGTGTTGAGCGAGGAGGTCACGCATCCGCGGTACGACGAGGACACGCGCTCGGAGGAGAGGAGGAAGAGAATGAGTCGGGAGATTGATAAGTATTGGCAGGTGCACGTCAGTCCGACGACGTACTGTCCCGCGCCGAAGCTGTGTGGGGTCGATGATGAGAATAACGGGGTGTATGCGTATGTGGTGGGGTGGAGGGAGGATGGGAGGGCGCCGGGGTGAAGAAGAGATCTTCGTGGTCGGACGGGAGGTCTTCCGTCACGAGATGGACATGAGATGATCATTTGCAGAGGTGCGCCGGGCCCGGTCTCGCATGCCGTACGTGAGGTGGAGCTGGCCGAGAACGGTGAAGTCTAACCACCGGTGTATAAGCTCGTCGCTTCGGTTCATGGTGAGGTTTGCAGCCTGATTCAAGGCTGGTTCGCGAGCTGGACTGTGTAAGCGCCGAGGCAAAGCGACACGAAACCAGCATTCGTATCTCGCTAAGACAGACTGCGGATGGGATCTCCCGCCTTGGAGATGCGATGAGGAAGAGGAAGAAGAATGAGAGACGAAGATGAAGGTTGAGAATACTCATAGATAGGTTCTCAGCGCCGCATTCACATCTGGTGATGGGGTTAGAACGAAAAATCCAACAAGTTCCATACGCCTATCCATAACACCTCGCGAGATTCAGTCGATACATGTAGCTAGCCCACCTTCTCCGAGTGCTCCGCCGCCAACCCATCCTTGACATTGTTCACCACGCTCCCATCGACCGTCTCGTCGAACACATCCACCTCGGTCTTGGCGAACTTCCTCGCGCTGACCTTGCGCTCGAATAAGAGATCCAGCTCGGCAAAGGTCCGGCCCTTGGGCTCCGGGACGCGGAAGTAGGTGTACACGATACAGCAGAACGCGAGGCCGGCCCAAAAAAAGCCCGTGAAATTGCCCCAGTTCCAGGCGGTGGGGTTCAGCATGTAGGGCGTGAAGACAGAGGTGATGATGCCCACGCAATTGTAGAGGTTCCTTCCCAGAACGACGGTCTTGATCTGCAGGCGACGGGTGGACATTTCGGCCACGAGGGAGTAGCACACCGTGCCGACGGTGAGTTGGTAGAAGAGGGCCCAGACGATCATGAGGCTGCCGGTGGCGAGCCCGGCCTCGGCGCGGTGCGAGGCCGGGACGAGGCCGAGGAAGCCCATGATGAAGAGCATGGCGAAGAGGCCGCAGAGGCCGTAGAGGTAAAGGGAGCGGCGGCCGATGCCGATGGTCATGAGGCCCCAGGCGCCGAAGACGCCGATCATGTTGATCGAGTACTGCCCCATTGCGAAGGAGTACGAGGCCGAGGAGGAGACGCCGGCTTGCTCGAGAAAGTAGGTGCTGTAGTTGCTGAAGGCGTTGCCCGACAGGTTCTGGATCGCCCAGACCATGCAGACGATCTCCGTGCGGCGCAGGTCCGTGCCGCGGAAGCAGTCGAAGTAGCTGGCGCCTTTCGTGATCTTCTCCTCGAGCGCGGTCGTGTGCACCATCATGGAGATGGTCTCGTCGGCGTCGAAGTCGGTTTCGCGGTTGGTGGATGTGAGGCGGAGGAGGGATTTTTTCGCGTCTTCCAAGCGGCCGCGTCTATAGATCTTACAGTCAGCATGTGATGTTGCCAGTGAGAGGGGAGGTGGAATTGCGATGTGAAAGATCTTTTGCAGCAAGGGGATACTAACCTGACCAACCACCACGGAGATTCTGGTGCGAGTGCGATACCGACGATCAAGAACGGAGGCCACATCCACTGCAGCGCGTACGGGATGCGGTACGCCCACTCATCAGTTCGCCCAAGCATAGCCTTGATAACGCCGATGCCGATCAGCTGTCCGAGACCCCAGCACAAGTTGACGTATGTCGTGAGGTACCCTCGGAGTGCCACGGGGCAGACTTCCGAGGCGTAGGTGACGGTGAGGGTTTGGAAGACACCCCACGGGATACCGCAGAGGATCTCGGCGGCCAGAAGCGCGCCGACGCTTTGGGCCGTGAAGAAGATGGTGGTGAAGGCGGCGATCATGACGAGGCAGACGATGACCGTGTAGCGGTACCCGAACCGCTCCGAGACGTAGCCATTGATGAGCAAGCCCAGGATCTCACCCACGTTGGCACCGTTGGAGAGACCGGCCTGCCAGCGGGCGGGCACCTGGTAGGTCCCGTCGGCCGTCAGGACGCCGTACTTCCGGTTGAACTGGGGGAAGGCGTAGAAGTTGTTGATCAGGCAGACGTCGTAGCCCTCCATGGCGATGCAGGTGGAGATGAGCAGACTCCAGGCGATGGCCTTGGGGTAGAGGCGGATGCCCTGCATCAGGGTCATGTTGTGCTCCTTCTCCGTCGCCGAGCGGGCGTTCAGGATGGTCTCGTTCATGGTGTCGGTCTGCTTGAGCTCGTCGCCGGCGGGGAAGTGCAGGGGCGCGCCATGCTGCTCGGCGGCGTCTTTGGCGGCGCTGTCGGTGCCGGTGTGGGCATAGTCGACGGAGCTTTGTCTCGCCATGCTGCTGGTGAGGATGGGCTGTGCCTAGTGAAGCGAGAAAAGGTGTGGATGCAGGACGGCAGGATGATAAGAAAGAAGGAGAGTGGGTGAGAGATGGTTGGTCTAGGAATATATATACACATACACGGACCCGACTGCATCTGTGGCCTGGCCACCCGGGGCCGTTGCTGTGAGGGTGGCCGGCGTGGTGGAAGAGGGTTTGCGCAGTCAGATGCCGATGGAAGTTTCACCACCACCTCCGCTCCCTCTCCACGGGGCAGATTGCGGAGTAAAGTGACCCCGCCGCGGCGCTAGGAGGTCAGGTTGTTCCAGTTTCGGAGACTAGCGACGGTCTAGCCTAGGTCTAAACCGTATCCAGCTAGCATAACCCCACAGTCGGCCTCTGGCAATCGAATGGGCTTCATCTCCCCACAAAACACTGGCTACCTCGGTCAATCTCTTTCGCCGACACTTGCTCAAAGCAGTCAACGTTTCCGGTGGCTTGCACGCAGCACGAGGGCGAAGTGCCATGTGATGCGACTGGCCTGGTCCGCGTGACTCTCGTACCAACCATGTCGTGCATGTCCAACAACTCGTGGGGACTGGAGGGCTGTCGAGGGGAGGGAGATGGCGCTGTTCAGATGTAGGATTCGCGAGAACTCTGCCATCGGCCACTGTAGGAGTGTAGTATGTACCGACTTCGGGAAGAGGCTGCGAGATAATCACACGACCGAGAGCGAACCCCACGCTATACCGTAAAACATACATAGGTAGCTCCTAATAACCGCCGTAACATTGTCGGTAGCGAAAGGTCCAGTCTGCCAGTCCGCACCCGAGGCCATCCGATTGGATCCGAGAGGACGTGGTGAGCTCTAGGGCCAAGGTGTTTACTACCTTCTCCGTGTTCTCGCAGTGTTGTTAGTCCTCCTCGTTGTTCTCAAGGTGATCGAAAGGTTTCCTATGCATGTCTTACGCTCGGTCGGAAGGAGTGATGGTCCTCTTCGCGGAGAAAGATGAAAGGCCACACACGGCAAGAAGTTCCATCACGTGCAGACACCAACAGCGATGGCAGGGGTGGAGGTGGAGGAACTGGGAAAAGGTGACACGCCACGCCTTCGATGACCGCACGACACTTGTGTGTACATTGCAACAACACAACAACGACGAACATAACAATGCATTTGAATGTGTATCTTCATTGATGGGATTATGAAGCTTTCTTAAGAACGCCGCTTGGATATCTGCCTTCTTGTCGTGCCTTCATGACCCTGTTGCGCTTTGGCGTTCGAGCGGTGGCAGTCGTCGCAGCTGTCACTAGCCTCTTCACCCTCGCACGGCTCACCAACCTCTCCCCTCTGCCAAACTGGAGCGTCCCGTTACAGCTCCATCAACCAGACAATGATCATCATCGCGAGAATCACGACGGACCACGGTGTCGGAAACTCACCGGCGGCGAAGACGTCGTGGTGGTGATGCGCACCGGCGCCACGGAGATCAAAGACAAGCTGCCCATTCACCTCGCCACCACCTTCCAATGCTATCCCGACACCCTCATCTTCTCCGACCTGGCCGAAGTCTTCCAGGGCCACCAGGTGCACGATGTCCTGGCCGCCGTCGACGACCGCGTGAAGGAAACCAACGGCGATTTCGCGCACTACCTGCGTTTGCAGCGCCTCGGCCGCGAAGGGTTCGATCAGTCGGAGCTCAGCGATTCCAGCTACGAGAGCGGACCCGTGGGCAAGAACGACAATGCCGGCTGGCGTCTCGATAAATGGAAATTCCTCCCCATGATGGTCCGTACGTTGGAATTCCGGCCGGATAAGAAATGGTATGTCTTTGTCGAACCAGACACCTACCTGGTGTGGAGCAACCTCTTGCAGTGGCTTCAGAAGCTCGACCCCTCCAAGCCTTTCTATTCCGGAAGTGAGGTGCAGATCGGCGAAGACATCTTCGCCCACGGCGGCTCGGCGTTCGTCATGTCCAGATCCGCCATCCAGAAGGGCGCGGAGCTGTACACGAGCGAGCCGGACGAATGGCACACGCGGACCTCACAGCACTGGGCGGGCGACTGCATCCTGGGCACGGCGCTTCAGAAGGCCGGCGTGGGCATGGCGTGGGGCTGGCCGATGTTCCAGGGTGGCAACCCGGCCGACATGAACTGGGCGGACGCCAAAGTCGACCGCATCAAGCTCCTGTGGTGCGGGCCGGCCATTTCCTACCATCACTTCGACCCCGACCAGGTGCAGGACATGTGGGAGTTCGAACAGCGCTGGATCCGCAACAGTACGGCGCCGCGCAGCCGGTTCTGGCAGCGGAGGAAGACCGTCCTCTACCATTCGGACACCTTCCTCCGCTACGTCATGCCGAACCTCACTTCCGAGCGCGCGGACTGGAGTAACTCGTCCCCGGAACTGATCCCCAACAGTCGAGGGCTGACGGCGGCCGACTGCCGCGCCAGCTGCGAAGCCAAGACGTCGCCCGCTAATGAGACGTGCGTGCAGTATGCGCTCAGCGAGATCGGTTGCTCGTTGAGCTCGGACGTGAAGATGGGGAAAGCGGCTAAAGGCGTCCGCAGCGGCTGGATCATGGACAGGGTTGAGGCGTGGTTGGATGGGCTTGAGGAGTGCGGGAGCCGGGCTGGCTGGACGGTGACGTGAAGTGTTACTACTCTTGATCGCCGTCGATGAGCGGAGACCGTCACGCGATTGGGATCTATCCCTATCGAGTGCGGTCGAAATAAGCCTTGGTATCGCTCACGGATGACCAAATTAAAGCTCCGTTCCGCAGAGAGGCCAAACGACCAGACCATGACCTTTCAAATGCATGACGGCGACTGCTTGGGCTCTCACTGTCATGTGGGACTACACGAGCTATCTACGCACAGGACGGGGCGAGAGAAACGGCACAATGCACACGGAGCGACGTCTCCTCTCGCCCCAGAGCGATCGAAGACCAATGTAAGGCCAAGACTGAACAAAAGTACATATTCTTCCAGGAAATGCCCGGGTGAAGAAAGACCTTTTGCAGTGTATACCAGTCGCAGACAGCTGGCGTTTCATTGGGATCCAGGGGTGGTGACGGTGGTGTGGATGGTGGTGATCAAACAGGTAGCCCAGCGCTCTCAAGTACCCTCACTCGGGGTTGCTGATGAACAAAATGAGTGGATCAAATATCTGTCTTGCCGTAGAAAGGGCCTACTGGAGATTCCATATGTACATAGGTACAGTCAAGTGTATACATATATACGCGTGGGCCAGGCTTTACTAGTTGATACTGGGAACGAATTGTGGTTGACGCGTGCCGATGAACTATCGTTTGCTTTGTTGTGCGCTATGCGCGATAGGTCAGGTGAGAAATATATGTGTTTTTGGCAATCGGAGGCGAAAAAGGCGAGGAGTCTTCCAAGCTGTTGTTTGTCCTGATGGCGTTAACCTGGCATAGAATGTGCTTCACGGCGCGCAATGAGGTACTTCTTGAGTGCACAGTTGTTTGGACCTACGTCGTAGGAAGGGGATGCATGAATGGGTACGGGAAGAGGAATTGCTACTGCAAAGCTGGCAACGCATATGTCGCCGAAGATCGGTTGAAAGCTTGTAGGCAAAAAAAGCGTTGTGACTTCCACCAGAGCGTTTAATGATAACTACCTATACATATTTCCCCGAATCCCCTCTCTTCACGAGCAAGGTCCACAGGAAAATCACTCCGGAAGCCCCCAGAATCATGACCAAGCCGCTGAACAGCTGCAAGCCCAGGTAGCCGCCCCCCGCGACTCCCACCAGCGCCCCAGCGATGGGACTTCCGATCAAGCTCGCCACGGATCCGATCCCCTGTGCCATCCCCAGCCGTGCTCCCAAGACTCGTGGATCGGTGCATACGCGAGGGAATGCCGAAGGCGGCAGCGGGATCAACCCACCGCTGGAAAAGCCGTATAATGTCATGAGCGCGATGAACGACGCCTCGCTATGCACGCCATTCCACGCCAGACACATGATCCCACTGATGAGCCCACACAGCGACCACGGCAGCATGACGCCGACCTTGGAAGCAGTGTATCCTGTGACGAGCCGGCCGAGGACCGAAGCCGCCTGCGCGATGATGATGACGTTCAGGCTCATGCTCTGGCTCATCCCGAGCTGCGTCTGCCCGTACACGGCCATGTACGTAAAGGGGACCATGTAGCCCACGAACAGGAAGAAATTGCTCATGCTGTACGCCCAGAATGGAAGGTCTGTGAACGCGGTGCGGTCGAAGAGTTTCCGCGCTGTGCCTGAGGCTAGGTCGCCGAGGTTGTGGGCACGCCAGAGTAACAGTGGGAAGGCTAGAAGGTAGGCGCCCAACATGAGAAAGGCCTGGGCACGAACCGTCCATGCGAAACCGAGCGTGTCGATGAGCTGTTGGAACATGACCGTGAACACGATCCCGCCGACCGGCGCGCCACAGGTGACGAATGACATGGCGATGGACCGGTGCTTCTTGAACGACCTCCCCACCAGAGCCAAGCCGGGCAGGTACAGCAACCCGTTGCCGAGCCCGATCATGACGCCCTGGGTGAGCAGGATCTGGTAATAACTACTGCTCAGGCTCAGGAGGAAGACGCCCAGGGTCTCCACGCAGGCGCCGGTCAGCAGCATCACCTGGAAGTACCCGAGGTCGAATAGCGGGCCGCTGATGATGCCGACGCAGATGAGCAGGAAGGCGGAGAGGGTGCCGATCCAGGAGATGTCCGACGGCGATTCGTCGCGGAGATACGTGAGCTCGTAGTAGGACTGGAAGGATCCGAAGGCGAACGTGAAGCCCCACAGGTTGCAGAAGACGAGGAACGAGCCGAGCACCTGGAGCCATGCTCGGGTGCCTCCATCTTGCACCGGGGGTGGAATTGTCACGAGCGTGACCGGCGGTGTAGTCTTGTCGATGGAGCAGTCGGAAGGCGAGGGTGGCGCGCCTTCGAGCTTGTCGAAAGCCTCGTGCTTCTCATCGCTGTTGCCATTTGGGTGCATGGTTTATCGTATGTTTGTCCGGGCTGGGAAGGTGTTCCTGAGCATCCGTCCGTGGTATCATCGCGCCATGCTCAGGTTGTAATAGATGATCCGACTGAGACGAAGAGGGCATCATCCGCGAAATCGAATCGTGAGGGATTGCGAGAGCGGCGAATGTTCAATACCTACCTAGGTACGTACCTGTACACGCATTCTGCCGCGGACATGCACCGCTTTAACCGCAGAGGGCGGGCGGACGGAAAAGATTCCGGTTGAGAAAATAGCTGCACTTACAAGAACAGTCCTGACTCCATCACAATCTCACCTTCCTGCTCTACTTTCATCAGATTGGGCAGTGCATCCATTGGGATACACGCCTGGCAAGCCTCCGAAGAAGTGATCGTGGCTCTGTTCAGTGGATGTTCCATTGGCAGATGTACTTATGGCTGATATAAGTCGCGGGAAGGGTGCCGGCTGCGGCGGTGGGGTCGCGCGTTTTCCAAGTCCTGTATACTGTATACTGTAGTGTCATGGACAAAGACATCCGAGGGGCGCGTTGCTCGCCTGCTCAGATACGGTCGAGTCGGTCAATAATTGAGCGTCTTGTCACGGCCAGGCTGATGGAACAGACGCTGCTGTCCCTGGTACGTCCGCGGCAACTCTGGCGGGCATTCCAACTTTCGAGCAGCAACAACGAGACGTAGGGCATGACGTACATCCATGGATCGGTTGAGTAGGTGGGCGCGCGGACATCCCAGACAAACCGGTTTCTCTCATCAATCTTTGACGTGGTCTGCTGTTCTTGTTCTGGTCAAGTATTTATCTGCGATCTTCCCATCTGTTCGGATACATTCGCCAAGGCTTGGCCCCTTGGCATTGCCGTTTGAATACAAACGGATGATGTCTAACAATACCCACACCGCCAACGGCGATACACCGGACCGTCACCGGAAAGTCGAGCAATTGTGCCAGTCGCACAACACAATCAGCACGGAATATGCGAAGGATCCTTCCAAATCCCCGGGCGACATCGCAAAGCATCTGTATGGAGTGCACCACACAAAGAATCCCAGCACCAAGATTCCGGAGACCCGAAAGACAGCAACAGCAGAGGACCTGGAATGGGCGCGATCATGCGGCAACTTTGGGAACAGCAACCCCAGCGAGCTATTCCTGCGTGCGTACTATGACCTGCTGCAGTGCTTAGACGACGACCCTCTCGCCAATGTCGTATCACCACCACTGTGCGGGTCAACGGGTTTCGTGCCTCTGACTATAGTCGCACCACTCAACGATCAGCTACGGCACATGTCAAATCTGATTGTCCGAGCCAAGAAGGAGGTGCTTCTAGCGACGAATTTCTGGAAAGCGAGTGGAGCGACTACTTTCGTCAACGACGCCATGATTGAATTGTCAAAACGAGCCGGCGAGCGCGGCGAACGGATTGTGTTCAAGTTGATGTATGACCGAGGTGACGCCAAGCAGGTTGTGGAAAACCATCAACAGGTGCCACCCAAGACATGGACGTCAAAGGAGGTCAATCTGCCCGCGCCAGAAACGATACCAAATATCGACCTGGCAGTGGTCAACTTTCATCGTCCGCCACTTGGCACTTTCCACAGCAAATTCATGATCGTGGACAGGCAGATTGCCACCGTCTCCAGCAACAACATCATGGACAACGACAACGTGGAGATGATGAGTCACGTCGAAGGGCCGATTGTCGACAGCATCTGGGAAACGTTTCTGATCTCCTGGCACCTCGCATTGGATCCTCCCGCACCCTGCCGCGACGTAACAGCCGCCTCTGCGCCGCCGCCCACATTTCAAGACGAAACCTTTCGACAGCTCTTCGATGGCAACGGTGCCTTCGGAAAACCGGAGCAGCCCAGCACGCAGGACCTTCCGGAGCACATGCCCAACGAACCCCATTACGACGACACCATCGCTGCCGAGATTGACCGCATGCAATCGGTCCTCACCCCTCGCGACGGCACATCTCACGCCGATGCCGTCGCACACCACCTCAACAAGCCCACCGGTCTATCGCTCAAAGCCACGGCGCCGGCTCGCGAACCGAACCTCCACTTCTCACCGTTCGTACCAGCACCGCCGACCGATCCCGTCCCCATGGCCATGGCATCACGCAAGCCCTATCCGAACCTGAACAACGAATCCGAATTCGTGCCCCAAAACGAAGTCTTCCTCTCTCTCGTCCGCAACGCGAAACGCACCATTTTCATCCAGACTCCCGACCTCAACGCCAAGCACCTCCTCCCCACGCTCGTGGACGCGTGCAAGCGCGGGGTGGACGTGACCTACTACGTCTGCCTGGGCTACAACGACATGGGCGAGCTGCTGCCAGGCCAAGGCGGCACGAACGAGATGGCGGCCAACAGCATGCTCACGCAACTCGACGAGAAGGAGAAGGCCTTGCTCAACGTCTACTTCTACACCGCCGCCGACCAAGACCACCCGATCCACAACAGCTTCAAACAGCGGAGCTGCCATATCAAGCTCCTCATCGTCGACGAGCAAGTCACCGTGCAGGGGTCCGGGAACCAGGACACGCAGAGCTGGTATCACAGCCAGGAGGTTAATATCATGATCGATTCGCCGGTCGTGTGCCGAGCGTGGCGGGAAGGGATCGAGCGGAATCAGAATACGAAGATGTTTGGGCGGGCGGCGGATGATGGGTGTTGGTATGATAAGAACGGGAAGCTGGCGGAAGGAAGTCATGGGCCGCATCCGAGTCGGATGGATCGATTGAAAGGGTTTGGAGGCATTATTCAGAAGGCGAGGGGCAAGTAAGGAGGCTTGATGTGAAGCTTATTCCCATCAACGTTGTTCTGGAGAGCTCCGTTCATGAGTAAGAGGAAAGCACCGTCTTCGACAATTCATCGTGCGCAGCTTATAGGAAAGGATTCCAAGGCGGTGAATGTACAGCCAAATGAGTTCGCATAACCACCTCTTTTCTGGTATCGACCATTCTCCTCACCGCCCCACGTTTCCCGCAGCGAACACGCCTACGCCCCAATATTCCGATCCATATCCTTCCCACCTCCATACCCCTCCGCCCTCCTTTCCTGCTTCCCATCACTACCCTGCTCCCCATCGTCCTTCAACCGCCCATACCCCTCCTCACTCGCCGTCCCCGTCGACCCATCCGTCATCCCACTCATCCCGCCCTCACTGATCGTCTGTCCATAGCGGATATTCTCCGACGTTTGCGCGCCCCGTGCCGCCTGCTGCTGCTGGTGTTCCGTCGTCTGGGCGGGGTCGGTGGTGGTTTCGACGTCGCCGAGTTGGCCGCCGGATTTCTTGTGCGCGTCGACGAGGCCGAGGTTGCCCTCGTACTGTCCTGACTCGCCTGTGCGCATCAGTGGCGTCAGTGAATGGCGTTGATGGTGGAGTGGGTGCAATTTACCACCGGCCTCTGTCTCCATCATGTTGGACGTCATTGTGGATTAAATGGTGTGGTTCGCGTAGCGGTCAGTCCTGATTGTTAGGGTATTGTCTTTTGTTGGTCTGATGCAACGCAAGTACATGAATGGTCTCGGCCTGGAATAATTGTTGGATGTGGTAAGATTTGGGCTTGTGACAGCGAGCAGCATTGAGACTCGGTGTTTCGCTGACGGTTTGACCTATGATGCAAGCGGGGAACGCTCTCGCATGACTAAACGCCGCGCTAATCGCCGAGCACAAACAGACACAACATTGAAACAAAAAACGACCTTCGAAGCTTTCGCTGGGGGCATACAAACAAAATCAATCGTCGAAGTCGACGTCCATACCCACGAGGTTCCTGGCAAGCGGTCAGCATACACATCTTGCCGTCGGGTCGGGCGAAATAGAAGCATACCCTTCGTAGATGCGCATAACCTTGGCGACAAAAGCCTCGAGATGGAAAATGACCTTACTGCCCATGCGGATGCGATGCTCGTAGAAAGCGCTCCACTTCACGACGTCGGCTTTCAAGATGTCGTCGATCTTGGGCATGAGTTTGAAGGTGAGAGTCTGCGATGAATGACCGCGTCAGTCATCGTGCGCACGCGTTTCCTCAATGCGATCAGATACGCTCACCTTGAGAATGGTCGTGGCGGGTATGCAGTGCGTGAGGAGATCGTAAAGTTTCGCCCTGACTTGCAAGATGCGCGCCGGCGTTCGCTCTTCGATCATCTCTTTCGCAATGACCTCAATCAGCGCCTCCCAATCGGGCGGTGGTATGGGCGTCTTCTCGCTGACGTTATCGCTGCGCTACCGTAAGCTGCTGCACAAAGGCATGGAGAGAGGCGCGCTTTGCTGCGCTCACTCACTTCTGCGCATGTACCGCCTCAAACATCAACAGCGCCCTCCTCAGGTTGCGTACGCTCTCTCTCGCGATTCGCTTCTCCAGTACCTCATTACTCCTATAGCCCTCCTTCTTGCCAACCTTGGATAGCACGTCGCAGATCTCGTCTTCCGTCGGCGCTGCGACTCGCACAAGGAGACATCTCGACCGGATGGGCGCGATGATGTTGCTCGTGCTGTTGGCGAGTAATATCAGGCGTAGGTTGGGACTGTATTTCTCCATCGTCCGTCGTAGCGCAGCCTGCGCATCGCGCGTCAGGTGGTCGGCTTCATTGATCACGACGACCTTGAAGCGCTGTTTCGCCGCTAGATCGACCTGCTGCGTCTGCGCCACCTCCTTCAACAGATCCTGGATCACGACTCGATCGTAGTTCCCGACATCGCTCGGCGTGATCTCGAGGTGGTAGTTGCTGCTGACGATGTTGAACTCGAGCTTGCGATTACTGCTGGTCTGAAAAACCCGACTGTCGATCTTGATCTTCTCAACACCTGGACCGTAGAGTGCTCGTAACGTTGCGGTGATGCGCGTCTTCTTGCCGGCGCCTGATGGCCCGTAAATGAGCAGGTGTGGAAAGTCGCCGCTGGCCGCCAGTGATCGCAGTCGGTCGGAGAGCTCTGGGTGATAGGAGAGCGTTTCGAGAGTACGCGGGCGGTGCTTGTCGACGAGTAGCGCCATGATGGGTTGTCGTTGTCTCGGGCAAGTTTGCTTGGTGATATGCGTAATGAACCAGAAGACCGCGATTCTTTACGCGTTTTAGCGGATGCGCGAAGTCACGTGTCATACAATCCCAATTTACATAGTAGGCAAACCCTGACTTTGCTCACTACACGTCTATCGCTATGGGGCGAACGACCTCCAGCCAATTCTTGACAGCGACATACGTGGCTCAAGTGGTACCTTGTGGTCGTCTGCCTTCCTGGACATGTTTACTACGACTTTTGGGTACAATCGCATCAAGGCGTAGTGGACCGGTCAGGCTCCGGCCAACGTAGAGACTCTGGACGATGATGCAACAAAGGTGCGAGGAAGACAGAAGAATTGCAGGTAGGTATAAATTACACGACACTCATCTGAATTGGTATTTCCTGAAGCAAACTCAACAGCAGTGGAATGAACGTGTTTATGGTTGATCATGTCTGCTGACATTGTTGATGCTATTCAAGAAGCGCAGCTGCAGCGTCTTTTGCATCCAGTAGAGCGGCTCTCTCTGCCATGGACCCAGACAACAGGGCTACAAACGGCCCTGCCCCTGTCCAGCGGTCCAACTACCAGCAGCACGTGGTTTTTGCCGTGGATCAGACGATCGGGGTTACAAGACCCCGAACATCCAACCCAGAGCCTTCCTGACCGGGCGACTGCTGCCGGACCCGCCCTTTGTCTCTTGACGTACATCGGGATCACTGCCCTCGGTGTCTGTCTCTGTCTCTGTCTCTGGCTCTGGCGCTGTCCTTGTCTCTGGCTCAGGCTCTGGCGCTGTCCTTGTCTCTGGCTCAGGCTCTGGCGCTGGCTCCGGCGCTGTCTCTGCCTCTGTCTCCGTCGGGGTGGATGGCGGCTCCTCTTGCTGGGAGAGCGAGCCAGCACCATCCCGACGTCTTGACTTAGGGATCAAGATCTTGCGCTGTGGCTGCGCCGGGGTCTCTGCCGGGACATCTGTCAGGGGCGTCGTCGCTGGTGGAGCAGACCCCAATGCGACGGGGCCCGGAGCCGGCGGTTGGGGCCCGTCCCTCAGAGATTCGTCGTTACAGATGTCGTCGAGCCAACTGAGGTCCTCTTTGGTCTCACCGGTAAGAGCTGCATCGATCGCGAAATTTTGTGCATTGACATCAGTGTCGCCAGTGTTGCCAGTAAGAGCTGGGTCGGTTGCCCAATTTTGTGCATTGACAACGGCGTTCCTAGTAAGAGCTGGGTCGATTGCCCAGTTTTGTGCATTGGGACCAGTCCCGCCGGTAAGAGCTGGGTCAATCGCCCAGTCTTGTGTATTGACACCATTCCCGCCAGCAATAGACGGGTCCGTCGCCCACTGCTGTGCAATGGCACCACTCACGCCGGTAAAAGCTGGGTTGATTGCCCAGTCTTGTGCGCTGGTACCTGTCTCTCCGGCAAAAGCTGGGTATCCTGCGAAAGCCGATGCATCGACGGACTGGTTCTCGGTGGCTTGGTCGGTCCCGAAAGTGGCGTCCATGTCGTTCCGCATGCCGCCGCTGTAGGACAGGTCCATAGGATCGACCGTCCCGTCATCACCTGACCGCTCGTATGCACTCGGCCGCTCGTAGGCACCCGACGGCTCGTATGCACCCGGCGGCTCGTACGCACCCGGCCACTGGCTGATATCTGGTCCATTGTCCCCGATTGCCATATTTTGGAAGTTAGTGGTGGCATCGGCGGAGTCCGCTGGGAGTAGGCAGGACATGCAGACGCCACCCCGGGTCTGTATGCTGTGGACCGTGCATACTCCGTAAGGACAGCACATGACACACAACTCTTCCCAGATACAGCCTCGCTGGCAAAACGCGCAGATCTCCGGCGTCTGCGGGGCCGCTGGTGGTGGTAGTGGTGGTGCTGCTGCCGCACTCTCGTCGCCGCTAGTTGTGGGTTGAGGCGCGGCACAGACCTCCATCTCATCAGCGACGCCGCTGGGACTCATGGGATCAGTGCCTTGATCCATGGTGGGCCAGACGATCGGATCAGTACCAGCGTCCACAGTGGTCCCAACGCCAGCAGTCGTCGGTTGTGCCACCGCAGGGTCCTCCAGGGGGATGGTCTGGGTGCCACTGTCCACCATGGTCTTGACGACTGGAGACGGAAGCGCCTGCGCCGCCGTCTCTTCCGCCGGAACGTCGCCGCCGCTGGGGATGATGATCGGGTCATTGGCGGCATCCCGATAATTGCGGCTTGGAGGCGTGGGAAGCGCTCCGACGGCAGGGCCCTTTTCTGCGACTGTAGCCGAGGTGGGCGTATGAGCGCCACGCTCGGCCTTCTGCGCCTGGGCATGGCGTCTTGTCCTCCTGAGGATGTCACGCCTCGAATCTTTGACGTACACCTGGCGAGCGGTGTCGTGCAGCGATTCGAGAAAGTCGATGCCGAGATCCTCCGCCGCGAGAGATCTCTTGCTCCTCTTGGGTTCGGGACGTGGTGGCTCATGACGGGGCTCGTCGGTCTGACAGCCCATGTCTCTGGTGCTGCGCTTCTGAAGTAGTGCTGCCTGGGCTTCCAGGTCTTTCTCCATCTTTTTCACCAGGCTATTGGCCTTCGCAAGGTCCAAGAGGGCGCTCCGGGTCTGAGCTGCCAGCTGTCTATCCAGATCTTCGATGATGCGACGGGCTCTGGCGAGGTCCGCCTTGGCGGTCCGGAGTTCCATGCTCACGCGCTCGTTGCTGCTAAACAGCACCTGAAGTCTCAGACGCTGCGCCTCGAGGTCGCCGGAAGTCATGTCGGTTTGGACAGCACTGTCGACCGTCGCGGACGAGCTCCCGACGGTTGGCGCGCTGCCCTCAGCAGCTGGAGTCCGACCTGGCTGGTCAACCGCGGCAGGCACGGCCGGGTGACAGCTGGTCGTACCGGCGTCAGTCTGCGTGCCGCTCGAGACCATCGCGGGCTTGCTGACGTCGACCTGTGCGGTCGTAGCGCCGCTCGCCACCTTGTCGTCGAGTGGTGTGCTGGAGACTGATCGCCTCCTTGTCGGTCCAGTCGGCCTGCCTTCCGGGCCCGTCTCCGCCTCATCGACTTCACCTTGCGCAGCGGTATCTTGGCTTGGCTGCTCGTCGTCTCCAGTCTCAAAGGAGAGATTTGGCGGTAGCTCATCGTCTGGCAGGATGTACCAGACGCAGGAGGTGAGGGCGAGAAAGAAGAAGAGCAGGCACAGGGCGGCGAAGCAGACGTGGTTGAAGCCGTCGCTCTCCATGGCGACGTTTCGGATGGTGATGATGGTGTGCCTTGTGTGCGCGTGTGCGTGTGTGTATATGTGAGAGAAGGAGTGATACAAGGAGAATGAGCGTGGTGTGCGTGTGTCTTTGTGTGTGTCTGTGTGTGTCTTATGTGTGTCTCCAGGACGTGTTGTTGCGATGTAAAAGTTGTTTGTGGTGAAACATTGCGGGTGACCTTATAAAGAGGGAAGGCGCGGTGATCTTTAGCGGGGGTCCTGTATGCAATGTAAAGTCAACTTCACTTTCATAACGGAACCACTTTCCTATTATGCCCGCATTGTCCGAAACATCCTCTTTGTCCGGAATTATCTTTCGAGTCTGTCAATGATTGAGATTATCCCAACCACCTCAATCAATCGTCTTTGTCCCGTATGCATCTCGACAATCGCCTCATCGATCGCCCCTTGAGTAGTCACGTGACGCTGCCGTCATCTACCAATGGAATACTATTGACACACCTGAAGCTGTCCAGGCCACCCAACACGTTGTATGGACAAGACGTGGCCGCACCACAATCCAGCTGAAAGTTGCCGGACGTCGCATACCTCGTGGGCGCTAAGGGTGACCAATAGACACTTCTTGGCAAGCGGCCATTCCACAGACTGTCTTGCTGCCAGAAGAAGCGCGGTGTCATGCCGGTGTAAGGCATCTCATCGATATAACCATTCGAGAGCTTGACCAACTTGCGGCCGGGAGGCTCCCAAGAAGAAAGAGTCGCGTTCGGCAATGGAAGCGGGTCGCTCGTGGCGGTGATGCGTGCCTGATCGTTTACTATAAGAGTCAAAACGTTGTCGATTTCCTGCAATGAGGTCTGGCGCTGTCAGCAATCAGGCGAGCGGTTGTCTGCAGGACGCATGGAACTCACTCTCGCTATATGAGATATGTCAGAGGGTAGAGTATATGGCGGCTCCTTGTACTGCATTGATCTGCGTAAAATCATCGCTCGCATGTCACATCCCGTATACACAAGCAACATTGACGGTTATACTGGGCATAGAAGTGGACTGAAGCGCTTTTTCTTTAGGTAGTCAAGGAAATAATTCAGACGAGGTTACAGACGTTAGCGACAAAGGTGAAATGTTCTTACAGTGTCTTGTTGGAAAGAATGGCTTTCAGATTCGCCTCAAACCGAACACGCAACAAAGAAAACACGAAAGGAAGCGAGAATTGGGCAGAGAGGAGTGGGAAAGGTCTCACTGGAGGTCAGATCAGGGTAAGATCAAGGATCTGACCGGACCGAACGATGCTGTCTGAATTCGAGCAGGTGGATCGGACGATGATTGTAGCAGAGCGAGGTTAGGTGGAGGAGGACAAATGAGGAGCCTTAGTCGATGCACAACAAATACGAGTGGTGACAATGTTGCATGTTCTCGCTGGATGAACATGATGAATGGAGTATCGAACGCCTGAAGTCTGAAAGGTTCTGGAGACGGCCGGACGGCTGGTCTGTGCGCTTTTCCTCTCGTTGCCGCCTTTGACCTCAGTCCCTCCGCAATAGTGAACATGGTAGACGGAGCCGACCGCCATCATCACGCACAGAATAGAATCGGCGTGAGCTTCAAGTGCAGCCGGCCTGCTCTGCATTCCAGTGCTGGTCGAAGATTCGACGTCGTGAACCGCGGGCAGAAGAAAAGTCGAACCGCTTCCCAAAAACATCTTCCGCTCCAACAGATCACATGTCTTCTGGTACAGTAGTTCATCCTCTTCCTCGCCGTATGATGATGATCTCCTTGTAGCCCTCGTTGGTGACAGCACCCACAATAATCAAAATGGTAGGTAAGGTACGTAGGGTTTCCCCTCCATGCGGGAAGACGCTTGGGGGGAGGGCGGGGAAACTCTGCTGGGCGCAAGCGTGAGCGCAGGCCTGTGCTGGAGCTACAATGAGCGAACCTGCGAGCATTTCCTAACCGTCTCAACTACACACCACGGCACCTACTGTATCAAGCGACTCGTTACGACCGGGTGTGTCTTACTGACCTGGATGGCGTTGCAATACTCTGGCTCTTCGTGAGGCTCTTGCGGAACGATGCGACGCTGTATACACCGGTAGCAACACCGTCTCCCAAACCGAGGAACAGACTTCCTTGAATACTCGGCCAGTCGTCGACCACTGTGAAACCGTCCCAAGATGGGGATCGGCGAGGATGTGTACTGCACGGTCAGCTCACTCAAGTTCAGTTCTACATGGACCTCCAAACTGACTTGTCGTTAGCTGGTCATGAGCGATGCCTACCTCCCAGGAGCCGCCGTACTCGCCCACTCGCTGCGCGACAGCGGCGCCACGAAGAAGCTGGCCTGTCTGATCACGCAAGACACATTACGAGCATCCACCATCTCCGAGCTACAATCGCTGTACAACCACGTCATCCCCATCGATCGCATCGGCAACCCCAACCCGGCGAACCTCTACCTCATGAACCGACCCGACCTGCTCTACACCTTCACGAAGATCCACTTGTGGCACCTGACGCAGTTCCGGAAGGTGCTGTACATCGACAGCGACGTGGTAGCCCTGCGAGCTCCCGACGAGCTGTTCAACCTCCACGAGGATTTCGCCGCGGCGCCGGACGTCGGTTGGCCGGATGCGTTCAACACGGGTGTCATGGTCCTGACGCCGCACATGGGGGACTATTGGGCGCTGCGGACGTTGGCGAGCGCGGGCGACAGCTTCGACGGGGCGGACCAAGGGCTGCTCAATCAGTACTTCGAGCACAAGCCGTGGAAGAGGTTGAGCTTCACGTACAATTGCACGCCATCGGCCAATTACCAGTATGAGCCTGCCTACCGATATTACAAGCGGGACATCAGCATGGTGCACTTCATCGGTGGGGACAAGCCATGGCAGCGGGGACGAGCATCGCAAGGCGCGCCGAATGCATATCAAGAGCTGTTGAGTCGATGGTGGGCGGTGTACGATCGGCACTTCAGAGTTTCGACGCACGAGTATGCCGCTACGGGCCAGAGGGAGCATCAGGCTGTACACCAAGAGGTTAAGGAGCATCCAGATAGGAGAGAAGAGGCATATTACGCGACTGGATACCCCATCGATTCGATCCAACCAGCTGCCCCGCCTGAGATGCCTTTCACAGAGCCTGGTGAACAGGGCGAGTTGATCGGCCAAGGCATCGTCGAGCCTACGCCGACGATTGAACAGCGCAGGTTCTCGGCTCCTCATATGGAATGGGATGCCACTCGCACCGCGCCACCGGCGGAATCGAAACCCGAAGCCGCCAACTTTCCAACCACCATCTATCAATTCAACACGGACCCCGCTCCTTTCCGACCACCGCATTCGTACCCGGAGCCGCCGAGAGACATGTGGTTCGAAGTGCCGAGGGAGAAGCCGAGGCAGGAACAAGGTCCACCGCCAATATTTCCGTGGGAGGAGCGGCGGTCAATTCCGACACGAAAGTTTATCGAAGACGAACCATTACCCGCCGCACCACCAGATCCGGAAGAGGACTTTGGAGGCATGGATGAGCTGGCGGTGAGCGCGGAGGACAAGCCACTCGATCCCCAGACGGCGACTTCCGACGTGATCGAGGCCGCGCCATGGCAGTCCTTTGGATCCGCGAACAAGAACGCTTGGGATGACGTCGGTGGGATCAACGAGTACGTGCACGCGTTCATGAAATGGCAACGAACTCGCGGCAAATCAGAGGATCACACGTCTACCGGGCAGCAGCAACAGCAGCAGCAGCAGGTCACGTCGCCCCCGACACGCTCGACCAACGCCGACGACTTAATCCACGTGGTCGAGCGAAAGCGCAGAGAGAGCCTGATCGTCACGGACTTCCCCACCGCCAGCGCACGCCCGAGTCTCCCCGTCACACCCGCCCCGCGACGACGATCGACTTTCTGGGGCCAGAAACGAGGCGACGACGAAGGCGATTTGCCCGGCGCCGAAGGCGTGCCCGATCAAGCCGACTGGGACCCGAGCGTGCAGCTCGAAGAGCTACGAAGGAATTCGCTCATGGACGCTGTGAATCTCACGTTACCTGTGACGACGAAGAAGAATCTTCCGGCGAGGAATATGCCGGCGACGGCGGCGCCGATCCCGGAGGAAGTGCACGGGCATGCGGTGCCGGCTGTGGCTGTTGCTGCTGCTGCTGTGAGTGGGGGCAGCTCGCCGCATGGGTTGGATCAGCCTTTCCAATCTGCAGCGAGGAATGCGAGGAAGCCGGCTCCGACGTTCAGCGAGCCCGTGTTCGACGCGCCGGCGTCTTCTGCTTCGAGGACGGAAGATGTGTTGAGTCCGAGTGAACGGGTGGAGGGTGGTGGTTTGTCTTGAGGTGGTGGATGCGAAGATGAGAGAGGGAGGGATTATGGTGCATTTGTACACAGGTTCATATTGTATCTACAGTATGTAATGAGTATGGCTGTTGATGTATGACGATGCCCCGTTCAGTCTGCCTACCTAATTGTAGCAGTAAAGACCTCTCGGCTCGGCCATACGTGCTCACGGTTGTCGATCTCAAGATGTGAGTACGGAAGCGTCCTTGTCTTACGTTTCGAGTTCAAAGGTTCAGTTGGGACGAGTTTCCGCATCTGTTGTACACCAACTACTTCGTCGCACATGCGGATACCGTCGTGCTGCAGCCGTCCGCGGTGGCGATCTGAACCCGTACGTGGTCCGGGCGGGTGGTGAGCCTGTTTGCCATTTCCAGCGGTCGATTGTCTCGTTCACCCCCATCGCCAATCTCACGATCTTCCGTGCCTGCCCTGTGACTTCATGAACGGCGGATGTACGAAGTCGTCGAGGTTGGTGGTCTGCCACTTGCGGGATCAGGGCACGGGCAGGGCCGTAGCCCGGCGCCATCCAATCGATCCCCCGGGCCCCAGCCACCAAGCCGCTTCCAGCTGCCAGCGCGACTTCAGCTTCACTTTGCGCGCGTTTCTTGACCATGAGCGTGGTGAAGACCGGAGACTAGGTGCGCTGCCTTCTCCCCGCGACATAAGTGCTGCCTCTACCGACGGCATTCAGGTGGTCGGCAGTGTCCTTGATGGACCTGTATTCGTACCTGCAGCTCCCAGTCAACCGTACGACCCCGAAGAGCGGCAGGTGGTCGCGCATGAAACCGGGCACAAAGCTGCACGAACCCTGGCCACGTACAGCAAGAGACGCCCAGAGCCATTGGATAGGTACAGGTAGGTACATAGGTACTACGTACTGAGGTAGGCAGCGCCGTCGATTGAGCCGAACACAGAAGGGACATTCGGCGCAGTACTACAAGCGACATGCCGCACATGCAAGCAAGTAATGGTAGAGGTGCGTGCCGTCGTGCGACTGCAATTGCTCCTTCGTGTGAATGAAGTCATGTTGCCGCGTGAAGTTTGCAAACAAGGAAGGAGCGAGGCAACACAACAACAAGCACGCCCCGCCCCCCACCCAGCCTCCCTATATAAATCTTTTTTCTTCCCCTGCCAACCATCTTCTTTCCGCTTCCACCACCAACAACAACAACAATCACCATCTCCAGGACCGAGCAGAGCTTCTTGTCACGCATTCTTCACAACGTGCATCTTCAGAATAACCACTTCTCACCATCAATCCAGACTGCAGATTAATCCTCTCACACCTTCACCCGCGATCAAGATGCGTAACATTATCGCCTTCGGCGCCGCCGCGCTCTTCGCCTTCACGGCTGCTGATATGACGACTGGTGGTGAGTGTCGAGCGTCCATGCTGTCTGTCACCTCACATCGTGATCCCTTGCTGACCCGACCCGCAGAGCTTGTGGCCAACACCACTGAACCAAACCCTTCGCCTGTGCCGGTAGTAACATCAGGAGCAGTGACCACCACCGTCACCGTCTCGGACTGCGGTACCGCGAGTGAGTGCCCAGATGCTTCCCTGTCAAATCCTACAAGCACTGGCAACTCGGCAACCACAAATGCCCTCACTGTCCTCTCATGCGCGCTCACTCCCTGCATTACTACCCTCACACCGAGCACTTTGGTTTCAGCGGGGTCGGCAAACGCCTTGAGCGTCTTGTCGGCCGCCGAGGCCACATTCTCACCCTTCTCGTCATTCAGCCCCCTTCCCTCCTCTCACTCGAGCCACGCTCCGAGTTCGGTTGGCTCACAAACCCCTTCTTCATCAGGTCCAAGCAGCCTCGTGCCGTACCCCGTTCCGGCCACGAGCGCGAGCGCCACCCAGAGCATCGTCGCAACCACCACCGTCGCCACGACCGTGCCGTCTTCCTCCACTCCGCAGGTCGTCCCCGTCACCACCTCGACCAGCGTCGTTCAGAGCAGCGCCTCCGCCCCGATCTCGGAGACCACGTCCTACAGCTCCTCCGGCACCACCGTCATCCCAGTCCCGGTCCCATACACGCCAGGCAGCTCGCCCGCTGAGTCTGCTCCGGCCTCGGCTCCGGCCTCCGAGTCCTCGGCCGCCGGCGCTCCGCCAAGCTCAGGCGCCGTTGCCACCACTCTCGCGACCACCACAGCCGCCGAGAGCGGCCCAGCTTCAGCTTCTGCCTCAGCCTCTGCCTCTGGCAGCTCTGCGGCTCCATCTGAATCGAGCGCTGGTGCCTCAGCTTCCAACGCCGGCCCGCCACCAGCCTCAACCACCGCAGCGCCGCCGGAGAGCGCCGCAACCAACGCCGCCACTTCCAAGGACCTCCCCGCCGCCTTGGGTGGTCTGGCCGCCGCCATGGCAGCCTTGCTCTTCATCTGAGGCTGCCCCAACACTGCAATTCAGCGACTTTCGTAACGACTTTACACGGGCGCATACGGAAGGAGGGCAACAAACGGGTGCAAGGGGCGTTCGTTGGGTGGGCGTTGGGACCGAGCACAAAACCCCCGTTAGCATGACTTAGTGATTCACGACACGAGGAGGATTGACTTTGATGAGGCATTGAGGATATGCGGTACTCATGGGTGGTCCAGCTTTTGCGGCCTCGATGTGTTTGTAGCTTCATGTTTTCCATGACAGCACATAATGTATCCAGCATTCAGCCTGCTCTGTCGTTCTGCTCCTGTCGGTCTGCAGCCCGTATTTGCGTAGGACTGCACCTATGGTACTCGAATGTTCATGTAAACATGAATGAGGATTGCGTGCTGTCGGTTATGTACCTTCGTACGTCTGACGAACCCGTATACCTGTATCGCCTTCGGTCAGTCGTGCACGTGGCAGGCCTTGGCGGCTTTGACGTCGCTCCAAGCTTCGGTGGAGCTCCCCGGGGCAGCGACTTACCACGTCCATCAAGCTCTCGCTCTACCAAAAGAACACCCAAATACTGTTTATCCCGGGCTTCTCACATTTCCGTCTACTTCGTACTCAACCGCCGCAGCCTTGAGCGGTTCACTTGCGCCGGTCTACATCGTCTCAGGGGAACGGGAGACGCGGTGCAGCGACCATGGCGAAGGACGAGGCGACCGTAGATCCACGGATGATGTCCGTACATCCCAGGATACGATACAACACCATCGGCGGTGTCAACGGCCCTCTGGTCATCCTCGAGAATGTATGTGGCTGTTGGTCAGGCTCGGGGCGTTTGAGGGTCGGTGTTGACTGACGTGAAATACTAGGTCAAATTCCCCCGATTCAACGAGATTGTGTCCTTAACGCTGCCCGATGGCTCGGAAAGATCTGGGCAGGTGCTCGAGGCGAGAGGTATGGTGGTCTGATGGAGATGGGTGCGCAGGGTGTCTGGGACGATGGCTGATTAATGGAGCGTAGGCAACCGTGCGGTCGTACAGGTGTTCGAGGGCACGTCTGGCATCGATGTCAAGAAGGTCAGATATGAGGCGTGCTCCGGCAGATATCCTCACGGCAGAAGGACTGACGGATGGTAGACCAAAGTCGAGTTCACCGGTCACAACCTCAAGCTTGGTGTCTCGGAGGACATGCTGGGTCGTGTCTTCGACGGCTCCGGCCGCGCCATCGACAAGGGCCCGAAAGTGCTCGCCGAGGACTACCTCGACATCAACGGCTCGCCCATCAACCCTTACTCCCGCGTCTACCCCGAGGAGATGATCTCGACCGGCATCTCCGCCATCGACACGATGAACTCGATCGCCCGTGGGCAGAAGATCCCCATTTTCTCCGCCGCCGGCCTGCCGCACAACGAGATCGCCGCGCAGATTTGCCGACAGGCGGGACTGGTGAACCAGCCGAATAAGGGCGTGCACGACGGGCATGAGGAGAACTTCTCCATCGTGTTCGGGGCGATGGGTGTCAATTTGGAGACGAGTCGGTTCTTCACGAGGGATTTCGAGGAGAACGGCAGTATGGAGCGGGTCACGCTGTTCCTGAACTTGGCCAATGACCCCACGTGAGCGACATGGAAAAGAGTCATCCTGTGAATGCACCCGCTGACTGTCGCCCAGCATCGAGCGTATCATCACCCCTCGTCTCGCTCTGACGACCGCCGAGTACTACGCCTACCAGCTCGAGAAGCACGTCCTGGTCATTCTCACCGATCTATCATCGTACTGCGACGCCTTGCGCGAGGTCTCGGCTGCGCGGGAAGAAGTGCCCGGTCGCCGCGGTTACCCGGGTTACATGTATACCGACTTGTCCACCATCTACGAGCGTGCCGGCCGTGTCGAAGGCCGCAACGGCTCGATCACGCAAATTCCCATCCTGACTATGCCCAACGACGGTTCGTATAATGACCTCTGCACTGATAGAGATGGCAGTTCTGACACTACATGACACAGACATCACCCACCCGATCCCCGATCTCACCGGCTACATCACCGAAGGCCAGATATTCGTCGACCGCCAGCTCCACAACAAGGGCATCTACCCGCCCATCAACGTCCTCCCGTCCCTCTCGCGGCTCATGAAGTCCGCCATCGGCGAAGGTCACACCCGGAAAGACCACTCGGACGTCTCGAACCAGCTGTACGCCAAGTACGCGATCGGGCGCGACGCGGCGTCGATGAAGGCGGTCGTGGGCGAGGAGGCGCTGAGCAACGAGGACAAGCTGTCGCTCGAGTTCCTGGAGAAGTTCGAGAAGGGGTACATCGCGCAGGGCGCGTACGAGAAGCGGTCCATCTTCGACGGCTTGGACCAGGCGTGGGAGCTGCTGCGCATTTACCCCAAGGAGTTGCTCAACCGCATCCCCAAGAAGGTGCTCGATCAGTTTTATCAGAGGCAGGGGAAGAAGGATACGAGGGACAATGGGGTGGATGGCGAGGGAGAGGAGACGCCGGCGGCGCGGTCGAATGAGGAGGCGGAGAACTTGATTGATGCGTGAGTGGGTGGGGTCGGGTTGTTGTTTGTTGTTTGTTGCAATACATTTCTTGCGGGAATTTGTAGATACAAGTTGGCGCAGACAGCGGTGATTGAGCGTGGCAACTGCATTAGGAAACACTTTCATTGGAGATGTATAGAAGCTGTATATGAGGGTAGGAGGGAAGTTTCACAGCAAGGATATCGACCTACGGGTCACGTGACATCAAACCATCAATCGCACGTACCACGGAACTGGCCAAAAGAAGACCTGCTCAACACCATCGTCAGCAAAGCTGTATCTGCAAGCAGTATATGATCTGAAGGACGAAGAAGTGTGTATGTTTTTCGGCTGAAAAGTCAGACATCCAAGGAAGATTATTCGCTCATCGGCTCCTCTGTTTAGGTTCTAAGGCGAGGGCTCACGTGGAAACTGCGAATGTGGAAAAGATTTTCATCAGGGTAGGCCGGTGTGAAAGATTGAGGAGGAAGAAGGAGAAGGTATGGTACTGACCTTGTGTAAAAGATGTGTGATGGTGGGAGGATCCTAGGTGATGGGGTGCTGTTGTGTCCTCGTCAGTGAATCAACTCTTCTCGATGGTAAGATGAGAGTGGTGGATTGTTCGTTCGGTCAGACAAAGGTTACTGGCAAGTATACATCCACCTGCGAAAGTGGACGGAAAAGACTGATTTCTTCAAGGGCGACTCAGCTGGGAAAAGAAGACAATTTTGTGCGTTGTCATCACGTTGGGTGATGTTGAGTGCTCGTCGTTGTAGGATAGTGTGTCTCTTGACGTACCTAATAATTGTCACGAGCCTGCTGGCGCGGTCTGTAGGTTGTCAGTGGTGGTGGTGATGGTGTTGGTGAATTTTGGTGAACGAAAATTGAGGTTCGAAGGTCGAAAGATTTTTTGTATAGAAGCCGAAGCGGGAAATCATGTGAGTTCCACCATCCGCGGGCCATTCCGCTCCGCTTCTCGGGGACCGGCCACTAAGAACCTCTCGCGCTCCACTCTCGCTCGTCTTGCCAGCCCACCCCGACCTGAACTTCACTCCAGTTGTGTGCCCTCGCCCGTTGCCCATTAATCCCCTTTCCTATCTCTTGTCGCTTTGGCTTTGATCTCGCGACCTCTGATTGTCGATTTGGAACGAACGTGTGGAGAGAGAGTGGTGAACACCTTGAGGTCGCCGATTCGCTTGTCCATACCGTGATCCCCGACCGTCTACAACTACAGCGAATGCGCGTGCACGACCCAACACCACCTGCGCACGGTGACTTGACCAATCAACACTACGACGAGTCTACGCGAAGAAGCTTGGAAATATACGTGGTCTGGGTCTGATCCGACCTCATCTTGGACTCCGTCCGGCCCTTCCCATCCCGAGCACGCGAGGCGCACATACTGAGCGCGGACGACGTGGATGCGCTGGTCTCTCTATGCATCGCAGCTTCTGCCTTGCCCCAGCTACGCGACCGCTGCACGGCCCGTGGCTTGGACTGGCAACGACGGCGAGCAATCACCTGACCTCAATACTCGCCGCCGCCGCCGCCGACGGCATACCTCCCATCCCGACTAGCGAGCGATCGTGAGCAAGATGATGGCCGCATACCAACCGCAACCTGGCGGCATGCACCCGGGCATGCCCACTCACGGCCACCCAGGCATGGCGCCGACTCCAGGTCCGCACATGGGGCAGCCGATGATGCACCCGGGTGTCTCTGGCCCAGGACAACCGCACGTCGGCCAGGCCGCGGTCATGGGCATGCAGCAAAACGGTCATATGGGCGTGATGCCGGGCGGACATCATCCTGGAGCCGCGGGCGCGCTGGGCATGCCTGGGCAACCGGGTCAACCGGGTCAAGGGATGGGTGGGCAGAGTATGGCTGGGGGTGCGCCGAACGCGCATGCATTGAGCCACTTGACGCCTCAACAGATGATGCAGCAGCAGCATATGCAACAGCAAAGTAAGTCCAACCTTTCGTGTAAAGTCGCGCATTCCCTGGTTGGAGCTCTGCGCTACACGGAAAGAGGGGCGAGGCAATTATAGTTTATTTGCCTTTCTGCTTCGCATGTCGATGATCTTCAGAGAACGAGACTTTAACGCGGACGGAGTCACCACCGAGGAGCTTTCGGCAGTCACTCAAATGACTTTATCAATGCAACACATCTTCGAAAAGCTGCGCGCTCTTCTGTGTACACAGTTTGATCTTCGACTGAGTCCGCAGAGATGTCACTCAGCAAAAGCGATGTGCAATCTCGGTTTCGCGTCAACAAAGCCCATCAAAACTTTGCGCAGCGCATTCGCCTCCTATTTACACGTTTGCCCTGGAAGGATGCTAACTACTATCGCAGTGCAAGCGAATCCCCATCAAGTAATGGCGATGCATCAGCACATGATGCGACAGCGACACATGCAGATGCAAGCTCAGGCGCAAGCGAACGGCCAGATGAATATGCAGCAGGGCGGAATGCAAGGCATGACCCAACAGCAACTCATGCAACTTCAGCAGCAGAACAACCTTGGAGTCAACGCTGGGCCGGGCGGCGTGCAGCTCACTCCAAACCTGCAATCACTCTTGAGGATGCAGCAACAACATCAAGCCCAAGCACAGCAGCAGCATCAGCAAGCTCAAGTGGCTCAGCATCTAGCTATGCAGCATGTCAATTCTCAGCAGAGCAATCAAGGACAGCCAGGAGCCCCGAATCAGCAAGGTCCACCTGGACCGCCACAGATGCGACCCCAATCGCGGATGGCCAACCCAAACGAGCATAACCAAGGTCCACCAGCACCAGGGCAGCAGCAAGGTCTCCAGGCGCAACAGGGCGCCCCTCAACAGGGTCAGCAGCCGAACCAGCAGCAAGGTCAACCTCAGCAGGGTATGAATCAGATGCAGCAACAACATGCGTTGCAACAGCGACAAAATATGATGGCATTACGCAGCCAACAACAACAACAATATCAGGCGCAGCGGTTCCAGGCAGCCCAGGCTCAAGCCCAAGCGCAACAACAGCAGAATTCTGGAGCCTTCATGCTGAGGATCATGCTGTTCGCCGATGACCTGAGTAACTTCAACATCGGTAACGGGAAAGATGTGGCACACTGGCATAACTTTGTCGATAAGCACTTTGCACATGACGGACGGCTCTTGCACAAATTTGACGACGGCACACCTAAACCCAAGGTGTACGAAGTCTTGCGACCTACCATCCCGCAGTACTTCTCATCTTATTTCGAATCCGGCGCTCAATCTCTTCGACTACATACAGAGCATGCGCGAGAGACCCCATTGCCGAATGGTAGATATCAAGTCACTTGCCAGAATGTCACGCTCACGGTATCCTATCCGAGTGGGGCCCGACTCGAGATGAATGGGCGCCTGAGTGCACTCTTTGCGCCGGGAAGCGACATCATCGAGTGTCTCGAGATCCAGCAGACCAGCACCGAGGAGATCCTCTCCCGGACGGAAATAGAGAAAGTACTGAGCAACTTTTCACCCCCGATAACGAATAAGAGTCCGAAGATGGCCAAGAACAAGCTGCCGAAAGCGCAGCAGAAGCTTCAGCAGCAGCTCGACGGCCTCACGATCGATCACTTCCCAAAGGCACCGAAGGGTACTATGGGCGTAGCTTCGAGGGTGCAGCAGTTTCTCGAGGTGTGTCAATAAGCGTTCAGTGAGAGTGTTGTGGCACTGACCAGGAAATAGATTGGTGAGACGATGAATGTCATGGCGGAGCTCATGCACTTTTCCCACGAGAAGAAGATGCGGCCCGAGCAAGCCCTCGAAGCTTGGGTGACGCAGTACGATGCACAAGGCGCCAATGACTTCCAACAGCACGGTCAGCCAGGCACTCCGCAGATCAACCTCCCGCCTAATGGCGTTCCGACGGGTAACAGGACGCCTAGCATGCAGCACATGCAAATGCCGAACCAAGCCGTCCCTAACACCTTTTCCTCTCCTTCGGTGTCAAACCTCAACTTGCCTATGCAGCCCAATGGTATCAATGGCTCTCCGCACATCCCCAACCACCCTGGCCTTGCACCGAACATGAGCATGCAACCGAACTCCCACACCCCCTCCCCCCGCGTGGCCCACATGGCCGCACCGCCCATGGTCCCTCAGCACTCGCAACAGGGCACGAACAGCAGTGCCGCGAGCGCGACCACCAGCCCCAACGTGCACAACAAGCGAAGGCGAAGCACCGTCAAGCTCGAAGAAGAAGGTGGTGGACCCGGCGGTGGCGCCGACGGCGTTCAGGGCGGCAATCAGCCGAGAGTCAAGCCCAGTCCACGGGTGCCTAAGAAACCAAAGCCGGGAGGTTGATGAACAGTTCACCCCGACTGGTTGGCTAACGGCGCGAACACGGAAGAGGGTGGATCATCACGGACTTTTTACCTCGTTCTCAGTATTATACCTCTTTCTCTTATTTCCTTCTTTTGGGTTCAGCGCGGAGTTCTGCCACTGCCTCCTGGAGACAAAACGCCCAGGGTTGGGTAATTTGCGTTGCTTTTGATGTTTGCTCCATCGCGCGCCCTGCAGCCGGCTGGCTTGTCTGTGCAGCGCGCAACGGGGGAGTATAGGAAGGTGTTTTGCGGAAGGGAGGGCGACGCACAGAGAGACAGATAGGGCTCCCATGTTTTTTTGGCTCTTGTCCCCGTGGATATCGTATAGACAAGGAAGATCATGTATGATAGATATCTGGAGAACACGGTGATTGTGGAGAATGAAGTCAATACGATCTTGTTTACTTGTTTACGTGTTTCAAGTGAAGGTGAAGGAGTCGGCCTATCGCTTTGCGAGAATGGGGAAGATTATGGAAGCAAGCAACTGAAGTCTACAGTACAAACCCACGGCAAGATCAAGTTCCGACAACGCCTTGCTAACCCGTGCACATTGCTCCATCACGTCCTCACTGCTGTCGAGGGCCAGCCAAATCCAACCCCTCCAGCCCTTGCATCGGATCCTCAGGCTTGTCGTCTGCAGCTGGATCATCTCCAGCATCGTCCGTGACATTGAATTTCGCCGCATAGCCCTCCTGTTACCCCAAATCAGCGCACGTTCTGCATGCGCAGAAGGCCGAACGAGGGGGAGATCTCTAGCATACCTGCTCCCAAACGGCGGTCCTACTACCAAGACCTTCATTCGCAGCCTTCTGTGGTTTCGCCTGGTTGACTTTGATCACCCGGCCGTACAACTCGGCCTGGTCCATGTTGTCGATCGCTTCGCGGGCGTCCTCGGGCAGGGAGAATTCGACGTAGCCGAATCCTCGGTGAGGGTCGGTCGATGATGGTCTGGGGATCGGTTAGTGGTTGGGTTTGGATTGAGAGTAATGGAATGTGTTGGTTTTCAGTTCGACGTACAGTTCGGGCTTGGGTAAAGAGACGTCCACGATTTCGCCAAAGGGGATGAAGGCGTCGTGCAGCGTTTGCGTATCGACTCGGTGGTCGAGGCCGCCGACGAATACTGTTGCTTTTTGTCTCGATTGATCGGACATTTTTGTATTGCTGTATTCACGGAAAGACGTCGCGATTATGGGGTTTGATGTCGTTCCGTGGTGTTGATTTATCACGTGCAAAGTATTGCGTTTCGATTCCAAGGGTCCGAGTTTGCCAAGCCTGTTGTTGACGTCTGGGGAACAATTGTGGGCAACTGTTGAGAAAGGACAGATCACACGAAACCAATCCAACATCCACCACTCCGACTACTCCTGCCCCGATCCAACAGTCTTCCGTTGCCGTATGTGTACTGTTGGACCTTGAAACCGCATTCGCGCGCACCGTTTGAGCCACAATGGTCGGCTTACGAGAAATCCCACGCACCGCCGTCTTCGCCTGGTCGCCTGGGACGGCTGCACCACTGCTCGTCACTGGAACGCGGACGGGTGCTGTGAGCGATGACTTCTCCAGCGAGACCAAATTGGAGCTGTGGGACCTTCGTCTCGACCAATTGCATCAGGATGGGGAGCTGCAGCCTGCAGGGAGTATCACCACCGACTCCGGCTTCAACGACATCGCCTGCAGCGAGCCCGACGAGCAGCACCCGCTGGGTGTGATTGCTGGCGCTCTCGACAATGGCTCCATAGATCTGTGGGACGCGGAGAAGCTTCGACAGGGAGGCTCGGACGCTCACATCTCACGGACGACGAAGCACTCTGGAGCGGCGAAGGCACTGGCATGGAATCCTTATCGACACAACCTGCTCGCTTCCGTGGGCGCAAAGGGCGAGATCTTCATCTACGACCTCAACAACATGGAAAACCCTTTCCGGCTAGGTGCTACGGTTGCAAGAGCGGACGACATCGAGTGCTTGGATTGGAACAAGCAAGAGAAGACTGCGCACATCTTGGCGACAGGAAGCAGTGGCGGATTCGTGACGATTTGGGATGTAAAGCAAAAGCGGGATATCTTGACGCTGAACAACCAAGGTCGCAAAGCTGTCAGCGCCGTGGCATGGGATCCGGAGGAGAGCACCAAGCTCGCAACTGCTACGTCCAGCGATCAAGATCCACTGATATTTCTCTGGAGCCTGAGGAATAGCAGCACGCCAGAGCGGACATTAAAGGGACACGAGTTGGGCGTTCTGGGTCTGTCATGGTGCTTCCAAGATCCGGAGCTGCTCCTATCTTGCGGCAAGGATAACCGAACGATCTGCTGGAACCCAAAGACCGGCGAGCGATACGGTGATTTTGCGGCAGGTTCGAATTGGGCGTTTCAGACCAAATGGAATCCGCATAACCCTAGTTTGATCGCGAGCGCGTCGTTTGATGGCAAGATCCTGGTCACGTCAACCCAAGCCACCAACTCAAAGTCTGAAGATCCAACGGCGACTGTCCAGGCGCTGGATGGCGAGGATTTTTTTGCGAAAGCGCAGAGTCAACCGCAAAGTATCTCCTTTTCGCTCGCGAGGACGCCGAAGTGGGCAGCGAGACCCTCGAGCGTTTCATTTGGCTTTGGCGGCAAGCTAGTGAAGGTGGGGTTGGATTCTGCCAAAAAGAGTAATGTTTCTATCCAGGCATTTTCGATCGACTCCACGATCGGAGAGGCGGCGGTCGACTTCCAACAAAAGCTGAAAGCAGGCGACATGAGCAGCCTATGTGAGAGTAAGATCGCCGACGCCAAGACGGATGGTGAGAAGGCGGACTGGCAGGTCATCCAAACGCTGAACGCTGGCAAGTCACGGAAGAAGCTCTGTGAGTACATGGGCTTCTCGGACGATTCAATGAGTGAACTTGCGGACGAGACGGAAAAGCTTGGTATGAGCGGTGGGAAAGCAAATGCCACCGGTGACAAGGACGACTTCTTCGGAAATGGCGAGGACGATGACAGCTTTCTCACCAACCTCGCCGCGACGAAGGGTACCAAGACCAACAATCCCTTCCACATTTACACCGACTCGGAGTCCGAAGCGGACAAGAGCATCACGCGGGCGTTGATGCTCGGTCAATTCGAAAAGGCGCTCGATCTCTGCCTTCGCGAGGACCGCATGTCGGATGCATTCATGATTGCCGTGTGCGGAGGCCAGAAGTGCATTGACAAGGCGCAGACTGCGTACCTGAAGAAGAAGGGAAAGGGTCCCAACTACTTGCGCTTGCTGGCGAGTATCGTGGGCAAGAACCTTTGGGATGTGGTCCATAACGCAGACTTGCATGACTGGAAGGAAGTCATGGCCACGTTATGCACGTACGCCGATGAGACGGAGTTCTCCGATCTTTGCGAGGCGTTGGGTGACAGGCTCGAGGAGGCGTATCAAGTGTCGGACGGGCCGCAGTCACTGCGTAGGGATGCCTCCTTCTGTTACTTGACAGGCTCGAAACTGGAAAAGGTCGTCATCAATTGGGTGCAAGAACTTCAGGAACAGGAAAAGGCTTCGCTTGAAGCTTCGGAGAATGATAATGATTTCTCGGTGCACGCGAGGTGTCTTCAAGACTTCATCGAAAAGGTCTCCGTATTCCGCAAGGTCACAAACTTTGCAGACGCGGAGCTACAGTCAGTCGAGGAGTGGAAACTCGCTCCCCTCTACTCATTGTATGCCGAATACGCCGACCTTTTGGCAGCCCACGGTCAATTAGCAGCCGCGGAGCAGTACCTCTCACTCCTCCCAGGTAAATTCAATGGCGCAGACTCTGCACAACAAAGAGTGCGACAGGCGACAAGGAAGGCCGCCGCCGCACCTACAGCACAGAGACAGCCCGTTCCGAGTCAGCGCGCTCCGTCCATGGTACAACAACCCGCGCGACAAGCCTTCACGTCCAGCCAGCCTCTCATCAATCAAGCTCGGAATGCCCCTGCGCCAACTCCTTACGCGCCAGCTGGCTCAAGCCTTGCTGCGTCCACACCAGTAGGCCCATACGGGCCGGCGGCGAGCAGCTACAACCCATCTGGGTATCAGCCGCAGCAGCAACAGCCTGGGCCGTATGGACAGCCTGCTGCATATGGTGGGTACCAGCCGCCACAGCAGCAAGCGGCTATGCCTCCTCCGCCTCGCCTAAGCACTGCCTCTCCGTCAGTGCCTCCTGCCTCTGCCGCAAAGAACATGACCAACTGGAATGACATGCCAGACAATTTCTTCAAAGACCGCCAACCAAATTCACGGCGTGGTACACCTGCACCCGCGCAACCTATCAGCTCACCGTTCCCGAACGCGCAGCCAGGTATGATGTCTCCACCTCCCCCAACCGGACCACCTCAATATGGTCAGCAAAAGCCGACCACTCCTCTCCCACCTCCGCCAAAAGTAGGCCAGACACCCCCAAGGATCATGTCACCACCAACAGCCCCACCGCCAACGCAACGTGCGCTCTCCTCTACGTATACACCAGCCCAATCGCCACAGCAAACAGCCGGGTCGACCTTACCGAAAACCTCGGCTCCTCCATTGCCTCGAGGCGCCTCGCCGTACCAACCACCTCCATCGGTATCGAATGCTGCGCCGTCAAACCGATATGCGCCCGCGCCAGGGACACAACCCTCGCCCGGTCCTGGGGCCATGCCTTTGCAGAGACAAGTCGCACCCAATCCGTACGCCGCGCAGCAACCGGCGCCGTATGCGCCGTCGTCAGCAGCTCAGTCACCCTACGGACAGTCGCAACAAGCGCCTCCACCTAGCGCTGGGCTACCTCCAAGAGGTCCACCTAGAGGACCGCCTCAATCGACCGGACCTCCACCGGGGGGACCCGTCCGCGGTGGTCCTGCGCCTCCCGTCCAGCCTCTACCGCAAACGGCCGCTGACCCCAACCCGAACTCCACCGAACTGGCCGCACGCCCGTCGTCATCAGCATCCGCCCGACCGAAACATCCGCGCGGCGACCGCTCCCACGTCCCTGCCTCCGCCCAGCCCATCATCGACATCCTGACTCCGGAAGTCGCCCGCATCAAGTCTGTGGCCCCGCAGGCTTTCAAGCCTCAAGTTGACGACATGGAGAAGCGCATCAACATCCTGTTCGATCACCTCAACAACGAGGATCTCCTGAAGCCCGACACGGTGCAGACGATGGTGGTGATCAGCCAGTGCGTCCAGAGCAAGGACTGGGATCAGGCGCAGGCGATGTTCACGGAGATGCAGAGGGTGAAGGGGGAGAGTGAGGGTGGGGTGTGGATGGTGAGTTGCTGACCTTGAGAGAAGATGAGTGGCATGCTAACTTTCTCTAACAGGTCGGCGTCAAACGCGTCATTGCTATCGGCAGGGCTACAAAGGGTTAGATGAGTATCGGTATGGGCTCTGTTAGAGCGTGAAGTCGCATATATCATGAGTGGTATGTGTAGACTGAGTACGATTACACTTTGCTTGGCCACGGTGAGAGCGGACATTCTAACCAACCGCGCAGGTCCTGTTGGTCGGGTGTGTGTTTCGGGAATCTGCTACTTCTGTGTGATGTCGATTGTCATATCGGCGGAACGGCTCCCGACTCGATGGTCTTATGTATGACCTGTTTGCACCCTCACTGGTCCGTTTGCGGAGAGTTCATGCCGCGTTGGCTGGGTTGTTAATGACAACAGCCTCTCGCGTCTGGTAGGAGATATGTTTACCACTTGGCTCGTTACGAAGATGGTGATTTATTGGGGAGTGTCTGTTGTACAACAACTACTCACGTAAGGTGTGGTCGGAAGAAGCGTTCCGGTTGGCCGTCTCGGCCCGGTACGCGAACTCTCCGCCATCAGGCCACCGAGGCGATGACATGTGACGATCGGTCAGATGTCGAGTGTTTGTATGAACGACTTGAACCTTTGATTTCCACTCGTTCCAACGAAACCATCAACCTCCTCGCCCACTGCCATGCAACATCACGTCTTCCGATAGTCCTTCCAAAGCACGCAAACGGACATCTGACAATCCGCCCATCATGCCAGGCTCAAGCCGCCTTCCCACCACGCTACCTAAGCTCCGCAAGCAATACAACCTCTGGCATCCCTCCGTCCGTCGTCAACTCCTCCTCCAGTCCCTAGACGTCTTCCGTAATCTACTGCTCGCACTGTTTATCCTACGGCTCACGCGCAAGACGCTGCTTCAGTTTCGCGGATACGGCGTACTGGGATCCTTGCAGAAGCTGTACAAAGACACCTACCGACGTCTCTACGCTCTTTTCCTCCGTCTCCCATTCGTGCAGTCCAAAGTACGCAGCGACGT
>Ga0268244_10000039_pt1 | contig 53321 bp, 44 predicted proteins | sample AgamicMgSfe_FD_200258 | JGI IMG/M metagenome (GOLD analysis project Ga0268244, IMG submission 200258) | Agave microbial communities from Guanajuato, Mexico - Mg.Sf.e (v2) (version 2) | ecosystem: Host-associated > Plants > Phyllosphere > Phylloplane/Leaf | place: Guanajuato, Mexico | collected... | reverse complement strand
ACGCCGCTGCGAGGCAGCGCACAACCGCCCACACGAAGAGTGCTGCGAGAGCATCGAGAGGCACGTGGTTACTACTAAGAAGTATTGTTTTGCATGTCGTGCAGCTCGACGAAGCAATCGTACGTCCGAAGGCATCTGAAGTCAATCGGCAATACTCATTCGCGTGCGCAGAGTTCCAGGGGGCCGACATCGAAGCCAGCAACATCCACATCAGGCAACTCATCCGTGGCCAACGCAGCAGATTCGGAAAAAGCGACCTCAGTGAGTAATCTCAAAAGGAGTGTTCTTTTCGTGAGGGTGGCCTGTTGACAGTTCATCGTAGGGCAGCAATCCAAGAGCGATTCTGGCAGTTGAGCGTGCGGCTTCACCTCAGATCATGGCAGTGGTGGAAGCGACGGCGAGGTGCAGGATGTGACGGATAGTGGCGTCGGGAACTATTGGTATTCTTCCCCTGCCTTCTGTCGATCAGGACAAAGGACAGCGAGTTCATGGACCTCTGTTTATCTGTTAATAAAATTGACTGAGTTTCTCATGCAATACTCTGATTGCAACGCCCCCATCAGAGACTTCTCGTGACTTCATGGTGTTATATCTCTAGTTGAGGGCAGGCGTAGCAGTGCGCGGAGTATAGGCCGGATCTCGTGGCAGGCGTGATGGGTCAGGTTCCATGGTGAAGATGCAATGGGAGAAACGATCACTAGGCGGGCATTGACATTCAGTCGCCGAAACGGTAAGCCTGTCTCAAGAGGCAGCAGCGTCGGGTTGGTCATGGAAGGTACAACACAACTGGTTGAGATGTGGCGTTGATAATGTATAATAGCCCTGAACGGAATCTCGCCACCTTCAACGCCGTGCTGTGTACGAGAACAGAGTTGTGACAGACTCTCGGAGCGTAGGTACATTCCGTTCCCAGACGCAAAAAGTGAACCAGATGAGCTGCAGACGGTGATTAATTATACCATCCTCTGCCTCCGAGCTGTGCAGCCGGCCCGTCATCGCGGTGTGGTATCATCGGCTCTCGGATATCGAAAGCTTGCACCAATTGCTGCCATGTCGCATAGTCTAACGCGAAGACAGCCTGATGCCTCGAGATCTCCTTCTTCCGCTTGTCGTCTAAGGTGGTTGCTTCCGCAGACACTATCCACAGTGTCAGCACAGAGCCTTCTTCACAGTCGAAGTGGGGGCACGCACCCAGAGTCGGCATGTGATCCTCATCCGGCTGGATGCCAATTGCGCCTTCTTTGATGAGGAAGCTGACGTAAAACATGTTCTCAATCGTCTGCCCGAAACTCCGGGGGTTCACTACATAGTCGAACAGAGACGGTCCACCCGTATTGGTGACTCGGCATTTCCTCATCGCCGCTTTCAGAGGTTCCGTACCCAGGTCTTCTTCTCCGAAACCAGCACGCTCCAGGGTATGCTGCGCTTGCTCGACGTGCTGCTCCAAATGTCGCTTGATGCGCGTGCAAATCGCGGTGAGTCCGTTTTCGTCCGACTGCTGAAGGTCATCTTTAGTCAAAGCTTCAGGCCGTGCTTCACGGCCTGGAGCGTCCTTCGCTTGTCGCGGCTGGCGTTGCGTCTGTGTGCGCTGCTTCTTCTGTACGGACAGCGGGCCAAGGAGGAATGACGGCACTGCCGGTCGCGCATTATGTGGGAAGCAAGCATGTCGGCCTAGGGACTCCCAGTCCAACAGCTCGCCATGCATGGAATCTTCGCCCTCGTCGTCGCTGTCGGCCCGTTCACGGGCTCGCCGTCTTCGCGACCCCGTCGGTCCGGGTTCATTTCCATCGTTCACGGGTCCGCCGTTGCGCATATAGGTGATACACTTCGACAAAAACTCATCCACGTCCACGCCTGTGCTGGCATCTCCCAGAACGAGATGTGCGGTCTTCTTGTACGCCAAGTCGGACAGATTGACCAGAAGTCGTGAGTCCACGGTCGCATCGTTGGTCTGTTTGACATTCCTGTATATCCTGTCCGCCTCGTGGATAGTTTCGACAAGGCCGTCACCGCCATTTTTGTGAAGCCAGTCGTCACGATTTTCTGTGCATGCACGTCAACAGAAGCCCTCACACGAGCAGCGCCGACGTTTTGCGAACCTTGAAAATTCCTTTCCAGCGCTCTGCTTTTGCGTTTAACCTCTCTCCGTAACTGCGGGTCCTGATTCGGGTCAAAGTACTTGTTGAACTTTGCCGAATGCTCCTTATCCGCTCCTTGTGTCGCATGTGCTTCCGGCCCAGCGCGTTTTCTTTTCTGACCTCTCGACGCGTTGCTGTTGTCGGATCCTGGGGTTGGTAACTTCGAGCGCTCCATCGGACGTTGCTTGTCCGGTTGTGCTGTCGCTTTGGGGTCGCGGTTTTCTTGGTCAGAAGTGTTGTCGCGCTGAGGAGTAGCAGACTGCCAGCGCGAAGACGAAACCGAAGGTCTGGTGTTTAGGCGGGCCATGTCTCATCGAGAGCGCGAAAGTGATGCGCAGTCGCTTTATCTGTACGCGCCTCGATCGCGAACGCGATTGGGATGAGATGTCCCACAAGCCGACGACTTTTTTTCGACGAATAACAACCGTGCCGTTTGCTGATTGTTAAGGTCGGGATGGCATTGCGAAGAGCGGGTGTTAAACATATGTTCGCTCTAGAGTGCGTTGATGTAGATGTACGTTGTGGTGTGCGGACTCACGAAGCGCGTCGTCACCGCGTCTCGGGCGCTCCCGCGCTCTCACGTGACGTACCATGCTTACCTAAGTGTCAGCGACGTCCACGGCAGATACCTAGATGTATCTAACGTTCGCGGCGAAGTCGCGTGGTGAGGAGGGTGATTGCGTTATTGTCCCAGGCGATGATGTGAGGCACAAGCAAAATGGAGCCGTTCACGTTCGCGGGCTCGTCGGAGCTGCATATACCGGTAGCAGTGAAGGTGTGGGTGCACCTAGCCCTATCCACATCATACTTGACACCACAGTAGTACTCATACCCTCGTAGGAACCTCCTTGAAGGCTACGAGAAACCGCTCCCTTACTCCACACTGCTTAAACGTCCCGATCTTCATCATCGAGGGAGCAATCTCAGTCCCAATTCGGAAATCTATGTCACCGTCCAGCCGTTCGCCGACTCGAAGCCCCTCGCGGTGCACGCGCAGACATCGTACAAGCACTTCAAGAATGGACGGGTCTGGAACCAGTGGCTTACCCTGCCTTTGGATTACGGTACGCTGCCGACAAACACCCAATTAGCCATTACTTTGTGGGACTTGAGTCCGATCAATCCGAACGGCGGAGACAGAGGTCACCATATCCCCTTTGGAGGCACTACAATAGCCTTGTTCGACGACGACGTGTCGCTCAGAACTGGTCGGCAAAAGTGCCGAATATGGAGGCACCAGGCCGCAGACGGCTTCTCAGATACTAGTACGCCATGGCGAGAGCCGCGAAAACGCGGCCGAAAGGGGCAATACGAGGACACTGTCGTTGTGGACGAGAAGCAGAGTCGTCGTGATGCCGAGCTTGAAAGGCTCGTGGGACTCATGAAGAAGCATGAAATGGGCGAAATCCAGGAGAACAAATGGCTTGATCAGATGGTCTTCCGGCAGATTGAGAAGCTGGAGCGTCAATCTGTCCGGGACTCAACCCGTCCAAAGCCTAGCTCGAACTCGGCTGCGGATGGAACGGTGGGCTCTACGGAAGCATCGCGTTGCGCAGAAGGCGACCCAGACCACGTCGACGGCTCCTTCTTCCTGTACATTGAGTTTCCGCGATTTGACCATCCCATTGTCTTCACTGATCACGAGTATCCCCCCCCACCGATATCGAGCATACAGCCTCCGACACCTCAGAACGCAGCGACTGTGAACTTCAAGCCGCCGCCAGAGGTTCAGCTAGGGCCTGGCATCCAGTCGGACACCGCCGCAACGAGTGACACAGACGGTGGAGGTGGCCTGATACGCATCTACGACCCTGAAGTAGGGTACGCCGACAACCCCGCCGAGACGAAGCATCGCCGCTTGATCCGAGGCCAGCGCAACGCTTTAGACAGAGACCTCAAGCCCAATCCGAAGATGCGTGACTTCCTGAACAAGGTCATGTCGTACGGTCCGACAGTGGAGCTGACCGACAAGGAGAAGGATGAGGTCTGGCGGTTCAGACATCACCTCATGCGTGACAAACGGGCTTTGACCAAGCTGGTCAAGTCTGTCAACTGGAATGAACAGACCGAAAGTCGCCAAGCGATATCTCTACTACCTAAGTGGGTGGAGATCGATGTTGACGACGCTCTCGAATTACTTGGTCCGAGTGTGCAGAACCCAGCCATCCGTGCTTATGCCGTCGATCGACTTCGCAAAGCAGACGACGACGAGCTTCTGCTTTACTTGTTACAGCTCGTCCAAGCTTTGAAGTTCGAGCCGCAGCATTCAAGGGAAGATGATGACGCCGACTCCTCGCTCGCTTCCTTCCTCATCGTCCGTACAGCGGCAAACCTCAAGCTCGGCAATCATCTGTATTGGTACCTCATGGTTGAGCTGGACGATGAGGCGCCCACACAATTACCCGCTAATCGAAAGCTCTTCGCGCGCGTCAGCTATGACTTCATGAAAGAGCTTTCAAGCACTGCAGAAGGTCAGGCTCGGAGGAAGGTGTTGCTTCGTCAGGGTGAATTCATCACCGTCCTCAGCAAGATCAGCAAAGATATCCGCAACTCTCGCGCGGACCGCCCGCGCAAGATTGAGCAGCTTAAAAAGATGCTTGCCGAGTCGAAGAACGAGATGCTCAACTTCTACCCACCTCTACCCCTCCCACTGGATCCCGAGATCAAGGTGACAGGGGTGTTGCCTGACGAAGCGAACGTCTTCAAATCCTCCCTGTTCCCCCTATACATCACGTTCCAGGCCGAGAGTGGCGAAAAATATTCTCTCATCTTCAAGACTGGTGACGACTTGCGGCAAGACCAGCTGGTCGTACAGATCATCGCCCTCATGGATCGCTTGCTGCTCAAGGAGAATCTAGACCTCAAACTCACTCCCTACCGCATCTTGGCCACATCCACCGTGGCCGGCGCCGTGCAATTCGTTCCCTCAGCAGCACTCTCTACCATCCTCAGCAATGCCAAGTACAAAGGGTCTATACTTGGCTATCTGCGCTTCCACAACCCCGCATCTTCCGAGTCTGGTCCATCGATTTTGGGCGTCAGGAAAGATGCGATGGATACGTACGTCAAGTCCGTCGCCGGTTATTGCGTCATCACCTATCTCCTGGGCGTCGGCGATCGGCACTTGGATAACCTGCTGCTGGCACCGGATGGTCATTTCTTCCACATCGACTTTGGCTACATCCTCGGCCGGGATCCCAAGCCCATGGCGCCCTTGATGAAGCTCTCGCACGAGATGGTGGAGGGTATGGGCGGTAGTGCCGGCACCGCGGAGTCGCAGTTCGAGACGTTCCGCCAGTACTGCTTCACGGCGTTCACGACCCTGCGCCGCAGTTCCTCGCTCATCCTCAGTCTCTTCGCCCTGATGCAGGAGGCGAACATTCCCGGGTTGGCGATCTTTGGCGGAGGGGATGGTGTGAGAAAGGTGGAGGAGAGGTTTAAACTGGATGTTAGCGAGGACGAGGCGTTGGCGTTCTTCAGCCAGCTGATTGAGAAGGAGATGGGTGCTTGGGGTCCGGTGTTGATTGATAAGCTGCACGGATTCACGCAGGGATGGCGGACTTGAGCTTGATATAGGCAGTATAGTTCTGCGCAAGTACAATGGAGAGTGCAATAGCGTTCGATACCGGGCAATCTTTGTTGACTCCCATGAAAGTGAGGTTATTGCGGAGATAGCTCGGCGATCAGAGCCGGCGCTACGTGGCTGTGCCTCACTGTCGTCCCCAGAGATCCGACAGAACCTTGGAATGATCCAGTCCTAGAGATGCGCGTCGCGTGACACTTCATTCTTCAACGTTTGTGCAAGAGACTGGGGAATGATGGCAAGATAATGTGCCCTTACCACCTGTGATCTTGGGCGGGTGGAGTGGGTTGCGCCAGGCGTCAGGCATGGCCCACATCAAGCAGGTGGACAGCGAGCGATCTTTGAGTGAATGGAAAGCCTGGCTGCAATCTGATCTGAAAAGGCGTGACACCGACTCACCCGAGGTCTCTTTGACAAGTACACCTCCACCCACTCTTCGTGCGGAGCCAGGTCTACACGCCGTACACGACCGCTCTCTCTCGAGACCATTGATCGATCAAGTGTCGAATCGCTGGCGAAATGAGAAGCGTCTCGAAGTGGATACTTTGGGATACGAGGACGACGACCGCGAGCTCCGTTTCTGCGATCTCGAGGACGACAGCAGCTGTCCCAACACGGCCAAAGACCTTTTGAAATCGCGTCGCTTTCGCAGGATGATCGTCATCATAATCGCCGGACTGCTTGTATGTTACTACGGCTGGGACTGGTATCTCAAGCCGCGCTTTCAAGAGGAGTGGGGGTTCAAGGAAGGCTTTCTGCGTCAGAGGCTGAACGGGACATATGGCATATCGCGGGGTGGAGACTTTCAAGGCACGAGAGTCAAGGAAATTGACAAGACTGTGATACCCGGTGGAGAAGCTGATGCGGAGGGCAGGCGGAGGTTGGTGTTTGTCGGTGATATACACGGCTGCAAAGATGAGCTGGTTGCGCTGCTTGACAAGGTTGGCTTTGACAGTACAAGAGACCACCTCATTGCCACTGGAGATGTCACATCCAAGGGTCCCGACAGCCTCGGTGTATTAGACGAACTCATCCGTCTCAACGCGGAAAGCGTGCGAGGCAACCATGAGGACCGCTCGCTCGAACTCGCCAAGATTGTGCTCGGCTCATCGTCACCTCCTGCGAGCGAATCGGCCACCAGCAAAGGCCACGCCAAAGACGCCAAGCTCTTGCTACAAATGGAACCGCGACACTTGCGGTATATAAGAGACATGCCGCTCATGCTGCGTGTTCCGGCGTTGCCTCAAGCCACATCTGCTCTCACGAGGAAGGGCGAGACCGCGATCAAGCACGAAATGATCGTCGTGCATGCTGGCTTGGTCCCGCGCATCCCACTCGACCGGCAAGATCCATACTTTGTCATGAACATGCGATCCATCGACCACCGCACGCACGTTCCCTCCGCTCTCCGGTCAACGACTTACTCCCGTCCTTGGTATGAGATGTGGAATTGGTACAATGACCGCCTCTCTCGTGGACGATCACTGCAGGGTTTCTTTACACTACCGGTACCATTGGAAAACAAACCCGATGAGGTGCAAGGATGGTACAGCAGGCTACTCGGTGCTTCGAAGGCCGAGCCGACACCGCGGGTCGTGGTTTACGGTCACGACTCGAAAGCGGGCTTACAGCTTCACCATTGGAGCAAAGGGTTGGATACGGCGTGTGTCGCTGGTGGCAAGTTGACTGCACTGGTGGTGAATGCTGATGGGAGCACCGAGTTGGTCAGTGTAAAGTGTAAAGACTATAAGAGCTGAGAAGGCAACTGCGTGGGGGGTTTGCGCTGATGTTCGTGGATTTAGCGAGGCGTTGGATGGCAAATACACCTGAGATAGTTCTGCAGTACCCAGTGCGTTCGCACTTGGTCCGTTGTAGTCCTAACCTTCGACGACACCACGCACTCTCCCCAGGCGTTCTATACCTTGCGTCAAAAATCAGGTCAGACCACCGGACTAGATCATCTGATCTCCTACCTGATCTCGAAGATTCCATGTATACTTCGAGGTACCTCCAGACCTATTAATATTATTAGGTATCAGATATCAGATCTTGCGTTCGTTCTCGCAATACCGCCTTATAGTAAAGCTGCCGGCCCACGTGATACACGATGCAAGGAGGTCTATGTTTCTCAGGTTCACAAACCCTGACCGAGCCCTGTCCTGGCAAAACTCGGGTATAAATGATATCTGACATCTGACGTCTCACGCGAAGTATACACTGCCTTCGGAACCAAGTTCCTCCCAACCTTATGTACCTAAGTACCCAAGTAGATGTATATGTCTTGGGCATTGCGCGAAACGAGTCACTTTCATAATTGATGGAGAGTTTCTTGCCAAGTACGGACGCGGACAATTCATGTGCTCTTTCACACGGATGGGCGTTGGCATTCTTGTTTCGGCCATATACCTTGGAAACGACGATATCCTCGATGAGTGGTTGCACTACATCGTGATTGTAGGGGTTGTAAAAGGTACATGTACCTACAAGTATGTAGAGTCTCAGATAATATATTCAATTAAACATTTAAACAACCTTATTTATCATTTTGAAAAATGTCCGTTATTAAGTCAAAAAGCCGCAGATTTCTTATTATTTAAATAATAATAACAGATGTGGTTCCCCATGAGAGAAGTGCGGGAGTATCCGGCGCTTGTGCGCAGACCTCGGCTCATCAGAATTCTCATTGTTTCACCATTGTCTGAACATTATATACATCATTTTGACAATTTGAAGCAATGCACCTGTGGTGTAGTGGTTATCACGTATGCTTCACAAATTACGTAATGGATGACGTAAACCCTGACGTATAAGGTCGCGAGTTCGACCCTCGCCGGGTGTATCTATTTTGCATCTTTTACGACCTTTTCTGAAATTTTCTTGCTCTCCTGACCTCCCTCTTTGATTTCCCGCAGTTTGGCTTTTTTTCCATCGTGCTGTTCTTGAATTACCTATCTAGGTAACTTCGAGGGTCCAAGGCCGCCAAGGATGTCGGGATCCTGAGGTTTTCCACACAATGTATGATTGGCTGAGAAGTCTCTCCACGCGCCGGACACTCCCGCCCACGTGATGATTCACAAGTCGCCCACCATTTGGATGGGTACATGTATGATATCCATCACAATAGAGTACGACATGTCCGTGGCACCTTCGCCCATCACGCTGAACACGCATCCTTCGAAGACACATCCTCGTTGTCTCATCAGTATTGCCCCGTAGTAGCTGTTCCGTCACAGCCCGCTCGCGAGGGGCCAAAAGGTTAGACAAATTGGAGATCCTGGCGACGACTGGAAAACGAAATGTATACAGTCCTTCGTACGCCAAACCCTCGCGCTCGAGGACAGCAATGCAGGAACGGGAACAGACCCCGTTGCATAGTCTCATTGGTTTCTTCGCCGTCAGAGGTGTGTGTTCGAGTATTTTACGAGCATCTATCAGCACGATGCAGTTCGAAGACTTCAACCGAGAGAGTCTGTCAATACCCAGCCATACATTTAGCAATCCTGCCCTCTCGACGCTTTCCAGACACGGACGCAGGCATCGCGGCACTCGCATTGTCTCTTCAGGAAGAAAACTTATATCGATGCGTTCCCGGCCGGAAAAACCGATCCGACAAATGTACCACAAGACCAGCTCTGACAAGCCCAAAGCGTAGGAAGGAACGATGTCTCAGACAGTGACCAACAATACTCGTGCAGTCCGAAGTAGTCACGTCTTTGGCTCTGGCGAAAGCTAAGGAATATATTGTAGCACCAATAGGGTGCAACGGGTGACTGTCGATAGGACTCCCATTCCAGCGCCTACCCAATTCTTTCTTTCCAGCCTGCCTTTCTGGCCTCTCAAACGACCTGCTCTCAGCAATCCTCGCCGGCAGACACCTCGTCGAGGAAGACATTCCGTACTTTTCTCTATACTGTACACTGGCACCTCGAATTCCAAACTCCATCGCTTCCAATAGCAACACGACCCCCATAATACAAGACAAATCACCCAAAAGCCATCCCGACCCCGTGCCCACTCTCGTGCCGCACCTCCCAATGAGTCTGCGCACGAATGATCCGCTCCTGGCTCCCCCAGCTCGGCGATCGCTCGTGGGCATCCTCAAAAGCATCATCGGCGGTGGTATGCGCGATGGTGACGTTGTGCCCGACCTTGTCCGGCCGCACCGACACCACCCCGTCGCTGTCATCGGCGGTGAAGATGCCGCGCTTGTGGACCTTCATATCCTTCAACGGAACCGCACCGTCTCCATCTCTTGGGTCGGGCCACGTCCGGCCGCCGGAGCGCTGCGAGGCGTACATGTCGTTATTGGAGCGCCAGGTGTCTTCGTCGACTTGGTCGAAAGGCCGCATGAAGCTCCGGAGGCAGGGCACGGACGCGGCGACGATGGACCACAGGAGTTCGGTCTGGGTCCAGATGAAGGGGTAGGCGAGCGCGAGGCCGATGTCGACGACTTCGGGGTTGCGGGGCAGGCTGTGCAGGGTCAAGGCGGCGAAGATGACGTCCGGCAGGCGGACGGCGAAGACGGCCATGGCGAGCGCCTTGTCCTTGGGCTTCACTTGGACGTCGGTGAGGAGGATGCAGGGCACGGCGACTAGCATTAGTTCGGTCGCGATGTCGACAGCGGTGTTGAGCTGCCAGCGCAGATACTACCACCGTCGTCAGTATCACGTCGACCTGAAGCTGAGAGTGGTAATCTTACTCTATGAGGACACGCATCCGTCGCCCTCAGAGGGAAGGCCGACTCGGGACAATCAATGGAGAGTGACAGGATCTCCCACAGCCCGAAGCAAACCGAGGCTCCCACCAAGCACCAGCACATGTAAAAGTTGCGTCGTCGACCGTTCTCGAACAGTCGCTGGGTGAGGAGCGCGCTGGAAAGCTTCGAGGCGCAATGCGCGAGGGCGAAGAGGAATGCATGGGCGGAGGTATACTGGACATTGCGGTCAGCGGTAGCGGAGAAGAAGTCGTGCCGGATGGATTGCGTACTCTCTGCGCGCTAGCCCTTTGTGCGCTCGACAGCAGGCTTGCACTCTTGCCCATTCCCTTCCCCAGGCCCGCCAAAGAAGCGAAGTGTTGTCCGACCGCGAGGATGGTCGAGGCGAGCAGCGCCCAGTCGTCACGGCCGTACATGCCATACTTGACGACGAACCGCACCGCGAAGACGATGATGATGTAGCATAGCGAGAGCAGGGTGACGATGTACAGCCACGCCGAGTGATCGTTGTTGGTCACTTGCGTGAAGTACCGAGTCCCTGCGATCCAGTTCGTGCTATTGACGTCGTACATGATGGTTTCTTATATTGGCCGGCTCCGTCTTCGATGATGGGGGATGGAAGTTCTCCAAACGATCCTAGCAAGACTCGACTGACATGGTTACTGTACGAAAGTTGATAGCAAACGCGAAGTAATGAAAGTCGAACGGAACAAAGTACTGATGAGAGGGCCGACGTGATCGACAGCTCTAAGCTTATCCCAATTGTGAAAAGGCTACTGCAGGAGAGGGGGGCGGGACTGGACGGCACGAACTCCCCCCATCCATCCAGACCATGTCGGCATCCTCCTGGAGTCCTGGATGATGACTGTGTGCCGGCATATCCATGCCGACTGCGAAACAAGCGTCTGTGCTGTGCGCGGATGCGTGAACCGTCTTGCCGTGGTGGACCGGATGCACTGATCAGGCGACCGGTCGCGTTGCTAGAGAGTTTACGAAATTGGATCGAGCACGTTTTGACAGAAGAGGGGCCAACAAGGCGATGAGGTAATGTTAAGCCCGGTTGGGATGTGAAGTCGCAAGAGGTGGACACGAGCGTACCGTGGTCCGTCGTGACCAAGATCGCTTCCTATAGAAGCAGGGTTAAATCAAAAGATGGGCCGATGGAGTCTCTACCGCCCGACCCAGGCGATCTACCTGCTACGGACAGCGTCTTCTCACCCCTGGGCCCTGTCGCGACTCGTAGACCTTAGGGCATGAAAACCGCACGAGCCGCTGGGTATACCGAGTCAAGGATGAAGCAGTCGGGTTCGGTCGTGACAGAGCCTGGTGGATGTGGACAGGAATAAAACTCAGAAGTTCAAGGTTGCCGGAAGAACCATCGTCCGTGGGGTTCTTCTCACCATCGACGCCCTTCCGGAATCCGATGAAACGCGAGTCGTCCCTGGTGAAGGGTGGAGGGTTTGATCCGATATTACCTAGGTAACGACGAGTCAGTGCCAGTCCCACCTTTCCCACTGTTGGATCCGGTCACGTGATGTTTGTCCCCTTTTACCCCTTGCTCGACTGTGGCCAACGTCAACAAGCACCACGAAAGGAGGAGGGAACTCACAGCAGCAAAACGTTTCCCACTAGCAAAGGCTTGCTCAAGCCACACATGCGGCCATGCCACGGTAATCCCTCCGCCCACGGCTCCTACACTCGGTAATCGGGACTCGGGACGCACCCAGCTGCGGCGAACCTTTGCCGCTTCCCGCCGCTTAAACGAACGATACGCCTTGACTTTTACATACTGCATCGCCCCGGCGTCGACTAGTCTATGCCTGCGATTCAGCAAACGATCGGCGTCAGGGAGTAACCGGACGACGTGCCCAAAAAGCAATCAAAACAACATGCTGCTCCGCAAGTGAGGAACGCCGCGTGGTCCGTGGAAGCTTGCACACTGCGGCATACGTAAGGCCGACCATTGACCGGAGCTACTAACGGTGCGTCTGCACGATCCGAATCGCTGGTCTAGTTTCATCACCAACAATAATTCTTAACTTCTGGATGATGAAACCGGCGCCGGAATGCTTCCCTGGCTCCACGTATGATCGTTAGCGGTCCCTCTTAACCAAACGTTCATGTAATAGGAGCATAGGAGGTAGGATGAGAAATCTCCTTCTTTGTCGCTTTCCGTATTCGACGCGTATTGGAGTCGAGACGAACCCGGGCGCGTCGGCATCTAACGTTCTCCTTACCTTTTACTCGTCGGATAGCCTTGGGCCCTGGGTGTAAGGCACTGTAAAACTACCTTGCACTGTTCTCCGTGTTCATTCGCTCCTTAGACCTCGCTTTTGTCTCTGGTTGTCGCGGACAGCAGCCTCCAGGCCGAATCGCACATCAACCCCAGGACAATTCCTCGTCACGCACCTTAAGGGCATAACCATGCAACGATCCGGTTTTGCTCGGCAAAGCTCTGCAAATGCAGCTGTAACAAGCTCGCCGAGACCCAACCACATGACCCGACAAGATGCGCAGGAGCTCGCGGAGATGTACCACACGTTCGCGAAGGACATAGGCACACCGGGAGACTGGCCTGATCACGAAAACGACAAAGCGGAAGAAAGCACGGAGTACGACAGATATGATATGACGCGAATGGGTAAAAAGCAGGAACTGCGCCGGGTGTTCCGACAGTTTTCAATCTTGTCCTTCACCTGTGTGATCATGGGGACCTGGGAATTTCTGCTCACGGCAAACACGCAAGGTCAGCACAACCCTGCCCGCGTCTCTGTCGGAAATGCTATATCTGACATTCTTCAGGTCTGGTGGACGGCGGTCTGAGCGGGCTATTCTGGAGTTACATCTGGACGTTCATCGGCTTCGGATTGATCATTGCATCAATGGCGGAAATGGCAAGCATGGCTCCCACGTCCGGTGGCCAGTACCATTGGTCAGTACATCCTTCCGCGGCGAACGTTGCCTCTTGCTGATTCTGGCTGTAGGGTGAGTGAGTTCGCGCCCTCCGGATCGCAGAAATTCCTGAGCTACATCACGGGATGGTTGTCGTCTCTGTCGTACCAATCCGGTAATGCATCCGGCTTCTTTCTCGCAGGCACCATCATCCAGTCTTTGGCCATGGTGAACTACCCCAGCTATGACGCGCCCAACTGGCAGAGTACCCTGTGCGTGCTCGCCGTGGTCGTAGTCTCGGGCGTCTTTAACATCTGGTTCTCCAACTTCTTTCCCATTGTGAACAACATCTCCATGGTGCTACACATCATGGGCTTCGTGGCCGTCGTGGTCGTGCTTTGGGTCTTGGCGCCACATCCGCCGGCACACGAAGTCTTGTTATACTTCACAAACGAGGGTGGCTGGAGTCAAATCGGGACGAGTCTGATGGTCGGGCAAATTTCTTCCATCGCAGCCCTCGGGTGTTCCGACGCTGCAGCTCACATGTAATAAAAGCTGCCAACACATCGCACGCAGAGCTGTTGCTGACCAAACTCGCCAGGGCCGAAGAAGTTTCCGACGCAGGTCTATCCGTGCCCCGTTCGATGATGTGGACCTTCTGGATCAACGGCGGCAGCGGCCTCATCTTCCTCTGCTCCCTGCTCTTCGCCATCCCCTCCGTCGACGACGCCCTCAACGACCCCACCGGCTACCCATTCCTCTACGTCTTCCAAGTCGCCATGCCGGACGCCGTCGCCGGCACCAACATCCTGACCGTCATCGCCGTCTTCTTGCTCATGGTCGGCAACGTCTCCTTCACGGCCTCCTGCGCCCGGCAGGCGTGGTCCTTTGCACGTGACCGTGGACTGCCGTGCAGTGCCTGGATCTCCCGCATGAACAACAAGGTCCACATCCCGGTCAACGCGACGATCCTGACGCTCAGCATCACCGTCTTGCTGTCGCTCATCAATCTCGGCTCCAGCGCCGCTTTCAACGCCATCCTCAGTCTCCAGCTCTCCTCGCAGATGGCGTCGTACGCCATTTGCATCTCTTGCCTCACGGTGCGGAAACTGCAGAATCCGCAGTCGCTGCCCAAGGCGCGTTGGTCGCTGGGAAGACTCGGTCTGCCCATCAACATCATCGCCACCTTCTACGCCGCGTTCGCCTCGTTCTGGACCTTTTGGCCGAATGTCACCCCCGTGACCGCCGACAACTTCAATTGGGCGCCGGTGATTTTCATCGCAGTGGTCCTCATCGCGATGATCAATTACTTTGTCAAAGGGCGGCACGAATACGACGGGCCCGTCGCACTGGTGAAGGCGGCCTAAGCAATATATAGTGTACAGTAATGATATGATCTATTTCGAGTAAAGATAGCTAGTCACGCTACCCGGGCTATCAGCTGCCCGTTTCCACCACCTCCGCAAACCACTGCCGCAGAGCTCCCGCCAGGACGGCGGGCAATTCTTGCACATCCCGCACAATGAGGTAATGACCGAAAGGAAACGTGTCGAGGTACTTGACCATCTTCAGCTGCATCTCGCCCGCACCGTCTTTCGCGAACTCGGCGGTCTGAAGGTTCAAGATGCTCTGTCCTGGCCCACCCGTGGCCTCTGTCGCCTGAGCGGCCGCGTCTACGATGATGAAAACGATCATGATCCGCTCCTCGTGGGCTTGTCGTACCAATTGGCGGATCGACGGGTGGTCTTCACACACTCCATCGGAGATGATCAGCTGCAGCTGCCACAGCTCGCTCGCAGCACCTGCACCTTTGAGTCTTGCCGATTGAAAGATCTTCATGGACTCGACAAGCAGCCTGCGCACGTTCGTCTTGCTTTGCGCGAATGTGAAGTGTTTGAAAACGTCTGCGCCAGCTTCCGACGTGAACGGCGTGCTAAATTCGTGCGCAACCTTGACGTTCTCACCAAACCCAACAGCACTCAGCTGTCCGACTTCGAGCATCGACATACTTTTCGCCACCAACGCGAGCGTCTCAAAAGCCAAGTCCCGACTCTGACTCTCCGCCATCGACTTCGAGTCGTCAATCGCGACCATGATCTGATACGCCCGCTTGCTCGGAATTGACCTCCGCATCCAGATCTTGTCGCGTTTGTACGATGAAGCAATGTACGGAATGATCCGTTTGATGTTCAAACGCTTGCCGGTCCGAAAATCTCCGCGCATTTTCGTCGCTTGCGTCGGCTGTAAGATCAGGCGAAGATGTTCTGTGAGAACGAGGGCCAGATTGCGCGTGCTGGCTTCGTGTTGGGACCATAAACTGCGCGCCTCTTCACCTGACATACCGACGGGAAGCTCCTCCGGCGAGATATGTGTGTTGACGAGCTGTTGGTCCATGTCGTCCAGGTGATCATGCTCGACTGGGGACGCGGTTTCCATAGGATGATCGAGCTCGGTGGTCCTGGGCTCTCCCACAAAAGCCTTCGAGCCGTCTCTCGTAACGCTCTCATTGGTGTCCGCTTGCGTCGGATCATCCCGTTGTGGTTCATCAGCATTCAATGGACCGTCGTCAGGTTGCTCGCTGATCGAGGCAGCAGGATGATCGTCCTCTTCGTTCACAGACAGACCCTTCTCTTCATCCAACGCAGTGCTTTGCTCCGCTGATGCTGCACCGAGAGCTTGAGTGTCAGCTGCAGCCTCACTATTCGGAATGTGCTCAAAGTGGGCATCAGCCATGTCGATATCTCCTTCGCGACTGTCACCAGCCTCTGGTGGCTCCTTTGCAGCCTCGATCTCACGGTGTTGCTGGTACCACTTATCTAAAGCGTCGCCTATCTGCTTGAAGGGCAGGGGTGTATCGCGTGTCGGAGAGTCCTCCGCCCCTGCAGCAGCTTTCTGGCTCTGCTGGCCGCCATGGGCCCCACTCGCGCGGGCGTCAGGTTGATCTTGCTGGGATTCACTCTCGGTTCCTTCTGGCTGTGGCGACGCGACGCCCAGATGATCAGCTGTCGGCGATTGGGCTTTGTTCTCATCTGCACCAGTACCGCTCTCCCCGAAGACCGTTTCGTCGGGGTTGTTGTCCGCTTCGTCATGGTTATCTTCCATCAACACGTCTGAGCGATTGTCATCCTCAGCTTCGGCCCTTTCCTCGTCTGCGTCTTGGTCTTGCTCAAGTTCTGTGGCGTCGTCCGCCTCGTCTTGCTCCTGCTGGCGATCTGGATGCTCGCCCGTATCGTCTTCGTCAGAATGTACGCCTTCCGCATCCGCGAGCTGTTCATCCTCGGGAGCATTCTCGGAAAGGTCATCGAGGTCAGACATGTCCTCGACAGCTCGGTTTGCATCGTCCATGGTGATGTCATCAGGTAGCTGTAGGTTTTCCTCCTCTTTAGTGGTGGGATCCATCTTTTCGGTCCCTTGATCAACACCTTCCTCCTCGTCAGCTGCAGCTTCCGCATCATCGTGGCCTTCTTCTTTATCCCGTCCATCAGTCTCGTTCTCGGCAGCGGCAAGGTCTCGCTCGCTTTTAGATCCAACGGCATCATCAGCTTCTTTGTCTGCCTTCTCCGAAGTATCGCCGCCATCCCACATCTTCTCATCGACTGCCGAGGGCCCGAGATCGTCGACCTCACCAGCCTCTTTTTCGGCATCCGCGTCCTCGTCCTGCGCAGATCTGTCGCTTCCGTCATCGTCATCATCAGCAGCTTGGTCTTGCTGGTCTAGGGCGCCCTGCATTTCTTCGTCGGCCATGTCTACAGCATCCTTTGCATCCTCCACAGTATCCTGTTGCACATCCGGATTGGTCTGCTGCGCAAGCTCGGACAAATCTTCATCGTCACTCATGTCTTTGCTGATATCTTCAGCGCCTTCACCTTCGCCGAGCCCAGTACCAGACTCGACATCACCGTGGGAGCGCTCGTCAGTACTACCCTTCTCAGGTGGAGTGCAGAACCCTTGCTGAGCTAGCTCTACGAAGGTCGCCGCCAATTGGGATGCCATCTTCGTCGTTTCCAGGTGCAAGGTGGTAAGGGTACTCAGCAGGCTCTCGGCAGCTGCTGTGTAGGCGGCGTTGATGGGTTGTATGGCGCGTACAACGTCAGCAAGTGGAGAAAGAGCGTTGTCGCTGCTGCTGCTATTGCCGCAATTTCCTAGCTGCAAGAGCAGCTTTGCCAAGGTCTGGGTCGTTCGAGTCAGTTGAAGGTGGTTCATCTTGTTCTCGACTGCTCCTTGTTGGTAAAGCAGCCAGGCGCGAGCGTCTACGGGCGCAGGACCAACTTTTCCAACCCCCTGCATCGCTACAAGTAGGTCGTTCAGTGCACTGAGCAAATCCGCGACCCATGTGTTAAGCTCAACCCAAGTGTACCCGTTGGTTTGTTCGCTTGCCGAGCTCTCATGGGGCAGGTAGGTCCAACGGTGTAGTTGTGACAAGACGGGCTCCAACTTTGGGTCTTGATCGCAAGCAGTCTTGATGCTGAGACGCATCCGCGCTATCAAGCGATGGTACTGTGACCGTATGTTGACCTCTTGGTGGTGAGAGACGCCATCAGGTAACTTTGGCTTTGCTGCAATGTCGTTCTCGAGCTTCGAAAGTCCATCCATGATCTCGGTCAGTCGGACATCAATGAGCTGAGAGGGAGCTGTGGAGATGTTCAACTGAGCTCGCACGACGTTCAAGCACTCAGGTGCGAGTAAACGGAGGCATTTGGCGCTCATTGCTTCTTTCGCATTCCCCAGGATTTGGTCCCCATCGACCACAGGGTTCACCGAAGTAGCGAAGGCGGTCAGCTGTTTCGTCAGATCCCGCAAGTTAACCGTGCTCTCCAAATGCTTGTGTATGCTTGCTCGCTGAGATACGACAGTGTACAGCACGCTCTCAATGAGCCCCACACATCTCGATGCCTCAGCTTGAGTTATACCATCTGAATGCTTTCGTACGCCATCTCTCACAGCGGGCATGATGCTGAGAAGTCGATGAAAGTGAAATTCAGCTTCCCCAAAATCATGGTCGTCAAGCGGCTGAGCGAGAGCATGACTCTTCGCAAGCACCAAATGCAAAGCATTCTGTCGTGAGAGAACATCGTCGCTCAGACTGATGTGAAAACCCATCGATCGCACCTCCTTTAGAACCTCTGCAAGAAGGCGGCGCTTTCGAGACTTGAGGTGCTGAACGGCGGACTTGTTCTCTTCTGTGAGCGTTGCAGGAGTCGCTTTCCGCAGGTCAATAATGGTAGAGACCAGCTCCGATACGAAAGACGAGATTCGGACTGGTGCATCAATGTCCTGTAAAGCATGTGTCGCCATATTGTGTATAAGCCTCACTGTTGTTGATACGTTTCTGAAACGCTCTGGCCGTTTGTCCCAAGCTGGCAGTTGCCGCATGATCGGTTGCGGAAACACGTGAACGAGCGCGGAGGGCTCGACCACATCCAGAGGAGCTGTTGTGCTGCCTGTGGACAATCGCTCCCGATCAGGAACATTGCCTGAAACAATAGGTGCTACACTTTGAGCGAGCAAATTGCGGTATTTGTGAACCAGCCTCAACAGCCTTTTGTGAGACGACTTTGCGCTCTGTTTCAAGATCTCGATGTTGCGATCCTTCCAACTTGCGACTTGGATGAGGTTCCGGATTTGTGTTTCCAGATCAATTCGTCCCTTCGCCAGCTGCTCTGCTATCACTGGCTCAAAGCGCTGATAATATTGGACAAAGCTTCTCAGTGCTCGAACAATGGTCCCCCTCGTTGATCGCACGCGCTCGGAAACGCTGAGGTGCGCCACGAAGACACGCAGTATGTCAAGTCGGGATTTGAACTCGCCGAGTCCAGAGTTTGCAAGGAAGCCTTCAAGAGTACTGAGAAGACCTTCTGCATGTTGCTGAAGCTCCTTGGGAGAACTCTGAAGGCCTGCAGGAACAGCAATGATATTCTCGTACGCCACGAACCACCAAGATCTGGCGTCCCTTTCACACTTTGCTGATTCACGGTTCAGCAGGCCTGTCCAACTGGAGAGCTCGAGTTGTCGCCAGCCGATGATCAGACCAGTAAGTTCTTCGAGCATGTCCTGGACACTATACTCTCTGCTTGCAACGTGCTGCCACTCAGACACTGCTGCGTGCAACTTCTCCAAGCCAGGCAAGAGTCTGGCCAGTGGCGAGGAATGACCGGCCGTGAATGTCTGATCGCACAAGCGTACGACGTCCACCGGAGTCGCATGCTCTGGCCAGGCCTCGTGTATGATGGCGAACCGAGCTCTGACTTTGCGTAATGTCTGTGACAACCTTCTGGTCTCCGGTACATTGGAGTCCGTATAGATGTTGTAGGCTTTTTTGTCTGAACCAGATCGTGTTAGTGCTTGCGTAAGTTCGCCCAAGCCCAAGAAAATGGTGGGCAGCAATAGCTGGGTGTCGACTTGTTCCGTTTGACTGCTTGAAAGTTGGGCATATTGCCGTAGCACACTTGCAATCGCGTCTGAAGTATTGTTGGTTTCCGCCGCAAACAGGTCACGATGAACACAGGCAATCGAATCCACCAATACCGGGGTCTGGGACGCAGGCGCGCTATCGGTGTTAGAATGAGCAACTTCCCGTTCGCCCGTGGGAAACAGCTCATCCAGATCTTCTTCGGAGGGCTCATCCTGTAGATCGTGGTCACCTTGATACCGATAAAGGCTGGACTTCGCGGCGGTTCTCTTCTGGTCTTGACTCAACTTCGCACTCCATTGCTCGTAGAAGTGCGAAAACTGTCTCTCGATCGCATCATGTAGTCGGGTGGCTACGTGCGAATAAGGTCGTACTGAGCACCTCACAGCCAAGACGTTCATGCAGTACAGCACCTCTTGTGGTGTACGGACAACGGAGAGAATGTCCGCGAACATTTCGTCACTACCCCAAGTCCCCAATGATGCGCCCATGAGCGGCGTAATACTCGCTAGCGACACGCTTGTCGAGCTCTCTGGCGTGGGTGAGTTCGCCTGTACTGCCAAGAGGCTGCCGACGCGGAGACAATCAATGAAACCCACCACTGGGCTTGTCAAATCAGCGTAGGCACGATGGTCGCCCTTCAAACGCGCTCTAATCCGGTCGAGATTGGTATTCAGGAGCTCCAATTGCGCAGGGTTGTGAGAGGTGGGAGAGCCTTGCTGCAACGGTTGGACGGCACGTGTAAGGTTGGTGAGTTCGGCGTGGATGTCGACTATCTCTGGGACGGGTGGGCGGCAGACGTCGGCTAAGGCAGGCTCTGGTCCCATGCTGTCGAGATCTTCCTGGAGCAGTCGGAGGCGGAGACTATCGGGGGCGCCATACACTGCGGTCCTCAATTCCCGCATCGCACGCTGTGCGAGCAGTAGCTCCTCTCGACTACGGTCGTAAACTGCCTGCTCAAGTTGAGGCCTCATGGCTGGATCCAATGGATAGTCCCCGACGTACAAGGTCAGACAAGCCAAGGCGAACGCAGTCCACGCCTCCGCAGCTCGCCCGAGCCTTGCAGAAGTGCTCGTCGTTATATCTGCCAGGTAATCGACCACAAGCTGTAACTGCTGGGCGATCGAGCTCACTGGGAAACCCTTTTCACTCACTGATTGAGCAATTCCCTTGTCCCCACCATCCATGACCTCCAGGAGAGGCGCAGCCAATTCGAGTAATTGAGGGTCATCCGTACATGTGAGCGCCTGCAAAACGCCTTTGCACAGTAGGTGAAGGCATGTATCGAGTTGACCGAGTTCATCCAAGCACAAGTTATGCGCATTGTTCGCAAAGAGCTTGCTCAGAACCTGGCACTCAGTCTCCAGCAGACCCAACTGTCCGAGCGGAACCCGATCAACACTTCTTAGCCGATCTAGAAAAGTGTTCGGCCATTGCCTCAACTGAGCACTGTCATGGCCTGCCATGACTCGTGGCAGAGTTGCCGAAAGTAAGTACATGGCTCTCGCACAGCCTGGCTCCGGCAAGACACAAGCCGCAACAGTGTCGAGGGTAGGACGGCCTGCAAGAAGTTCCACTACGGAGCCTTCAGCATGCATATCGTCTGGTCCCGTCGTGTTAAATAGCGCAGAACGCCGGGACAAACGCTCGAAAACCTCCTTGAAATGCGGCCCACGATAGATGGGATCATCGATGGGCGAGCCTTCCTTTTGTGGAATCAGACTCTCCACGTAATCAGATAGACGTCGTAGTTCTGCAGGGTCAGTATCACGGACGCGGAGAGCGCGTGCAAATGAAGCGCGAAGCTCGGCAAGATCTTGCAGAGGCACAGTGAAGAGCTCGCATGTGTGGTCGAAGCGTGCGACGACACCTTCGAAGTGGAGGCTGGAGTCCAGCTGTTCAAGCGATGCTGGCGTCGCTGGCCGTAAAGCCTGCCATAATGGCGTGCAGCCGCGCCCGTTCAAGCCGAGTGACTTGTTCTCGAAAGGTACCAGAGCTTGCTGGACATGTGAAGTGAGAGCGCCAAGAGGGACGTCGGTCTGCGTCGACATAAATTTTGTGATGTCCGATGCGGTCGACATCCAGACCCCCAAGAGCGTGGGGTCAGACGCCGAAGAACGTATGATATTGAGCATGCACCAACACAGTGCACAGAGACGATCAAGAGTGGCTCTGATCTACGCTCGGATTAGTGACGCCTGATTGCTGCGACAGGAAGTCCATACCATTGAAAGCTCATCAAGAGCAGAAGCACGAATTTGCCGTGCCCACTGTGAGGTTGCTTGCAAAACGATCTCAAAGGTTTCAAGAATGCCTGGACGTGGTCTTTGCAACGATAAGCCTGATCGCGCTGAACGGTCCGCTCGCTTGAGCTGTTGCATCAGAACTGCATTTGACTTTATCGAATTCATCTCGCTCTGGAGTGTAGCCAGCTTGACAAGAACGTCGTGCATCAAAGCAAACGTTGTGGCTTGGGAAAAGATTTGTTGGTCTTGCTGCACAAGGGTCTGGTTGTTGAGAGGGTGAATAGTCTAGGAAACTCGCTTACCATTAGCTACAGATACTTACTAGAAACAGCGGACAGCGACTGACCTGTACACATGCAAAGTCAGCAGACGTGTCCGCTTGGCTTGAGGCCGTCCTATAGAATTCCTCGAGAGCATGCTGTATGTCAGCAGGCGCTGCAAAACGGTCTTTGAACAAGCCGTCTTTGACACGATCGTAGAGACCAGCCTGGAGTTGCCTCTCGAATGCTGGGAATAAGGCCCGATCGCGAAGACCCATATGCTCATACAAAGTCCATCGCAATTGCTCTGCGAGCTTAGCGTCGTCCATCGTACAATCGACCATCTTTGTGTGCTTGAATCGCATTGTAGCGGTCTCAGTGCTCAAAGGATCAGCAAGAATCGGGGTCCGATTTTCGTTAGCAACGTAGAGCTCCACAGCTCGATTCCTCATTGCCCTTGACAGCTCACCGTACCGCGGGTCTACAGTGAGGAAGATGCGAAAGTCTGGATGCGGGCGCAAGACGCGAGGACCGCCGTCGTCCTCTGTGCGCTCGTTGATGATCAAGGTGCCATTAGGCTCTAAGAGCGAGTTCAATCGGTCAAGTACCGAGGAGCTGCACAAGTTCGCGTTGTCTAGCACCAACCATTTACCTTGCTGGAGTGCTTCCACAAGAATGCCATCGATCCACTCGAAGCGAGCCTTATCGACGGCGGCGGGGGTGTGCTGGAGACGTTGCAGTAAGTCATGAGCTTGTTGGGGCACATGAGCTTGCAGATCGTCCATCAGTGTGGCCAACTGTGAGATGTCCGGCAATGGTGTCTCGAGCCATCTACCCACGTTAGCTAAGACACGCAGGGCCCGGTCGTCAGACCTTTGCACAAGGCCTGATTTGGCTGTTGAGGTCACGATCTCTCGCAGCTGGCTTAACAGCGCGATGACCTGGCGTGTCGGATCAGCCTGTTCATAGCCGCCAATGAGATCCATGGCGTCTGTCTCAGCGTTGAGTGGAATGGTCTCCACCGCCGCGCCAACGAGAGCTGCCAGTTCGCTGATGAGCGAAGTCTTGCCACTGCCAGTAGGACCCGTTAAGATCACGGGCCATGTTTGTTGGATACACAGCATTAAATACTGGAGAGTCTGTAGGTCTCCGCCCGAGCGAGATCGTGGCGACCCCGTGAACGACAATTGAGCGAATAGAGCATTCCTCGGCAGTTGGGCGAGACCGAGCTGCAATGTCTTTGCAGAAATGCTGCAAAAAAGATCAGATGCGTAAGGGGTATCTTTGAAAACAGAAGAAATCAGATCATCAGCGCAAGCGCGGTCAGAAACAGAACGAAAACGCTTGGAGAAGAGAAGGTAGATGAAGTCACGAGCAGTACCGGCTCGGACTAGGCCCTTGTCCGCCTGGGCCAGGGCCAGCCAACGTGAGATGTCACGGAGGTTGAATTCCCAGGGGCCACCGTTAGTGCCAAATCGCTGACGTTGTACGACTTCAACATTCAGATTGCTCACGAACTTGACAGCCTTTTCAATTGCACCGGAACTGACATCCGGGAAACTGCGCCGACAGATCAGAGACAAATCTTCCGATTGAAACGTGTCGGCGTAGACCACAGTGAACCGATTGACAAAAGATGCCGGCAGACCTTTGCGCCCTCCGCCCTGGTGATGCGGGTTCTGTGCTGCAAACAGTCGGAACTCCGGGTGTCTGGTGAAGGTTTGACCCAACTCAGGCACGTATACCTCACCACGGTGGTCGAGGCATGCGTTGAGGCCCTCAAGCACAGACTGGGAAGCCAGATTCATTTCATCCAGTAAGACCCACTCGCCTTTCTTCATGGCGCGAAGGAAGGGCGCGTCGCGCCATGCGAAAGTACCCGTCGCAGCACCCTCTACAGGGGCATCGGAACCAAACAAATCAAGTAGGTCTGTTTGCTCCGAGAGGTTGATGCGTGTGAGGGGAACGCCAACGGCATTCGCTATGGCGGTGACCAGGGCTGTCTTGCCGACTCCCGGGCTGCCCTCAAGCATGACTGGCTTCGACAGCTGCATCGCTCTTACCACTCGCATGGCGTTGACGCGGGTCGTCGGTGCCTCAAAAGTGAATGACGAAGGAGAAATAACCTCGGTTTCTCGTTGCATGCAGAAGGGCCCAATCTTAAACTCTTGCTTAGACAATGCGACTTCTGTCGGCGCCGAGTAAAGTGCCACCGCGTCTGCATTGACAAGTCGGCCGAGCTCCACGAGACATAAGGAGCGTTCTGCTTCGAGATCGCGACCGGTCAAGGTCATCAGTCCGGCTGGATTGGCGCCAAGTGTGTCGATATAAACCATTGCTGCACCGTGCACCAACGCACCCGGAGTGTCGATGGCTTCGAAGGTGTTCACGAATTGCACCCAGGCCAGCGCATCTCTGATGGACACTGACGAGCTTGCAGAGGTATTGTACCTCTCCCTGAACCAATGTGCAAACGACACCATCGCACTCGCATAGGTCTTTGCACGTGCATTCAGCTTCTCATGCATTATTTGGACAACATCGTCCTTGTCGGAAAGCGCAGGCACCCAGATCTCTGTAAAACGATTCCGCAGAGCCGGCGATAGCTCGCGCTTGCCATAGTCGCCGCCAGGATTCATAGTCGCAAAGAATTGAAAGTCGGCAGCAGCGGTGACGGAAACGTCCATACTGCCTTTCTCGGCGAGCAAGATAGATCGCTGCGGTTCAAGAACGCTGTTGAGTCGCTCGAGCACAGAATCATCCGCGAGAGATATCTCATCCAGCAGAAAGAACGATCCATCCTTCATTGCTTGGACGAGGCTGCCGTCAACCCATTCAAAGAGAGCCTTGAAACGCGTACGGTCCATCTGAAGGTCAACATGGAGCGCTGTCTGTAAGTACTCTCGCCTCTGCGCTGTGGATAGCGATGATAGTGCCTTATCGTATGAGTCCAGTAAAGCATCAGTCGGAAGTGCCGCGCCAGTGTCCAGGTCTTCCAACAAATCGCTAGACAGGATTTTGGTGCGCAGTCGGGCCTCAAGGGCAGATCGGTTGCGCACAGGCCGCTGCGAGCCAATAAGATCTCCGGTTTCAGTGTTCTGATGAGCATTGACGACATGAAGCTCTTTCTGGAGTGCCTCGGCGAGCATCTGACATACAGTCGTCTTTCCACAACCCGTCTCGCCCACAAGCAATACGGGCTCATTGTTCTGGACCGCCCGCGACACCAAAGCATACAGCCTACGCATAGCCTTGGTCCAAACAACACCTTGAGTATGGGGATGCCGCTGGAATGCTTGTATCTCTGGACTGCTCTCAGCATAGAGCGACTCTTCACTGATGGTAACGCGTGGACCCTTCGTGCTCATCTCCTTCTCGATGATCTCTTTGAGAGCCCGACGCTCTTCCTCCTTTCGTACGCGTTCCCCCAAGAGCATGAAGCCGTTTGCTGCAAGCTGCTCAATGGTGTCATTCTGTCGCAACGCCCACCGGAAGAGATCACGCAGAGTCGCAAAACTTCTCTGCTCGAACAAACGACTCTCTTGCCGCAGAACAGACAGCTCGCGGTAGACGGACACGATGCGTTTGCACCTTGACTCGGGAAGCTGTGTTCGCCGATGCAGAATCTCCTGCAGCTCCTCGACGGGTATATCGTCGAAATGTAGTTCCAGGAAGCGATTGCGGAACGCACGAGAGAGGGTTTTGCGACCTCCGTACAAGCCAGCAGGGTTCTGCGTCGCGAACAACATGAAATTCTCATGAGGTCGGATGGTTTCCTGTGTCTCTGGTACCAGCAGCTCCCGATTGTCATCAAGCAACCTGTTCAGTGCCTCGAGTACGTCGGTCGGAGCCAGGTTCAGCTCGTCTAACACGATCCAGTGACCTTCTCGAAGTGCTCTGACTAGAACACCCTCCTGAAATTGCAGGCGGCCATCTCCTCCGGAAACGTACGTACCAAGGTACTCTTGCAAATCAGTGTGCTCGTGATTATTGATGCGCACAAACTCGTGCCCTGTGCGCTTCGCTAAATATTCGATCATGCTCGTCTTGCCACTGGAGGTCGGTCCCTGTATCAGCACCGGGAACTGCCGGGTGCTCGTTGCTCGCACGAGGTTCTCAAGATTGCTTTTGATGAACGGCGTAAGGATATAGTGCGGTTGCTCCTCCTGCGGCGCCTCACCTCGGCGAACCCAGTGTTTGCTGTCCGGATAACCTTGCACATATTGATGACCATCGTTCGGCGTCCGTAAGGCCCTTTGCAACTCTGCGCGGATGTTGCTTCGCTTACCAAACAGCTGCTCGTCGAGTAGTGGCTGAACTAAACGCGCAGACTCCGCGTCAAGAAAGGTGAGGAAACTCATCTGGAACCCTTCATAAATCGCACGGCGCAAGTTGCATTGTGGCGCAATGCATTTCCCAAAAGTCAGTGTTCTCGTCAAAGTGCGAAGGCTGAAATGAGGCTTTTGGCCTGCGCCATCGACAAGCTTGTTCTGTTCGGCGAGACTGATAATTTTCTGATATAGCGTGCTGACATCCAGAGCGATGGCCTGGTCGGTAGCTGCGTCCGCTCGCAGATACGAACGCACGATGCTCTGCAGACTCCTAATGTCCTTGTCCGGGCTTTCGACGTACAGCTCGGTGAAGCGAGAACGAATGCCTGGAGGCAAGTCTTTCTTACCCACATCAGTCGCAGGGTTCATGGCGCCGAATACGCGAAAATCGGGGTGTGCTTCGATACGCTGAATGTTGCCCGCCTCGGTCAGGAGCAGAGAGGGAGAAGTCGGATCGAGCAAATCCGCGATGGATTCGAGTGTATCTGGCGAAGCCAGGTTGATCTCGTCCAAGAGGACCCAGTCGCCGTTGCGTACTGCCTTGACAATGTTACCTTCGACAAAGCTGAAAGCGAAACCTTCAGTGCCTGCTGACAATCGCCGCTCAATGTCGGTGACTTGTGCCGCAAAAGCGTCCCAGCGAGTGAAATCCGTATTTTTCTGTGATTCTACTCTGCGCTTTTTGCTGGGCGCCTGGCCTTGCCTCAATGCTGGCGCGGGCCTCTGACCATCCACCATCTTCAACGCTTGCTGCCACAGCTTGCAAACGGCCTTCCAATTGCACTTTGCCATTTGTTTTCCGAGGAGGTCCAGAAACTGTTGATTCTTGCTGACGCTGAAACTCGCGTGGAATAGTTCGTCGAATTTGTCCTTCATGGGTACCATAAGGCTACGCGCAGTCACAGGCTTGAATCCGCCGAGAAGGTCGCCTGCCTCACTCTGCTGAGAAAGATTGAAGGGCTCAAGCCTCTTGCCAAGGTGGGTGGCCAGGTGTTGTACAGCCGTCGTTTTACCAACGCCAGTCTCACCAACCAGTAAAAGAGGTTCTCGGTTGATCACAGCTGCGGCCACACGCTCAAGCATACGGCTAGTGTGATGGTTTGTTGAGAATGTGCTCGACGCGCCGGCTTTCGCTGATGGGTGTAGTCGAGGCAAAACATATCTGCCAATCGCTATCTTCGACTTGTCGGCTTCGTAGCGCACATCTCGTTCACCGAGCAGATAGTCTCGACGTTGGGGATCGATGCGAAGCTCCTCGGCTACCGCAGCAGCCATGTCATTGCGCGCTTGACCATCCGGCAGAGCTCCCACGAAACAATCAACGGCCTCCATGAAGATGTCGTCCATGTCTTGACTCGTGAACGACGGTTTCTGCTGTAGGAGGTTGGTGATACGCTTGCACCATTTCAGCAGATCTCGCGGGCTGACGGCCCTCATCACCCCGGTTTTGCTCTGGCCAACAAACACAGCATATGTTCGCAGAGACTGCAGCCGCTCAAAGACCGCCATGAGTTGAGGCACGAGCTGCGAGAGCGACGGGTACAGTTGACGGGCGATCTCGGCTTGCTCAGACACTCCAGGCATGTCGATGCCTACGTTCTGCCAGTGCCGAGCGCCAAGCATATGCGCCGAAGGTCGCGTTTCTTCGCCTCGATGATTGAGCGTACTGCGAACCGTTGCAATTACCCTGAAACCCTCGGCAGCGTGAACGGTTTGTTTTCGATTCGCAATAAGGAGCTCTTGCCGCTCGATGAGTGGCAGTAGCGTTCCAAGAATTTCATTCGGCGCGCGATCTAAATCCTCAATCAACACCCACCGACCCTCTTGCACGGCCGTCGTGAGGACACCTGGTTTCCATACGAACGAGCCCGGGTTGTCGCCGGTCGCGTAGATGCCGATGAGCATTTTCGCATCACTCTGCTCGTTCAAGTGAAGAGTAACTAGCTTGTCCAGTTTACCAAGCCTCTGCGCGACGTGTCGGAGTAGCGCCGTCTTCCCGGACCCTGCCAAACCTGCCAGAATCAACGGGCTTTGCGATTCGAGTGCCTTCATGATGTGTTCGAGATTCGAAGTGATGGTAGGTGTCACGACGAGGGAATTTTCGGACTCTGGCATAGGGTGCAGGGCGTTCGTGGTGACGGGAAGTAAATGACCGCTGATTAGTGCCGTGGCCGGGTGGAAGCAGTGCTCCAGTATGGTACGTGGATCTGGAGCTTGTTGCGATCGCCGAGGCGTAGCATCACTGATCATCTTCAGCATTTTCGCATGCCGCTCTTCTTCCCACAGCGTCAGAAATCGATAATCCACAACCCTGTCATCCCAAGGGCCGTCAATGTTGCTCTCTGGCGAGTCTTCGCCAAGATACGTTTGCACCATCTTTTCAAACCAGTCATCGGCTCCATCGAGACATATTTGCAATACTCTGATCCCAAGGTAGATAACAGGCCGACTGTGGCTTTGGAGGAGACTTTGAATCTCGGCGAGCTCGACATATTGCTTGAACGTCCGGTGATCGTGGCGCAGAAGTCGAAGCAGTCCGAGGAGATACAACAGATCCTCGTTCAGGACTCGCGGGATTTCGAAAGAATACCTCTCCTTCGACAGCAGTTGCGTAGCGTATGGTGCTAGGAATGGTGCAAAGGGCACGACACGACCAAGGGTGGCGATTGTATCGGGTAACGAACCGTAGGTGCGAAGAGACGCGCAAACATGAGCAAATATGTCCCGGCATTTGGAGAATACGAGAGGTGTATATCGAGCGTCGAGTGCCGCTCGTATGATGGCTTCCAAGTACTGCTGGTTATCACCCTTGTTTTCGATGACATATAAAAGCTCAGGCGGCAGTTCAGAACCTCGCGCCAAGAGGGCCGAGTCCCAGGCGCATTCCATGCTGCGAAGTATCTGTGTAAAGCGGCAGATGAGAGCGATGTTTCGAGGTCTTGCATGCGCGTTCGTCGTAGCCTCGCATGCCTCGTTAAGTCGGGCAAGAATTTCTCTGCGACGGCAAAATTCCGCCGATCTTCTCCACTAGCGCGAAAGGGGAACCACGCCGATGCCCTTCTTTCGATGGGCACGAGAGCAATCGAGGCACGACGTGATTGCACCCCATCAAACGCCTTAAACGATGTCGCTTACATGCCAGTACGCCACACGGCAGTGTGCACGAACGTTCCGATCATCTCAGCACACCGCGATACGACCAGCAACTTCAGTCGTAGGACGTAGGAGACGGGAACTGTCGCGAAGATGGCAGTCGACAGACGCAGCGGCCGGGGCAGCCAGTCCTAAGATCGCTGGCATCGTGGATCAGATCAGCCAATTGACGTTGCTCGAGACGGCGGACCTTGTATCGACACTCAAGGCACGCTCGTCTGGTATGAACAGATGGAGGGCTGGTCGAGCTAACATAACCCACAGTCACGCCTCAACATCCCCGACATGCCCATAGGCAACTTTGCAGCAGGTCCCGCACAGGCAGCCGCCCCAGCAGCAGCAGAAGAGCCCGAAGAAGCGGCACCCGCGAAGGAAGAGAAGACGCTGTTCAATCTCAAGTTGGAGTCGTTCGATCCAGCGGCTAAGCCGAAGGTCATCAAAGAGATCAAGGCTATGCTAGGACTGAGCTTGGTGGATAGCAAGAAGTTTGTGGAGTCGGCGCCGAAATTGATGAAGGAGGGCGTGGCGAAGGAGGAGGCAGAGAAGATCATCGAGACATTGAAGGCTTTGGGAGGTGTCGTGAAGATGGAATGATGCATGGGGTGGTCGCAGACGTCTCATTTACACGGCGTTGGCAATCAGCGGTGCAGCGTCAATGTACAGTTAAAGTCCACATTCCGCAGGATATGCGTTCTCCGCTGTATTCTACACGATCTACAACAGCACGAGCTCTTTCAGATTTGTTTCGCCGCTGGATTGCCATGATGCCTCGTGTGAAATCGCGAATGAGGTTTATGTAGCGTCCGTTTGCTTTCAAGGTTATCATTGCCTTGTTGTTTTCCATCAAAGCGAATGAATGTCCGCTTTCGTCCTCTTGATGCTCGAGGCAACGGTTGTTGTACTCAATAATACGCACGGACTTGGTATGGATGAGCTTCACATGCTGGCAGCCTTCCGCGTACGCACTACACCATGCGCTCATGACACGCTTCACCACGTAACGCCCCATGTCAAGCTCGCCGCCCACACAGGATGAACGTGCGCCCGCCATAGCTTCATCAAGTCGGAGTCCCCAGAGCGCATCGCCGGGCGAGGATGATCGCGAGGAGGATGGACTTGAGTTACCGCGGGAGGAGCTGCTGTCGGAGGACTGGCTGCCTGAGGATAGAAGGTTAGACGGTGGGTATGTCAATCGCCAGAAACACTAGCTGTTGAGACTGGGCGCTGATCCGAACATAGAAGTCTATCATTCAAGCGAAAGCAGAAAGCGTATGAACCTTCCTTCGCAGCCCGCTTCCTCTCCTCCCCTTTCAACCGCAGCAACAATGGCACACCCTCTCCTTCGCACAGTCCGTCTGGTGCCAGAAACCGGTCTGGGACGAACCCTACCACCAATGCCATTCTGTCATATCTGAACATATCCACAGATGCTGGCGAAGGCTTGCAGGACACCAAGGATGCCAGCGGCATGGACTGGTACGTGGAAGGACCGGGACGCAGAGTCGGATACGACAACCTCACAGCCATTGATTGGATCTACGAATACAACAAGGAACGCACGCGACTACGCCAGCTTAGGTCGGATGCGCCTGGGCTGCTTGGTCAGCTGAAGATGCTCGTGGACGCAAGCCAGATCTGGTGGATATTGGTCGCAACCGGCATCGCCGTGGGTGGCATAGCGGCCGCTATCGATGTCGCCAGTGACTGGATGGGCGACCTGAAACAAGGTGTCTGCAGTAATGTGGAGGATGGAGGGAGATTCTACCTGAGCCGCCCGTTCTGCTGCTGGGGGACCAACAGCTATGCAGAATGCCACGATTGGAGAGCCTGGAGCGCCATGCTCGGCGTGCAAAACAGGGGTGGAAGCTACATGATCGAGTATCTCTTCTTTGTGTGTCTCTCGGTGCTCTTCGCCGCATGCGCGAGCGTGCTCGTGAACAGATACTCACTTTACGCCAAGCAAAGTGGCATTCCGGAGATCAAAACGATGCTTGGAGGCTTCGTCATAAGGCGGTTTCTCGGCGCATGGACGCTTGTTGTAAAGTCCCTTGGGCTGTGCCTCGCCGTTGCATCAGGCATGTGGTTGGGCAAAGAAGGACCGCTGGTGCATGTGGCGTGTTGCTGCGCCAACCTATTCATGAAGTTGTTTGACGGCATCAACAGCAACGAGGCTCGCAAACGCGAGACTCTCTCTGCGGCGGCTGCCAGCGGCATCTCCGTCGCATTCGGCTCGCCTATCGGTGGCGTGTTGTTCAGCTTGGAGCAACTGAGCTACTACTTCCCTGACAAGACTATGTGGGCTTCGTTCGTTTGCGCCATGGTCGCTGCAGTCACACTGCAGGCCTTCGATCCTTTCAGAACCGGCAAACTGGTTCTGTATCAAGTCACCTATCACAGCGGCTGGCATGCTTTCGAGCTTGTGCCCTTCGCCATCATCGGAATCATTGGTGGCCTGTACGGCGCCATGTTCATCAAGACAAACATGTGGGTCGCCGCATGGCGTTCTTCTAACCGCAACCCGTTCCACAGCCGACCAGTGACGGAAGTCATCGTCGTCGCACTCATCACCGCGATCGTCAGCTTTCCCGTGACATTTCTACGGGCACAGTCGAGCGAAATGGTTGAGTATTTGTTTGCGGAGTGCAGGGACATCACTGACGACTACCTCGGGCTCTGCAAGGCTGGAAGGGCCAACACGGGCGTCATTTTCATCTTGATCATCTCGGCATGTATCGGGTTCATCTTGGCTACCATCACATTCGGTTTGCAAATCCCGGCCGGCATCCTCTTACCCTCGATGGCCGTTGGGGCCCTGTATGGCCGCGTTGTCGGACTGATAGTAGAAGTCTGGCAACGTCAACATCCGAACTTCATTGCCTTTGCGAGCTGCGAACCCGACATCCCCTGCGTCACGCCTGGCACCTATGCCGTCATCGGCGCTGCGTCTGCCCTGGCCGGGTCAACACGAATGACCGTCTCGATCGTGGTGATCATGTTCGAGCTCACAGGGGCTCTGACCTACGTCCTGCCCATCATGATCGCCGTCATGCTCTCGAAATGGGTTGGCGATGCCTTCGGCAAGCGTGGCATCTACGAATCTTGGATCCACTTCCAGGGCTATCCGTTCCTGGACAACAAAGACGACGCACCAGTGCCCGACGTCCCTGTGGAGCAGATTATGACTCGTATCGGAGATCTCGTGTGTATTACAGGCACCGGGTATACTATCGAAGGCCTGCGCGGGCTCTTGCATGATCATCGCTTCCGCGGCTTTCCCGTCGTCAACGACATGCGCGAAGCGTTACTGCTCGGTTACATCAGCAGGACAGAATTGCAGTTTGCACTGGACTCGGCGACGTCAGCATCGCGGTCGCTACCATCAACCACGGAGTGCTTCTTCCAACATCAGCCCCTCGCCAACCCGGCCCTGACCCTCGATCTGCGCCCCTGGATGGACCAGACACCGATCACCCTCAGTTCACGATCCAACTTTCAGCTTACGAAAGATATGTTTGAGAAGCTTGGCTTGCGCTATGTTGTCTTCACCGACCGAGGTATCCTGACCGGTCTGCTGACGAAGAAGGACTTGTGGTACGTGCTTAATGAGGGTGAGATGGGCAGGGTTGGGCATGGCGCCGGTGTGCTTCGAGAAGAAGCGAATGGGCGAGAAGATGAGCGTGGCTTGCTCCGTACAAGCGACGGAGATTTGGATACAAACGAAAGCGATAGTAGACGGGATGAAGGTTAGACGTCTTGCCTCTATGTATCAGATGCGCTGTCTCACTTATTGGCCGCTGGCCGAACTCGAAATTCTCATACTGTGCAAATCGATGCTCAACGATCAAGTCAAGCCCTTCCGACTCGAAGCCTCTTCCGTGCCGTTGACACCTTGAGGCTCACTACACTTGCATATCCGTGATCGACCTTGAGTTCCGATGGAATAAGGGGCTACTCACGGTCCCCAAGCAAGTGCTCCATCCATCCATCCACACGCCTCCTTTGCGAGCGCTCGAAACATCCGCTATTGAGCAGTCGATGCATTTAAACCGTAGATAGTACTGAGAATGGTGGTCTCGTGTAGGTAGCATGCAAGTCCGAACCCTACTTGAAAGATACAGATCGTTCGGCCCGCTACAGCAACGGACTCTTCGTTCAGGGATGCTACACGGTATTGACATTCATCATCCGCCATCCTCACCGCCTCCCTCCTCATCACTTCCCTCCAAATCTTTCATTTCCGCGCCACCTTTCCTACTCGAACCCTGTGTCGCCTCCAGACCCTTGCTGGTGACGTACAGAAAATAAGGCTCCTTGAAGTTGTCGATGTGGTTGAAGAACCTTCCAAATTCGTTCTTTTCTTCCTCCTCCCGGAAGATACGCTGGTAGATCTCCCTCTGCTTGAACTCTTCCAATTCCTTCTCGTACTTGTCGAATCTCAGCGTCTCCCTGTCGTGCTTGACCGCTTGAAGAGTGTTGTAAGAGTCGAACACCGGTCGCTCGAGAAGTAAGCCGAGACCGGGTACCTTGGGAATGGAGAACTTTTCGTCACGGAGAGAAGCGTCGAGTGTGTCGAGATCGCTACCACATCGAACAAGTAGGGTGATCATTCCAACCATCTTGCGGATTTGGTGCATCATAAAGCTCTGCCCGTGGACCTTCATGCTCAACCATTCCGTCTTATCCTTGTCACTTCCGTCACCGATAAGGATTGGTTGTGGATTGACGACGAAGGATTTAATATGTCGTTTCGCGGAAGGGTCTCGGAATGTCTTCTGTACAGTGAAGTTGTGGTAGTTACATGTTCCAACGTACTTGCTCAGCGCGGCCTGAATGCGATCGACACGTTGTTTCGGAATGCGGTAGCGGCGCTTGGCTTTGATGTATGCGTTACGAAGCTGTTTCGTCGCTGCTTTGAGCCGAACGTGGCGATCTGTCTCTTCTGCAGATAGTTGCGGTGCTGCCCGGCGTGTATCTTCCGTTCTCCCAGACTTGGACTGAGATGCATTGATGAGGCTCGATTCGATCTCAGCTGCGCTGGTATCTTCACTGGACTCAACGTCTGCGACCAAGCTTGCGCCCTCAGCCGCGGTCGGCAAGTCTTCAGGCTTTGCCATGGTAGGTTCGTTGATGACAATCGTAGCGTCCTCTGTGATCTTCACGTCATTGCTTCTTTCTGTTGACGCGCCTTCAGCCCCGGGCATCGAGCGGCCAAGACTGGCCGGCTGCTCCACGTCGGCATCGGCCTTTGCAGCCTTCGCGCTCGCCTCATCTTCGCCTTGAAGCGCCTTGACTACGTCCCATCTGATGTCCTCGTCGATGCACTCTAGAATCGGCTGAATGTCGGTTTTGTCAACGCTCTCCCAGAAGCCCTTGACCTCTTCCTGGCGGCTCTCGTACCCAACCCTGTCTCCAGTTTCGTCTGCCAACTCCTCCATCTTTTTCGCGAGCCATGAGCTATGATGCGGTGGCAAGAAAGCGTGCGAGGGCATCAAATACTCGTACCATCTGCTGTCACATGCCTGATAGCAGCTGAAGCTGCCAATCGTTCGCTCAATGCCCCACACTCGAATTTGAGGAGAGAGACAGCTGTTGATCTTCTCCACAATGTCTTTCTCTTCCACGATCAACTTCAGACTGATCATGTTCCCTGCTGCATGAACGCCTTTGTCTGTTCTCGCGCACCGGACAAGGCTGGCTTTCTTGGGGTCATCCGCATTCGCCTTGCTGATCGCTCCAGCTTTGACGAAAGCTTGAAACAAGTCGCCTTCGATTGTGCGCTCGGAAGGTGTGATCTGCATGCCCTTATACCCAGTCCCAGAGTAGCCGATCAGGACGGCGACTTTGCGCTTCGGTCTTCGCTCTTCGGCATCAATCTCCTCTTTCGAAAATTTGGTGCCATAAGTTGCTGCGTTGCCATTCAGTCGCTTCTCGCGAGCCTCTTCGGTCTTGGCACGCTTGTCTGGTTGATCGCGACTTCGTCAGAGTCAGTCTCGCGGGCATGTAAGTATTGTAGTATCAGGATCAGACGTACAAATACTCCCCTCTTCCCATATCGCCCTTCTTATACCGCTTGTTGTCGTCACGTCCTCCTCGCCCGCCTCTGGACCCATGTTGCTGCCTCGCATCGTGAAAGTCACCCTTCCTCTTACGGCGTTGGTAGTTGTTTGCTTGGCGATCTTCGTCGTAGCCCGTACTTTTCGAAGCCTCACCAGGCTGGCCGTCTCCGGTCTCGCTCTGGGTCCGTGGAGCTGTACGACGAGACTGCTCAACAGCCTCGTCGATTGCCTTGCCGGCATCTCCCATGATCGCCGTCGAGTGCTCCATGTTGTGAAGCTCGTAATCATGAGACGATCGTTAAGTGTCAACGACGTGTGACGATCGAATGCCTTGCAAATTCCAATCGGCCTCACGAGCGTGAGGAGCATGGGCCACATCTACCCCGGAATCCGCGGATCAGCGGAACTAACCGTAGACATCCGACATCCCGGCGCTAAGGCCTCCAGCCTGACGTGCGGCAAAGACGACATTCCATCAGTTCAGTCCTCGAATGTCTTTCATTTTATTTTCTTCAGCAGCGCTTCGTTGCGTCTGTCCATCCACATCTTTGTCGCTGTCACCACGCTCGCACAAGTATCCGCTGCTCGCTATTACCAGCAGCAATCGGCAAGGCGACGGCGACAATCCTGGGCCTTCGCATTAACTCCACCGGTAACAGGTAATAGTCTTTCTGTCCATCACGACTGCGTGCTTGCGGAGATGGCGCAACTGGCCCAGGACCTCCTGCGGACTGTCGCTCGCTTTTTCTACACCACCGAACACATACTCGTCATCGAAGCTCTCCTTCTTCACTCAACGCTCCCCGACAACGACCTTGCGCATGTGCTTGGTATGCAGACGAAGCATCTACGCAAACTCTGTGGTAGACTGAAGGAGGATGGCTTGCTTTCAGTACAGACAAGATCGATCATGCGCACGGATGGCAGCGGAACCTTCATGCCTAATCATGCAGGAGAGAAGGGCAAGGAGCGCTACACGCACAAGGACTGGTACTACCTCAACTATCATCACGCAATCGACAGTATTAAGTTCCGAATGCACAGGCTCAATAAGTATATTGAGAGCTTGGGCGCGTCGACGACGGAGAAAAAGGACCTCACGTGCCCTCGATGCAAAGCTCAGTGGACAGAACTGGAGGCCATGGACAAGATCGACTATGCTACGGGCGCCTTTCTTTGCAGACGCTGCGAGCACGCTCTCGACCCAGTGGAAGAGGACGAGCGGGCAAACGAGAATGAGAGCATGAAACGTCTTAACTCGCAGCTTGAGAAGATCTTGACGCTCATGCAGAAAATCGACTCGAGTACGGTACCTGAGAATGATTGGGAGACGGCTAAGAACCACGCCAGACCCATTGCGCGCACAGATGCTCACCCAGGCCAAAGGACCGAGGTGGTGGATCTGCCAGACAGGAACGCGATCCAAGGCAGTAAGGGTCTCGCGATTGAGCGAGAGAAGATATCCGTCCAGTTGCAGAATGATGAGGACGTGAAGCGCGAGGCTGCTGCAGAGGAGGAGCGGTTAAGAAAGGAGAAGGAAGCAAGGCAAAACGCGTTACCGGATTGGATTGCTAAGTCGACGGTTTCTGGCGACATCACCGCTGTGGGTGCAAAAGAGGAGAAGCTACGACGAGAGCTTGAGGCGCATGGGGCGGTTGCGAAGGAAGAAGATACGGAGGAGAAGAAGCCCGTCGTGGGTGGAGATGAGGATGTCATGGCTGCTTATTGGGCGGAAATGGAGAAAGCCAAGGAGCAGGAGCGGGCGCAGCACAAGGCCGATGAGGAAGAGGAAGAGGACGAAGAAGACGACTTCGAGGATGTGGATGTCGGCAGTACTACTCCAGCGGTGAACGGGACGACCACGACGAATACCGGTGCGAATACACCGGCTCTGGAGAGTAGCAATGCAACGGATGATGAGCGCGATGCAAAGAGGGTGAAAGTCGCACCGCATCGGCCCTCTACTGCTCTGCAAGCCAATGGTACCACCACGGCCGATAGTCTAGCGGAAAAGCCTCCGGAAGGCACTCCTGCAGCGAGCGACGCGGACGATGATGAGCTAGAGTTCGAAGACGTCTGATCATCCCGGGCGTAATTTGTGATGAGTTTTCATGGAAGGTTAGGTCTCTCGTTATCTAAGCGCGGAGTCTGGAGTACAGTGGAGGGCACAGAGCTTAGCCTCTGACCATCGATTGAACTATGATTAGCTGTCATAAAATGCGGGTGTATCGAGCACTATACTGCTCGCACGCATGTCTGCGCAGTATGATACTTACAAGCACCAAACCAGATGTGTCTCCTGGGCTGGAGATTACTGTATGCACCCATGCCTCCAAGACCGCGAAAGCTCTACGGTCCGAATGCGCCCTTTCTGATTTTCCTGCACAACATTGACGATGTTATATACCTACCTAGGTAGGTAGGCATGTAAACACTGGCAGAGCCAAAGTCGAAGTACACAGCGCGGCATGAGGTCGCTCGGGTCGGAACATCATAGCACCGGTGAGATCATCCCTTCTGTGATTGGCCAACGATAGATCTAGGAACAGTGAGATCATGCAGGCGAGATCTTCTACTACCAGCGTCCCTCTCAACTTGATCTCTACTTCCCTCGTACACGACGACCGTCCCATTAATCATTGACGCTTCACTGCTCGGCCAGAGGACGCATAACCAAGCCATGGCGAACAGATCCCTCTGCACATCCTGCCTCCGCACCCTGCGACAACAGGTCCGCCTCGACGGACAGCAGCACGCAACACCAGCCCTGTGGACAACATGTCAAAGCCAGCAGACACCGCAACGGAGCGCCCGTCACCTTTCCACCACCCCTAATCGCCTGGCGACGCCGCCAAAATTCACCAAACCCCCCTCGTCCGCGCGCCCACCAGAGCTCCCCAGCTTCGACATGCCCTCCCTCGCCGCCAAGATCCGCAAATCCGAAACCCTGCGCTCGACCACCGAGCCCTACATCGCCTACGGCAGCACCCAAACCCTCGTGCGCGCCTGCAGCGCCCAGTGCGCCTACATCATCCCGGCGGTCAAACGCTCGCCGCCGGAGCCGGCGCCCAAGAACGCGGCGCAGGAAGACGTGGGCGAGCCCGAGTCCGGCAGCATGGTGTGGTACACGTCCAAAGCCCAGGGCGGACTGGCGTTGGACGTGACGTTCAATACCTGGGCGCAGGTGGTGATGCTGCACATGTACTGTCTCACGGTGCGCTTGCGCTGCTTCCCCGCCGATCACGTACAGATCTGGCATCAGAATCTGCTCGATCATTTCTTCTACATGGCCGAGGATCGGATGGCGGTGTGGCATAACATGTCGGCGCGCGGAACGCGAAATAAGTATCTGAAGGATCTGTGGATGCAGTGGCGAGGGCTGTTGTTGAGTTACGATGAGGGGTTGATCAAAGGTGACGCTGTGCTCGCGACAGCGATCTGGAGGAACATGTTCAAGGGCAAGGAGGATGCCGATCTGGCGGATGTGGCGCTGGTGACGGCGTACATGCGGCAACAGCTGAAGATGTTGGATCGGATGGATGATGAAGAGATCGCCTCGGGTATCGTTGCGTTTGGTAGTGCGGAGAAGGTTAAGGAATTGCTCGAGAGGGAGAGTCCATCCATGAATGCGTAAGGGCTTGGGGAGGTTGCTAGAGCTTCGCGAAGGCAGGACGTTGTGTCCGCGGAGACACTGTTGGTAAACGTGTAGTAAAAGTGTAAGATACTGTTTGCAATACCATGCACAAACCAATGGGGGTATCAAGGTCCAAGTATAGGACGCCTAGCCCTAACGCCTCGCTTCCAGCATCGAAACTAACAATACACCCCTCAATCCTCATATCTCGGACCATCATCTTCTTCTGCCTTGGCAGCCGGTGGTGCATGCGACGGTACTCTAGCGTGCTGTTGCTGCTGCTGCTGATGTGCTGCCTGCGTCGCCGCCTTCTTGTCCGCGTCCACTTTCGCCCGCTGCCGCTCTTTGAACGCCGTGCGGATAGCCGGGCTCGCAGCAATCAGGTCCTGCTCCGTCACGGCATCCTCGATCGACTCGATCACGCTCTCTACCACCGAGTAGTGATTCGCGTGCGTCTTGTCGTCGCGTAAGCGCGGCGTGCCGTCCTCCTCGATCTTGGGCCGCCAATGGGTGCTGACAGGATCACGGAAACACTCCATGATGCGACCGTCGAAGGTCTGGTTCATGGCTTTCATGGTCTCCCACTCCGCGTCTGTGAGGGAGAGAAGGGCAAAGTGGCGATAGTCTTTCTCCCCATGAAATGCCATCAGATGGATGGCGGGCATGGCATCCCAGTCCTCGATCATCTCTCCCGTCTCTTCATCCTTGATGCGGGGGAACTCGCCAAGCTCTAATTTCAAATCGATCGTGTTCTCCCACGGAGGCTTCCATTTTAGAATATGCTGATCTGTACCACTCACATACGGCGTTGTGACGCACGTGAAGATCAGCCCGTCGTTGCCGTGGGGTAACTGCGGTATCCTATCTTTGAACATCATCCCTGCGCCGTACGGCATCTCCATCTTCTTCAGCTGCAGTTGGAAAGGCTGGCTGGCGACATCTTCTGGGTAGCGCTTGGCGAAGGAGAGGTATGGCTTCCAGACGAGCTGCTCAGCACGGCCATAGCGCTTGTCGAAGGGTCGGTGAGTAATATTCTCCTTGTCGAGGGCCAGGCAGTCGAAGATGAGGTACGCCAACCGTTTCTGTCCGTTCTTGAGGCGTTGGCGCACGAGTTCGCCATCGAGAAGCGTACCGGTGTGGAAGGCGGAAAGGTCATCGCCTGGAGGCGGGATGTGTACGGCATCCCTCGGGACGTAGTAAAAGTCATTCTTTCGATCAATGAAAAATTGGCATTCCACCGGCGCACCTCCCTCCTCAATGAATTGTGAGAGAAACAGCAGGCAGCGGATCCCGTCGGTCTTCTCACACATGAAATAGTCGGCACGCTGCAGTTCGCGGAGGTGTCGGCGGGCGAAGGAGACGGGTTGAGCACCCGGGAAGTTGGTGCCACGGCGATCGAGCAGGTCGGCGATCTGGGTGCGCTGAAAGTCCAGGTCCTCTTTCTGCAGTTGCACGAAGGTCTCGGCGAGGTTGATGGAGGAACCCATGTTCACTTTTCAACGACCAGCCGCGCTCCGCGCTCCGTGGGCCAGTCAGCTGGTGAGTAAGATGCACTAGCAGTGTGGGCAAGCTTCGCGATCAACTTCCGTAGGATGCGGGTCTGCTGCAGCCATTCGTGTTGTTTCGTAGGTAGGTATGTTTCTTTCAATGTGTTTGTGTTGGCTAGATGCCTTCCCTCGGAATCGACATACGGCATCGCGTCGGCACGTCTCCCGACTCAACGGGAACGGTCCGTGCGGATAGAGCCCAACCTAACATCGACGTCGGGCGCGCGAGCGGTGTGTGACTGTCTGCTGCAACGCTTTCACTCTGTAGCGTGGCGCGCTTCACGAAACGCATGGTAGGTATGCTACTGTGATGGCTGCCAGATGGCGGTAAGTGCCTCCTCTACTCCCATTCGCCTTCTGTCTCTCTTTCGCACCGACTCGCCTCTCCTCCTACTCAAAGCCCATCAAGATTACTGCCCATCAGGTCATACGGACCTCACACGTGACATGACCATGATGACTACCACATTTCTCCCAGTGAACGAGTGCTTCCACGACCTCGACAAAGAGCTCACCCTCATTCACTGTGAAGTGAGGTTCATCGCCCATACGCTTGCCCGCCTCCGTCATCGCCGCCATGCCGCGCTTTGTTTCTCGTGCACCCAGCTGCTATACCAGCAGGCCACCACCGTCATACAAGGTAGCTTCTCCGGCACTTCTCGCGCGATGTGGAAAAAGCTCTTCCGTTCACCACGGAAAAGCGACCGACGCCGGGACGTCGAGAGTGCCCCAAGCACCCCAGCCACCGAAGCGTCCCCGAACGCCACTGTCGAGGCATACAGTGAGCCTATCACTCCAACGAACGCGGCAACTAGGTCGCTGACGTACTTTCCCTACACGCCGCGTTCAGTGTCACCGTAAGTCGAAGGTAGGTCTCTGATCAACGAGGGCCATGGCACTGATAACATCGAACGCAGATGTGAACGCACGGTACAAGTAACAGTGGACGAACGCATGCCAACCACGTTCAATGTGCCGGAAACCTGGATATCACGACCCTTCACAAAAGCCAGTCATACCGCCACTGCTTCGTGGAACCTACGAGAGGAATCCGAGGATATCTACTTCCAGAATATCAGCACGAGCCAATTCTACGACTACCTCCAATGGCGCAGATCCGGCCGTATTCTTCAGTACACCCACAACAACGTCGAATACGCCATCGAACACCAAGCCTGTATCCTACTCTCCGCCCTCTCCTGCGCGATAATCACGAGGAACACCGACTACCAGCAGGCGGTAATGCAAGAGTTCTCAGCCTTAGCGCCGCTACTACCATGGCCGGAGGACTACGTCAACCCCGTCTTCTCCGCCACCGTCGGCATCGAGAGCGAAGAGCTGCATCCCGCGCGGAGAATGATCGTGGCGATCGTAGCGGCCAAGACGTGCGGGCACGGCAAGCGGAAAGCGAGGCAAGGGCCGCGTGACAAGGGTGTCTCGAGAGGAGACAGGATCGAACATGATACCTTTTGGGGCATGTATGACGCTTACTGCGCGAAAACGGGACCGGAATGTGACTGGCCCGAAGACGTACATGAGTTTTTGATCTAACAACGCAATGATGTCAAATAAACAGAGTCCCGGTATTGTGAATAAGGCAAGCCATGGTTAAGAGGGTTACCTGGTACGACACGAGGAGAGAAAGAACAATCGGCTCTATCCTCGTGTGAACGCGCAGACGTCGCGAGAGATACCTCAGCCTTGTATACCGCCATTAGAACACTTATACGCTTTGAACAGTGCTCGAAATGGCGCCGTCTCATATATATCAGGGTTGCGCTTGAGTCGGCGCATGGACATCACCATCAACCGTCCCAGCGCCACCGCTTATCCACAGATCGCAATAAGCAAAATCAAAGTCAACGCTTGCAAACGACATGCCATCACCATCAGCCGCAAACCAGCGAAAGCCGGGCAATGCGAACTCGTCCCCTTCTTCCCTCAACCATCCAGGTCGTCCGGAACGTCGGAGAGCTCCTCGTCACTATCATCCGGAATGTCCATGACATCCTTCTCCACCTGGTTCGCGCCGGCCGTCGCCCTCGCACTACGCGCCGGCACGGCTTTCGCGGCCGGCCTCCTCGACGCTGGCTTCTTCCTGGCCTTCTTCGTCGACACAGGCACTGGAGCGGGTGCCGGGTCACTTGTCGGTGGGGTCGACGAGTCGACACTCTCCGCATCGGGCTCCGCGATCTCCTCGTTCCAGTGCTCCATCTCATCGTCATCGTCGCTGTCTTCGTTCTCGGCATAATTCTGCGCCTTTGAAGCACGGGCGCTCTTCCGACGCTCCGAATGGGTCACGGTCTCGGCGGCTTTCTTCTTGGGCGTCGTGGCCGGCCTGGAAGGTTTGCGAACGGCCAGCTTTTTGGTCTCACCGTTCACATTGCCCTTAACCTTCTTGGCCGCGTGAGAAGACGACCCCTCCGCCTTGCGTTTCTTGCTCTTCAGGCTCCCCTTGACCAGGTCTTCCAGCTTGTCCGCGAGCTCTTCCGGTATGTAACGCTTCTCGGCGATCTCTTGCGCAAGCGCGTGACTCGGCAGTTGCGCGAAGATGCCCGTTGGCAGTCTAACCTTGCTCGAGTACAACTGCAGTGACCAGTGGTGCTGCTCTTGAAATTGTCTGATGACGGCCTCGGCCAGATCGGACATCGTGTACAAGTCGTCGCTCTTGCCTGGGTCAATGCCATCCTGCACTGACTTGAGCCGCTGCGCGATGTGATAGATGACAGGAAGGTTAGCCTCGGTTGCCACGTTCTTCAAGTAAAACATGATGTACTCCACAAAGTCCTCGAGGTCATCTATTCCTCGTGAGAAGTCCTGATGGTGCGCAAGCAAGCTCAGAAAGCGGGCGAAGATCGTCTCCATTGAAGTGTCCTTGAGTTTTGCGGACATCGCCGCACGTGCCTTGAGCCACGTGACTGCGTTTTCCATGGTCGCTTTGACGGGCTCGAAAGCGTACAGAAAGGCCAGAGCGTAGAAGCGGTTCGGTAACTTGCCTTGACCCAGGTACTTCTTCAGTGTCTTCAAGAAGCCGGACCTGACCTCCGGCAGAGGATCCTGAGCGATTTGGCCAAGGCGATTGAAATCAGATGGAGTCAAATATTGATCGAGAGCTCTGTTGCAGGACAGCTTCAGCAGTTGCTTCGCGGCCGCCAATCGAAGATGAGATCTGTGATGCCTGGGCGTGGGGGCAGTCTTGTCCTTGCAGAGCTCACCGTCTTCTTTGATGAGAGTGTTGAGCAGGCGATAGACATTGTCGGCGATTGGGGCAACTGTACTCCGTGATTCCTGTAGCTCTGTGCTGGTGCCCATGCCGCGTAGGCCGTTGACTAGTATTTTCAATGCCCATAGTTTGGCGCAGAGATCATCGTCAAAATCATCGGACCATTCACGGTCGCCGCTTCCTGCTGTAGTCCTGATCTCGCCAAGAATGTCGCCCACCGCCAAAGCCATGATAGCGTCCGTCTGATCCTCAGTCCCTTCACGAGCAACAAGCCTCAACTGACTTATGGCCGCGAGTCTCGAGAGAAAGTTCTCTGTGCCAAACCTGAAATCCTTCAGGCAGTACTTCAGAACATCCTTGATGTACATCTCCTTCTTCTCGGCCGACGAGACGATGACAGTGACTGCGTGCTTAGCCGCTTCAGGTGGCGTACCATATTTGGCGAATGCAGCCATGGCCTTGTAGAAGTCACGGTCCTTCGGCATGTCGTCCGGAAACCGCTGTGCGAAGCCGGCACACGCTTTCAGGGTATCTACTGCAGTGGAATCATTCGGACTCGATGCCGACGGTGCCTGTTTCTTCAGCTCCTCGCACAGTTCATGCACATGAACTCTAAACACTTCTGGCGCTTCGGTGGAGATCTGTTTCAATACCTCGTGAGCCGCCGATCCAAGACCTTTCTCGTCCGTGCGCGCGATATCCATGATCGTCGGCACATGACTTCGGTTGTAGACCAGTATCGACGTCGAGTATACAAGCGGCAGTATAGTCAGCAGTGTTGCCTTCACATCCGTAGGAGCGTCCTCCATCCGCTTCGTCAGCTCTCTGATGGCCTTGACAATCTTCCTATAATCACTCTCTGGAGCGTAGCAGAAGCGCAGAAGCTGGTAGCTGCGGCGGTCATGGTGCTTTGCGAATCTCTTCAAGTGTTCCACGGCTACGACGGGGTCCGGTGTCGTCCGGGACATTGCGCCGATCAAGGTGTCAAGCCTCTTTTGAGTGGCCTCGCGTGCTTTCCCTTCGCTTTCAGCCCCGCCATTATACTCCGTGCAAGCTTTGAGATATGCTTCAACATATTTCGCGTTGCCCTTTTGCCGTTGCTGTAAGTTAATGAATACTTTACGATCCTTTTGCTCTTTGTCGTCGAGGTCTCGGAAGAGTACGAGGATACGTCGAGCGCGGATGCGGTCCGGGTCTGCTTCCTTTTCAGCAATAGTCTGGCTATCGCGGGCTCGCTCGGAGTCACTGGCAGCTGGCTTCTTGAGTGGTGGGTAGCTTATAGGCAACAGAGACTCATACAGCACACGCTGCACAAGCGCGCTAGTCTCGATGTTGTTAAGATAAATGGCCATTAGGATTCTGGAAGGTATTGAGGCAAGCATGTCACGAATGCGCTCACTGCCTTCCTCAATTGCGCCGGCGGCCACACCCCAGATGCGCGCCAGCAGCTCCATGGCCTCTGACCGAACTGCATGCTTCTTATCTTTTATGCGATCGGCAAGATTGCACAAGGGTGACCCAGGAGTGTTCAGTCCTCCAGCGGTACCGAGATGCTGTACGATGCCGTCGAAGTCGAACTGCGCTACCGCTTGTACTGCGGCCAAGCGTACCCTCTCATCCTGGTCCAGAAGCATGTCCGAGAAGTGACGCAGTAGTCGCGTCTCCTGCTCGGCATCGAGGCCTTTACCACCGCCAGAGGTCGAAATGATACGACCAACAGCAGTGGCCCAGACACACCTCACCTGAGCCGATTTATCTCGATGTCGATCGACGAAGCTTTGATACGCAGTCGGGTACACTGAGGAGAACGCGTGCGGTGCTGCAGGCGCAAGCAGTACGTTTTGGTACTGGGTTGATGCTGCTGCACTGTCCAGACTCTGAGAAGGATAGGCAGCAGGATCCATCGGCACTGGTACTGGCGGACCGGCTGCACCAATGCCGGAAACCATGTCACCGACGGTCTGAATAGCCATGGTCCTCAGCTGCACGTTCTCTGCGGCAATTTCAGCCTCCATCTGTGGCACAATGTTCTGCACGACATCTGGCGATGATCGCCACAGTTCTCTTAGCAGGCGGTGAGCCTTCTCTACCTCCTCCAGATCGCCTTCGGCAGGAGGCGTAAGTAAACCGTCGTCTGATTCATCCTCGCTTTCGTCGTGAGTACGCTTCTTGCCTCTGGCCCTTGAGCTCTTGGCTATGGCTGTAGTCTCGGATGCATCGATCAGGACGGAGCTGAAATACTGCCCAATCGCCCGACTCATCTTGTCAGCGCAGGTGTTGCAGATCGAGCGAGCCATGTTGTATGCCGGTGACACCTCTCGCAGCATCATGGACGATTGAGCTTCTCCCTTCTTTCCCATTGACAGCGCATTGGGATCTGCGCGCAAGAATTGTGCCAGAATAGTGTCCACGACGCCCTGCGGCAGCGTCTCGCATTCATCCACAAGCGTACAAAGCATGTTTGTCATGTGATATTCCACGTTCTTAGGAAGCTGCTCACCATCACCGCTTCGCATGGTTCCAGACATGACATCGAAGCAATTGTTGAAGAGCGTGAAGATCAGATGATCCGAGCCAGGGATATCGGTGAGCAGCGCGATACTCTTGATCGTCGTCAACGAAGTCAGGATCGCAAGGTACTGCTGACTATAAGGGTCCGTAGGGCTAGCCAGCGACGGCACCATAGTAGACATAAAATTGTCGAATATCTGCTTCAGCTGGCCACCCTTGTATGGCGCATCCGGCGCAAGGAGCCTGAACATCTCCACAATGCATAGCATCGTCCAAGCCTTGACGCCCTTGTCGCGGTGCGCAAGCACCTGCGCGTCTGCAAGCTCTTGCGCCTTGGGTACGAGTGACTCTCTGTCCGCATCTGCCTGCTCAATGGAAGCAAGTTCATCGGCCAGTCTCTGTAACCGGGCGAGTAGATCACTGACAGCGATGGGTCTGCCATAGCGCCAGGTAAGGGGCTCGTTGAACCGAAGCGCGTTCGTCTCTAGCACGGGCTCGTCGCGTGGCTGCTCGACTTCTTCTGGCGTTGCTGCCCGCCTTCGAGCGCGGGGCATGCTGAAGTGAGGCGCTGCGCGAGCAGCCTGGAGGAACGTGAAATCCTAGGGCATCAACGGAGCGGATGCTGATGTTCGGTCAAGGTAGCAGGTCGATTTCGTTCGATCGTTTGAGGTAATGTCGCGTGTGCGTACGAATATGATGTATGTTTGGCGTCAAACAAGCCCGGAGTACGTCCTACCGAACCAAAGCTGCTACACCTCGAGCGTGTCAGCGCGTGTGTTAGCGCGCTTCGAGGTTCGAGACTCGAGCGCACGTCACGTGACTACCAGCGACATTGGGCAAGCTGCCTTGGCTTTGGGCAAGTTGACATGAAGCTCACGTTTGACGTCAACCTGATCCGGGGGTTTCAACGAGTTCATCGCAAACTAAATATACAAGAACCGAGCTCACTGGAGTGAATGTACAAAGAAACATTGGCATCGTTGCTCATCAGACACTCCTCCTTCAACGTGACATTGGTACACCGCCCCCGCATAGCCCAGGTGCCTGCTCATTATGTTTCACGACTGCGGGATGGGAATGTCTACACTCGACCACTGCCCGGCCACGAGATCTCGGGTATACTCCGAAACATCGCTCCCGTTCGTCTGATAGAAAACCACGAGGTCATTGCCACCGCTCGTGTTGGGAATCGCCGATACACTCAGATGCGTGCCGGGCAGCCCGGGTTTACCCTGAACCGTGAACGTGTCGCTTGCCACGATCGAGGTGTTCTCCGCGTTCCATGTGAGGTTGTAGCCACTAATCATGTTGGTCTCGGCCATCTGAGCATAGAAGTAGTTCGTATATCCAAGCGAAGTCGCTGGGTTGACGTTGTTAATAGCGATCGATGAGTTGGTCCAGACATTGATCGGGTGTGACTTTGTACTTGTCAGGGTAGTGTTTGTGTCTTTCCACCAAAACCCGACAGTATTGTGTAGATCGACAAACATGACATAGGTGGTGGTCCCCGGACCCCAGGAGTAACAGCCGACGCCAGCGTGACCGTTCAGGTCAGTCCAGCTTTGTTGGAAAGTCCACACGTTATCGCCGAAGCGCCAACCCAACTGCTGGAAAGTAGTGTCGTCAGAAGCATACCAGATGTGCATCCCTGGCTGGTCAGTGAAAGTGGTGTCGCCATTATTGCCGGGTAGGGGAGTGTGTGTGTAATCTGAGTCACCGTAATCTGATCCGTACCAGCAAGCTTGCAAGCCAACTTGATCGGCATTATTCGCTTTGAGATTCGATTTGTTGATCGGGCCATCGACCCAAACATTTGTTGCGTTACTGTTCGTTCGCTGCCTCACGGTGTTATTCCTGTCGATATCTATCCCCCTTCGTTAGAGGATACGGCATCATGCCACGATAAAAGAAGTCGCTCACAGAATATGTGCCAAGTGCTTGTGCCGTTGAGAGCATAAGAAACCGCGGAGAGAGGGGTGTTGTTTTTGGCATCCACCGCCACGACTTCAGAAACCGATCCACCAAGCCAACTTCCAGTCGAGCTTAGCTGTTGCCATCTGATATCTCCTGAGTGGTGCTGGAAGTACATCACCAGACTACCTTGCGTGCCAGCTTGGAGATCTCGAGCGAACGATTGCGATGCTAGCGCAATACCTGACCCGTTGAAAGCGCCGCTCGTCGAGTAGTAGGTAGGATCGATTGCACCTCCGATGAGATACTCAGCGTTCGAGGGAGGGGTGGACGTCGGAAGTATCCAGGAGACTGTCGACGATGGTGAGCTTGTCGTTGCAGAAGAGCCGGAAGATCTCCACCGTGTCAGTGCAACGGATACTTGAGAGGACGCTGGAACGTACGCGTGATGCTTAGTGCCCAAGCCCACGCCCAAACCAACACCCAGACCAATAGCTGCCAGCAGTAGGAGTGCCAGTAGTACGTAGAGCCACTTCTTTTCCATGCCACACACTCTCCTCTGAGCAGGCTGCTCTTGAGGATGCTGACGCGTTATTGGCACAGGCGATGCATACGCTACCTCCTTCTCCCCTTCACCTGCCCATATAGACTCCAGGCCCGGTGACGCGAGGTCTGGAGAGATTGGCCGCTCCTTGTTCGATAGCCTGTGGTGGAACTGCATCCCTTCTGAGCCATACTGAGGCGCAGATGGCGTGTCGGGAGAAGGAGCGTAGCTCGCATACTGCTGATAGGGCGGTGTAGAGTTCCTTTCAGCGCCGTCAGTCATATCTACCACAGCTACCGGGTTGCCCTTTCCATGCCAATCAGGACGAATATGCGTCCGAAGTACTCCGTGCGACATTGCAGCGACAGGCACTTACAGGTGTTCGGTGAAGCGAGGCCCACCGCTGCCCGTGCTCGAGAACAGTGGTGGAGGACTCTCCATGTGGTTGAGCTAGACTTTAGTGATGTGGTTATGGGAGTGGGGACTGAAGGGAAGTGAATCTCTCCCAGGCCACACTCAGATCAGCACAAAAGTGCCCGAAGCTGAAGATGTGTTGCGCCTTCTCATGTCTGCTCTGACCACGAAGATCGTCAGCCCATAAGGGCGTAGGGCAGCTAGCCAAACGGACGACGTGACAGCCGAAATCCTACGCATCGGGCCAAGTTCCTCAGCTCGTCTTCTAGATCGCCCAGTTCGAGCGAATCGTGTGGGTGGAGGGTGCTGCAAGGGAGGGATAGCGCTGACAAAACGATAGCTGAGCTGCGTTTGCTAGCTCTGCCCCGCGAAGTTTGTGATGTTCGGGAAGTCATGTGTTCTGCAGCCTGCCCAGCAGGTCACAGCAGTCGTGTGCTCAATCGCGTGGTTTGTGGAAAATTGAAATCGGAAAGCTGGGAAGGAAGAAAAGTCGAACTGTAGACACGTACTTATCGGCTTTGCGGGTGGAAGGGATTTCCACGTCACCTTCCAGCTCGAATGGAGCTTATAGCCATCTTCCAGCTACTCGTCAGCACGCAGAACCCTTGTGAACTACGGCTTTAACCTGTCTTCAGATCGAAGTAGCTCATGTCCAGCTGGAATTGTTGCTGTTCAGCTTCAATTCTCGATCTGGAACGCAATGGCAACAATACGATGTGATAGCGGCAGCCGGAGTCGAGTCTCGTCATCAGGGCGGTCTTTCAACAACATTGGTACATTGATCCATGCTGTACGAACCATGCACAGGAACACAGAAGTAACGCAGCTCGCAAAGCTTGCGCCACGTCCAGAATTTCGCGGATGGGATGCAGGAGAGAGCCCAATTTGAGGACCGGCGTAGACCTGCTGCTGTCTGTAATGTTGTCTTCTCATGGTCGAAGAGTGAGGTTAGAATCATGTTTGTGGTGAGTGTTTCTCTCCAGAAACGTCGGATTGGACCCGCAAAAGCCCGGCGCACGAGCCACATCTTGTGGCGCTTCACGTGCACGGGAACATGTCCTTCCATCTCCAACTTCCACATGAAGTCAAGATGCAGTGAAGTGACAACATGCCATGCGCAGAGTAGTCGTCACTGGGTTAGGCGCCGTGACACCGCTCGGGGCTGGAATTCGACATACATGGCGGCGGCTCCTGGGCGCAGAGAGCGGCATCGTATCGACATCCAGGAGAGGACCACAATTCGACTCACTTCCAAGTCGCGTGGCGGGTCTGGTCCCTCCAGGGAGCCGAGAAGATGGCGGTTGGCAAGCTCAAGACTGGCTTCGAGCCAGTGACGAACGCCAAATGGCAGTCTTTGCCCAATATGCCGTCGCGTCCGCACACGAAGCGTTAGAAGATGCCGGCTGGCACCCTACGGCGCAAAAAGACCTTGAGGCTACTGGCGTCTCCATTGGCTCGGGCATTGGAAATCTCGACGAGGCATACAACACTTCAGTCGCTTTCCATGAAGGCGGATACCGAAAAGTATCGCCACTCTTCGTGCCGAGACTGCTCATCAACCTGGCTGCTGGCCACGTCTCCATCCGCTATGGCTTCAAAGGCCCCAACCACGCGGCCACTACAGCTTGCACTACAGGCCTACACGCTCTCGGCGATGCTTCACGACTTGTAGCATTCGGTGACGCCGATGTCATGGTCGCAGGAGGGGCCGAGTCGTGCATTCACCCTCTGGCTATAGCAGGCTTCGCCAGAGCACGCAGTGTCGCTACGGACTGGAATGACAATCCCCCGGAATCGTCGCGACCCTTTGACACACGTCGGGCAGGTTTCGTCATTAGCGAGGGAGCGGGGGTGGTGGTGCTTGAGGTTAGTAGGATTTTGCAAACCATAGAATTGTAAGCTGATTTGTCTTGCAGGAGCTTGAGCACGCGAAAGCGCGCAAAGCCAACATCTACGCGGAGGTCAAGGGTTACGGGCTCTCCTCTGATGCGCACCACATGACAGCACCCAAGGAGGATGGTGAAGGGGCCTACCTCGCGATGAGACAAGCGCTCCGTCATGCCCGTGTCAAGCCCGCAGACGTAGACTACATCAACGCGCACGCGACGTCCACTGTATTGGGCGATGCAGCAGAGAACAGGGCCATCAAGGCACTGCTGCTTGGGGAGGACGGTAAGCAGGATGCAGCCCAAATCAATGTCAGCGGCACGAAAGGCGCGGTTGGACACCTGCTGGGCGCAGCGGGCGCTGTCGAAGCCATCTTCACCGTTCTCGCGGTATACAATGCAAGTCTCACTTGACCTTTGACAGTAATAGAGACGCTGACTTCTGCAGAACGTGCTGCCTCCAACGCTGAATCTCAAGCAGGCCGCAGGAGAGTTTGACTGCAACTACGTTCCCCACGAACCACAACACATGACTGTGAATACGGGTTTGACCAACAGCTTTGGGTTTGGTGGTACTAACGCAAGTTTGTGTCTGAGTAAATACAACAAATAAAGTGATGTACGGTGAAGAGACTAGGATACCCCGCAGCATCACCAGGACCCACAAGGAAGAATGATGAAAACAAGCAATTGACCGCAGCTGTCATACATCTAACAATTCACGAAGGGAGATTCCACCAAAGTCCGACGGCCAAATCAGCGCACGAAGACACCATGGTCACCCAATGGCGAAGAAAAGCCCAAGATTGCCACGAAAGCATCCCATGGATCCGGCGATTACCAGGCCCCGCCGTAGCAATCGTGGCACTCCTAGTCGTCGCCAACCTCCTCGTCTGGATCGCCTGCGCCATCGTGCTACACTTCCACCCGGCGCTCGTGTCAACCGCCGTCCTGTCCTGGACGCTCGGGCTCCGCCACGCGCTAGACGCCGACCACATCTCCGCCATCGACCTCATGACCCGACGCCTGCTGGCGTCCGGCCAGCGGCCCGTCACCGTCGGCACCTTCTTCTCCCTCGGCCACTCGACCATCGTCGTCGTGACCTCGGTCGTCGTCGCCGCCAGCTCGGCCGCCATCTCCCGCCGTTTCGGCGCCTTCGCCTCCGTCGGCTCGATCGTCGGCTCCGCCGTCTCGGCCGCCTTCCTCCTCCTCCTCGGCGCCATGAACGCCTACATCCTCTCCCAACTCACCTCGCAGCTCCACAGAGCCCTCGCTACCCCGATCCACCAAGCCGACCCCCTCGATATCCGCTTCTCCGAAGGCGGCGCAGGCTGCATGACGTACGTGCTGAAAAAAATGTTCCGGCTCGTCGACCGTCCCTGGAAAATGTACCCGCTCGGCGTCCTCTTCGGCCTGGGCTTCGACACCTCGTCCGAGATCGCCCTGCTCGGCATCTCGTCCATCGAAGCCGCGCAGGGGACCTCCTTCTGGCTGATCCTCCTCTTCCCCGTCCTCTTCACCTCGGGCATGTGCCTGCTCGACACCGTCGACGGCGCCGCCATGCTGAGCCTGTACACCTCGGCGCGGCTGGCCACGGACGCCATCGCCGTGCTGTACTACCAGTGCGTGCTGACGGCCCTCACGGTCCTGGTCGCGCTCGTCGTCGGCGTCATCCAGCTCCTGAACCTCGTGCTGACCGTGGCGCCGGGGCTGGAGGGCCGCTTCTGGCGCGGCGTGCGGGTCGCGGGCGATCATTACGACGTCATCGGCGGCGGAATCTGCGGCTCGTTTTTGGTCTTTGGGGTGATGGCCGTGGGGTTGTATAAGCCGTGGCGGAGGTCGGTGGATCGGAAACGCGGGGTGGGCGGG
>Ga0268244_10000036_pt1 | contig 54997 bp, 63 predicted proteins | sample AgamicMgSfe_FD_200258 | JGI IMG/M metagenome (GOLD analysis project Ga0268244, IMG submission 200258) | Agave microbial communities from Guanajuato, Mexico - Mg.Sf.e (v2) (version 2) | ecosystem: Host-associated > Plants > Phyllosphere > Phylloplane/Leaf | place: Guanajuato, Mexico | collected... | reverse complement strand
AGGATATCTATCCTTAGGAATGTCTTTATACTTAGGGGAGTACCTATCTCCTAGGCAAGTAAGAAGCAAAAGTCTATAGCAAATTCAACTATAGAGGCTAAATATATAGCAATAGCAAGGTGTGCAAAACAATTTTAGTTCTTGTCTTAGATCCTAAGAGACATAAACATAGTATACTATATTAGTCTATTAAGTTACCTATAGTTAAAGGAGAAGACTAAGCTTATAATTAGTTCTCTAGTCCTTTAATTAAAAGGTAACAATTAGGCTACTCTTACTTTAGGAAAGGATGCATATGTTAGTAAAAGATTAAAACACATTGACATTATATACCATTTTTAGAGGCATCTTATAAAGATAAGGAGGATTTCTATTTAGTTTGTAGGCACTTCTAACATAGTAGTAGATAGACTAACTAAACCTAAAACTAGTCCTTAGTTCAAAAGGTTTATTAGGTAGTTAAGGCTATGTGTATGTAGCTAATTGTGACTAAGGAGTGTAAGCATAGAGGCTAAGTAGGAGTGTTAAGAATTAGTAGCCATCTAGTTATATAGCCCTTAGTCATATGACTAGATAATAGTTGTTAGGGTCTAGATAAAATCCCTTCATCTAGATTCACTACTCCTACTTTCCTTTTAGTTCCTAAGTAATAATAGCAGCTCTATAGTAGACAACACATTTTCCTTAGAGGGTTCCTATACTTTTAGTCTCTTCTACTACATAGTTTAGTCTACCCTATTTAATAGTTATTATTATTATAAAAACTAAGAGTAAAGGGCGCGTAGCTAGCTTTTGTGAATAATAATAGACCCTATATCATAATACTAGAAAACGCCGCGCTTAGTATATACAAGCTACGCTAGCGTAGAGTAACATTCTAGCGTACCTATATATACTATGGAATTCGAATTCCTACCTTAGGTATAGGAAGACTAGAGCAACACACATATTCTATATATATACTACCTATGACATAGTAGTATACTTATATCGATATATTACTAGGGTCTAAGGATAGCCCCTAGGAAGGGGAGAGGTAGTTGTTACTAGAGGGCTTAGTTAGCTACTTAGTAGACTAGTCCTTAGGTATATATAGCTATAGCTTAGGGCTTAGTATATAAGAGGATATTACTAGGCGTATACAACGCTTAGGAGCAAAGTAGCAATTAGTCTTGTCCTTGACTAATCATTTAGAAAAGGAGCTCTATATGCTACGAGATATCGTACTTTATATATATCCCTTAATAAATAGTATCTCGTAGCTCCTAAAGCCGATTAAGGCCTAGTATAGCAAGAAGCTACTACGGCTTCTACCTCGATAGACTACATCGAGTATGCTAGACTTCGGTCTTACTATAACATATAGTTATACGAATACTAAAGACTCGGGTAGTACTATATAGCTTAATGACTCTAATTAGGTCAAGCTATTAGCGTTCCTTAAATACATCTAGTAAGTCAGTAAGAGATGTACGCGTAAGGGGAAACGAGGTACCTAGTAGGTCTAGCGTAAGGTCTTCAAGTAGGTAGTAGATGTAACGAATGTTAAGTATTTGTTTAGTCGGTTACGTATGATTGCGGCGTAGGAGGAGGTTGCTTAGACGCATCTTAGGAGAGCTAGTGATTATAATGATCTCTAGGCGCGGGAGATACGGCCGTCTAGGTAGACAAATCTTGTGACGTAGTTGACACCTGCAACCTTGAAGTTTTAGTCTCACAAGTAGAAGTAACGTGCTTTTGCGGAGTACGAGCCAAACCGAGGTATAATCAAAGTGAAAAGTACTATTGTAAAAAACCTTGAAATGTCTTTTCTATTTTCTAGATGATGGTCTTTGTAGGTGTTATAATTGAAGGTGTCAAGTTTCATCACAGGTATTCAAAATACAGTAACCACCACTCATCCATTCCACATCGACATGGATATACAGAAACGCGCGGAGGAATTCAGGGCTCTCGTCGCTTATGTGGCCACGGGAGTCAACCCGCTAGAACCCAACCCATGGGTGCTAGCTGACGAAGAAGCTGCTCGGGTACATTTTCGGCGCCATTGGCGGTAGTATAGCAGCGGCGAGCTCTTCCCATCGGATGGGTATCAGCTCCACTAGCTGTTCGGGCGTTTCTACGAAGACGGCATGCCTGCTATCACGAGCCTCATCGATCAGTTACAGACACACTCCGCACGTAAGTCGGCTCACTTCCACGCACGACCAGTTGGCTTACTTCTACTAGCACGAGTACCAGACTCGCCGCCGCGGCCCTTACCGCTCGGCTCACCTGCGTCTTCTCCACTCGGTTCGGTATCTTTGGTACCAGAGACTCCAGTCATGGGAGCAGAACCGACAGCAGGCTCACAGCCGCCGCTGCTCAGCTCGCCCTCCTCTTCTTTTTCTGATATAGTGATTCCGTCACGACGGCGTATATCCAGAGCGGAACCTGCACCAACAACAGGCTCACAGCCGCTGGAGCTCGACTCACTTTCATCTTCCCTTCCGGATCTCGAACTTCTACTACGAGGGCGTCTATCTAGAGTTGAACCTGTACCAGGAACAGCCTCATAGCCGCTGAAGCTCGACTCGCCTTCGTCTTCTCTTCCGGATCTGGTACTGCCGCCAAGACGGCGTCCATCCAGAGCAGCACCGGTGCCAGCACCAGACACGCAGCCACCGCTGCCGCCGTTTGACCTACCTCCAACCTCCTTACTCGATCTACCGTCTCTACCAGCACAACCACCACGCAGAGTAGTACTAGCAAGACGACTGATACAAAGGCCAACCGAGCCTCGCACTTGTTCTACCGAAACTGATGAAGAGCACGCGGCACCTTCGACTAAGCGGGCAAGAAGAGTGCCTCCGCCATACCAACCTCATCTGCCCCCGCGATTGGCACTCTTGCCCGAGGAAGTACAATCGCTTCTGGCAGAGATACAGCGGTTCATAACCGATGGGTTCATCGATGCCACCAAGCTGAAGGCGGTCCAGAGGAGGACGGTGTCATGTCCGAATGGATGCTACTAGGAATTCGAGTTCTGTGTGCAGGCTTTCCTGCATCTAGGGACTGGTCCAGGGAGGGAAAGGAAATTGCCAGCGCACAACGTGCGTTCAGAGTCTGCGGCTGGTATACGAGGTGCCTGTACAGCAGCGCAGCGCCACACGCCTTGACGCTGGGAAGGTCAAGTAGAAGGTGGTTGCGCCTGCGGGCCGGCAGTGGTGATTTGCTTGGCTATATTGGGAAAGGATGGCCTTGACCTTGCGATTTGAGGGTGACTCAAGCGCACGTTGCGCCAGCTCTCCCACGCCGCGAGTTACAATGGCCCGCTGCATCGCCTCCACGTCTCCTGACGAGATTAGGAATAGCGAGAACGAATCGGAAGGCGGGATTGGCGTCATGGGCAAACCGCAACACCGCCGCCCGCAGCGCCCGCAGACCCACCGTCCGAGCCAGTAGACTCAGCGGCGGTAACGAGGATCAGGAGGAGCAAGATGAGGAGGATGACGAGGCACGCGGGACCAAGGTCAACAAGAAGCCAAAGCGAGTCATCAAAAACAAGAGCACCTTCTTCAGTTGGCCATACAGTGGGATGCTCGCTCGGAATTCAGAGCTCAAATGGGTCACGGAAAACGTCCAAGCAACGGACCGATCTATGTGTTTCCGGCTCGATACAGCACCCACAAGACCGATGCTGAAATAGCCGTCCACTGTTCGTATTGGACAGAGAATGCAAGCCACGCCAAGGCATTCGCACGACATGACGGTCCTTACCTGCGACTGATATTCAACAAGACACCGAGCCATCAATTCCCAACCTTTCCGGGTCGGAGTGACTATGCTCTTGGGACGTCGCTGATGCTATGGAATCATGGTTGCTCGGTGTCGAGGCTCGGCCGGGAGTGTAGTCATCTCCATGATTAGTCGACTAGTCTAGGGTGTTCAATGGACCCTCGGCTTACCCAGCCTAGCCACCTGCTCGAGAGTGTCAATTACACAGTAACCATGCGGTGGTTGCTAGGTGTCAAGGCTCAGTTAGGGGTGTAGCCATCTCCATGATTAGCTGACTGATCTGCGGTGTTCAATGGACCCTCAGCTTACCTAGCCCAGCCACTTGCCCTAGAGTGTCAATTCCACAATAATCATGCGGTGGTTGCTGGGTGTCGAGGCTCAATCGGGAGTGTAGCCATCTCCATAACTAGCTGACTGGTCTGGGGTGTTCAATGGACCCTCAGCCTACCCAGCCTAGCCACTTGCTCTAGAGTATGGATCTCACAGTGCACTGTCCCGATCAAAGTATATTGAGCCAGGGTAATCGACGAGGCCGTGTCATGATAGCCATCTACGCTACGTTGTAATATGTGTCTATCTGACGTTCTCCTTCCACCCCAAAATCCAAAAAGAGTGTGGCGAAGTGATGGGAACCGCTGTCCTCAACGCAGCGAAACAACGAGATCAAACATTTCCTTCACCTGTACTATGACCCTTCGCAACATTGTAGTTTCCGTGCCGGTATACGTGCGGGTCTTCTTGTCACATCCGGCCGTAGTTCGCCGCGGCAGTGACCGTGACAGTGGTTGTGCAGTCGCACGTCTTGGTTTTCGTATTCTGGGGAGTGTTCGTTTTCGTCTCCTTCTCCTTCTCCTTCTCGGTTGAAGAGGTCGCTGACTGGCTCTTCGAGGATGTCGCAGGAACCGTGACCGTCGAGCTGGTGGAACTGGACTTCGATGATGACCTAGCCGTAACGTCAGTAAGTCATGAAAGGGTGTGGCCGGGCGTGACTTCTTACTGGGTCGGCGTGGTGCTGCTGCTTGAGTGGCTAGTCGAGGTGCTGGTTGAGTGGCTCGTTGAGCGGCTGGTCGAGGTGCTAGTCGAGTGACTCGTTGAGTGGCTGCTCGAGGAGCTGGTCGAGTGGCTGGTCGAGTGGCTGGTTGAGCTGCTTGGCTTAGATGTACTTGTCGAACTACAGCTGGTGTCAGCATGTGTTCATTGCTACACCCGCGTTACTAGGAGAGATCCGACGAACTCACCTCGTGCTTACAGACTTAGTCGGAGACGAGGATGACTTTTGGCTCGTTGACGAGCTAGAGGCGCGGTTAGCTATGTGCCAATTCACTGCCACACACGCCTACTTTACCTTGAGCTGGTGCTGCTCCGGGAAGTTGTGACAGGACTACTGCTCGATTGAGTTGACGATGTCGTCTTCGTTGTTGTCTTCGACGATGAAGAGGAGTGCGATGTCCCGTAGAAGTTGTCAGTGCATCCGATCGCGACCGTAATCCCACAAAGGCTTACTTACGAAGTTGAGTGCGAAGTCCTACCAAATTATTAGTATCTGAAGCAAGTGTAGTTCCATCTTCCTACTTACGAGCTGGAGTGAGACGAGGAGCTTGAGGAAGTCCTATCATGCTGTCAGAAAGCTTTCAGCATGAAATAGACATTAACCGTACTTTGTAGAGGTGGTGGTGGGAGTCGAGGAGGAAGCGGTCGAAGACGACCTGGATTGACGGTTAGCCGGCGGTATTCTGTAACACTCGAGCGGACTCCACTAACTTCGACGGAACGGTGCTGGAGCTATGTGTCGAAGAGCTCGAAGAGGAAACTGTTCTGTAAGATGGTCAGCCTGAATTGAGGCAAAAAATCATGTTGGAGGTATGCCGTACTTGGTCGAGGAGGAGTATGGAGTAGCACTCGGGCTGGAACTAAAGCACAGCAGTCAGCATCATATAATTCCGTGTCGGTCAAGGTTTGAGCAAGGTAAGCGTACCTGCTAGGCTTGGTACTGCTTCCAGCAACATTAGCATCCTATCTGTAGATGTAAGGAAGGACTAAGTTCTCACCTGCTCGATTGAGACAAGCTCGTCTTCAAAGTCGAGGAGCTTTGCGTGTGTAAGTCTATAGTGTCTGTATGGCTGCCGTCCGCGCGGAACATACCTCGGAGTAGATGAAGATGTGATAGAGGTAGTCTGCGAAGAGGTAGTCTTCGAAGACGTGGAGGACGATGTCGTCCTTGAAGAGGTAGAGGATGTTGTCGTTGGCTTTGATGAAGTCGACGAGGAGGATGACGATTTCTGCGAAGTGGTTGAGGATGATGTTGTCGTTGGCTTCGATGAAGTCGACGAGGAGGATGACGATTTCTGCGAAATGGTGGAGGATGAAGTTGTCGTTGGCTTCGATGAAGTCGACGAGGAGGATGACGATTTCTGCGAAATGGTGGAGGATGAAGTTGTCGTTGGCTTCGATGAAGTCGACGAGGAGGATGACGATTTCTGCGAAGTGGTGGAGGATGAAGTTGTCGTTGGCTTCGATGAAGTCGACGAGGAGGATGACGATTTCTGCGAAGAGGTGGAGGATGAAGTTGTCGTTGGCTTCGATGAAGTCGACGAGGAGGATGACGACTTCTGCGAAGAGGTGGAGGATGATGTTGTCGTTGGCTTCGATGAAGTCGACGAGCTCGAGCTCGAAGTTTTCGTAGACGAAGCAGACGAGGTTGACGGCTTCGTAGATGTGGACGAGCTAGAGCTTGTAGTCTTGATCGATGATGATGACGACGACTTTGACGAGGTAGATGAGACTGAGCTTGACGGCTTCGAGGATGTGGACGAGCTCGAGCTCGAAGTTTTCGTTGACGAAGCAGACGAGGTTGACGGCTTCGTAGATGTGGACGAGCTAGAGCTTGTAGTCTTGGTAGACGAAGTCGACAATGTGGACGACTTGGATGATGTGGACGAAACCGAGCTTGTCCTTGTAGACGAGGTAGATGATGTCGACGGCTTTGATGAGGTCAACGAAACCGTGCTAGTCCTCGTCGATGATGTAGAAGTAGAGACCGCCGATGAGGAGGACGTTGACGCCTTTGATGAAGCAGATGAAGTCGGAGATGAAGAAGAAGAGCTCGGCTTCGGTGAGGTAGACGAGCTAGAAGTTCTTGCAGACGAAGTAGACGACGTCGTTGACGCCTGCGAAGACGTGGAGGGCTTTGAGCTGGTCATCGTCGACGAAGCGGACGACTTCGATGATGTAGATGAGGCTGAAGATGCAGAAGAGCTCGACTTCGATGAGGTCGAGGACGAGACTTTAGAGGAAGACGGTGAAGACGTTGCTTTCGAGGAAGTCGACGAGGTCGAGCTTGTCTTCACGGAAGAGGTCAAGGACGAGGTCGTAGAAGAAGAGGCTGTGGAGCTCGATTTTGATGATTCCAAGGACTTGGACGAAGTGCCTGACGTCTTTACGCTCCCGGAAGACGTCGAAGCCGCGCCATAGGTCGTCGGGGTCGCGTCATTGCGCTTCACGAGCTCGTCCTCGAGGCTAAAGCGAACAGCGGTCAGTTTAAGTAGGCAGCGTGGCTGTACTGAGGACGTACGGTATGTCGAGGTCACGGGCGGAGATGTCACAGCGCTTGGTCCATTGGGCTGCGGCAGCCGGGTCACGCAGCGCGAGGCGAAGAGAGTCGTCGAGTGCACAGGCTAGCCAATATGGTCAGCGCTCAAACGAATGTGAGGGTTGGGCTTCGAGAAAGCTCACGGGACCTCTCGTCGACTGGAAGGGCCTGACCGACGGGACTGTGCCCGACGGCGAGGTAAAGCGTGAAGAGGTTGGCGAGCGAGAGCATCATGGCGGCGATGATGCTGAGCGAGCGATGCTTGTAGAGGTGTAAAGGGAGCCCGTTTGATGGGGCAAGCGAATGTAGGGTTGTAGCGAAAGAAGACCAGGAGTTCTACTGAATCCTGCTGGTAGAAACAACGGGATGTTGGCAGTTACCTTCTCACGTCTTATATCATGAGTCTACCGAGCTTCAGGCCTCCACAGAGAGTGCTGTCAGACTCGACGCTGCCATGCATATCGTTGAGAGATGTTCTCGTGAGCTTCTGGACCCGCCGGTCATACATCTTGGTGACGGGTTTGGCAAGAGTGCCTGCGACAATTGCGACGTTACACGGCGCATGTGAAGACCACATGGGTGCCGTTCTGAGCGACGGAGTCCACGAAAACTGTAGCTAATGGCCATGCGTGAGTGCTGTGGCAATCCTGATCAGGACAGGTATCTGTCGTCACTACGTCGCTTGGCTGTCCGCTTCGGGGGATGGACGCCGATCTTCGTCGGAAGGCTAGACTGACACGGCACAGTCGTATACTAGGGACAGATGTCATTGTGCTATACGTGGTGCTCGCTGCTTACAAGGCCGGCCGGTTGGCGAATCTGCATGAGTGCTGCAGCACATCAGCTAACACCAGGTTGCCAGTATTCTGAATGGACGGTTGAGTACTTGGCTGGGCCAGGCGTCTAGGGAGTGTGTACCAAAAACACCTGGCTCACTCTGTGTACTCTTCTCAGCGAGTTTTCAGTCAGAGTTCGCAATTGCGAGTAGCCCTGTGGTCTGTCGATCGAATAACATCGGATTGAAGCGCGGCGACCTGCGCCGCATCACGATATTTGCCTGCAGCGTGTTCGTTCGCTCGCATTGTGCTCTCCAAAGTACTTGTCCTGAACGAACCAGCGGTGAGCGCGTAAACTCGCGAAAACCTATCGCTGCCAGAGACAGTCCTGTTCGATGTATTGTTGGCCGTCCCGTCCGATCTGCGGGAGGATTGTAACGAGAAGCTGTGCATGAGCCCCGCAGTGGGAGTACATAGCGAAGTCAAAACGGAGCATGTGCATCACAGACTCGATGAGTTGGCGGAAAGAACTCGCCATCGATGCGCACGCCTGCGGCCCCATACGGACGTTGAATGCTAGCCGTGAGGACCTTCCACGGGAGGGGTAAGACAGCAAGCATGCCAATGCTACGCGTGAGTGACGTCCCAAGCCTCCGCTTTGGCCGAGACGGGTCGTCGTCCGCAAAGTGCCGGCGAGTCTTCTCACGCGTCCTTGGAGGATTTTCGTGAACGAGACTTGCGGCGTGCATACGAGAACCAACAGCAAGCAGTAAAGAAGATCACTGGTCCCTGAACGAACGTTGAATCGCCTCTGCAGATGCCCGAGGACGAGACAGGACGTGAGATCTCGCCCACGAGGGTACACAGCATTAGATGGAAATAATCCTGACACCAGATCCATGCCAGACCAACGGGATTTTCGTGGATGTGGATGTCGTTGGTGCAGTGGAACGCCGTCCCTTGAAGATCTGTCAGCTACCAGCCGAATTCTTCCAAATGCATCAAACCTCGTCCAACATCACATCATGCAAAGATTGTCATCTTAACAGAAAATAGGTTGCCAAGTTGCCTCCCTTACTGCTTTACGCTGGCATCTCAAGGGACCACAGCAGGATCAGTGCATGCAGGCGATGTAGTTAAAATACCGTACTCCAGGCACGCACTAGCAGTGCCCGCCGCGTGGCAGACGCATGAGCTGACCCACAAGCTGGTGGAGGTAAGTTTGGGATATGCAGAGCGGGACGTGCGTGCCTCGCGCATGATCGGCCGGAAGGCTCGCCGCTATAGGTACCTTCTGCCAATATCATGCAAATGCTGCTGCCCAGGGGGGGTCCGAACAACACACGGTCGGGACAGGGACCGCTCATCAGCAACGTCGGCAGCCGTTCCAGGGGGGTCTTGAAAGGCGATGTTGCGCTAATGTGAGTGCACGCGAGGAGTACACACGTACACACATGTAGTCCATGTAGTCCATGTAGGAGACAAGTCCGCGGGCCGATGGTCGAGGTGGTGCCATGTGCACTGCTCCATGTTAGTCCGAGAATGGAACGACGTGATGTTCTTGTTCCGCACGGCCTTCGCCAAGTACGACGTCACGTGCGCATCCCGCGCCCTCCGCATTGGCGGAGTAGGTTTCCCCGCTTCCGTTCTCGTGTATGCGAGAATGAACGAACACACCTCATGCAGACAAGGAACCCTTGTCTTTTCTCCGCAAATGGATTCCGTCGAGAACGGCAATATAAAAGCACTATACACCGGTACTTGCCGAAAGCCTACCCCCACAACAAACGAGAAGCCGCCACGCACAAACGAAAGTACATGTACCTATATGTAGGCCAAGTACATGCATGCGGGTCGGCGCCGACCCTGACTCATTGTCTGTCCATGAGGCGGGAGTGAGCTCCTTCGGAGTTCGAACCAATTCCGCAAACAGAATGAGTGGACATCCGCCTTCACCGCCACACCTTACGGTTCACCCTCCACCACTCCTAAGAGCTTTCAGTACAGTCTACAGGTAGCGCCTCACACACCCTCCAATTGAGTGGATATCCCTCGTGGCCGCCGCCGCTTTTCGAGGCGCTACCGAAGAAGTCAGACTCGGAAGAAGCCTCTGTAGACTGGACTCTCGCTATCCGTCTCAAGGTGAATGGCGGATCCCAGGCCGCCTGGGAGGCTTATTCAGTCCTTCGCCCACGGTTGGGGCTGCGACCTTCTCGAGCAGCTACTGCGCTCGCCTGAAACGGCGCGAGAGCTTTCGTACGGCTGTCATGTGCGGGAGAAGACAGCCTTTCTAAGCCCAGTATATGTGGTTTGAACAGCTTCGGAAGCTATAAGAAACCGCTGCTGCCGCTGCTGCTGCTACTGCATACAGTCGGCGCGCTCGAGTCCGTGGACGCTCGCGAAGAGTTGCGCGAAGAGTTGCGCGAAGGAGGCCACCAACCCTAACGTCGCGCGGTAGGTGTTGTGGAAGTAGAAGTGCAGGTTCTTGACACCGTCGCGCTATTTTCTTAACATTCGGCGGAGGGCGACCCGAAAGAGGGGTCGCGGCTGTGGGTTGATGTCGACGCGCTAGGTGGCGGAGGCCTAGAAGATGTCGAGCGTCTCGCGGAATATCTGCTTGTTTCGCGTGAAGCTAGGTAGGAAGACCGAGGAGTGATGCTCGAGAGGATTGGACGCTACGCGGAATTGCGTCTTGCAAATGCTGCTGCGCGTCTTGCTTGTTCGACCACATTCTGCATTTTGGGTGGTTGATGGCTCTGTCGACGAGTCCTACGCTTTGCCATAGCACAAGTCATGTGCTTGTAACGAAGCTTGCAAGGTTGGCTGCGTTTGGGCAGCATACTTGTATGAGATTGGATTACTTGACCAAAGGGACAGTCAATGGACTCCCTACCGCAAATACCACGACGTCACCCCATTCCCTGATCATCCCCCAGACTACATCCGCGATCGAATCCGAAACCGGTGCTCCTCCGGCAAGAACCAATTCGCGATCTTCTCCGCCTCGACGCTCGTCACCGTCGTCGCCGCATCCCGCACCGGATGCCCACCATGCAACCAAGTCGCAATCGCCTCGTCCGCATGAGCCTCGGCATCATACCCATAACACTCCCTCACCGAGGCCGGATCGCCGTATAAGTTCGGACTCTTGATCGGGACCTCACCCCTCAACTCCACCTCCATGGCCCGATCACGCGCCTGTTGGGCCGGACCGTCGGGCAGGTGCCACAGCCACCCGTTCAGATACGAGACCTGCTGCTTGTAGCTGGCCTTGGGCATCCGGCCCGTCTCGTACACGGTCACCCCGTCGGGCAAGCTCATGCGACCATCCATCACGGCGCCGAGACACCTGGCTAGGAATGTCCCGTCCTCGCAGGACGTTGCCGCGCCTTGGGCCATGTGGTTCGTCATGGAATGGGCCGCGTCTCCCATGAGCACAATGTTCTTCTGCGCGTTCGACCATGAGTCCAACGGACCCGTGACGAGGAGCGGCCATCGAGAGATACCCGGTTTGATCATCTCCACCACGCGCCGGATCCGAGGGTCGTAGTCCTTGTACTCCTTACAAACCTCCTCGATCTCCACCTCCTGCACGTGGCTAACGGGTGGGTCCCGGAAATGGCTCAAGACCATGTTGAAGTCTTTCGCGTCCGAGATGGGATACGAGATGATGTAACCCGTCGGCGCCATCCACACCTCCATGGTCTTGATGAGGTTTCCGTCTTTATCTTCGACCAAAGACCGCGCCAAGGGGTCCGCTCGAACTTCTTCATATGGTACGATGGCGCGGTAGGCACAGTTGCCGCTGGGTGGTCTTGGCTTGACGTCCGGGAAGAGGGTACGGCGTGTGATGGACTGCACGCCGTCGGCACCGATGACCAGGTCGAAGGTATGTCTCTTCCCTTTCTCCGTGACAACGGTGACTTTCCCGTCGGGTTCTTGCTGGAATTCGGCAACCCGACTGTCGATGACGAGGTCCACACCTTCCCGTCGTGCAACATCCACCAAGCCGCTGTGGAGGTGATGTCGGTGGACTAACCACCACGGATACCCGAGCGCGTCTTCCACGCGCTTGATCTTCGTATAACCCACGGGCGATCCGTCCTTTTGTCGCAAATTCAGTTCCTCGAATTGGACCAGGTCCTTGCCGATGACTTTATCGACGCCGTACCGTATCAGCAGGCGCGCGACGTTCGGCGTCTACTAGCCATCATCAGCCACCACCTACAGAAGGTAGAGTATCTCAAGACATACCATTTGGATTCCAGCGCCGATCTCACCGAGCTGAGAAGTGGCCTCGAGCACAGTCACTTGGCCGCCGGCACGAGCGATGGCTATCGAGGCCATGACTCCACCGATGCCAGCGCCGACGATTCCCACGTGCAGATGTCGTTTCGCCATGGTGGGTCCGGGATTTGTGCGACGTTATATGAGACAAGGCTTATGGTACTTGTTGTTCCAAGTCCAGGCCTCAGAACTGCGATACGGATGAAGACGTTCCTATATCTTTAGACTTCCGTCAATCATAATGCCAAAACGATGAACATACTCACTCATGTAGCCGCCCGCAGCATCGTCGCGACGAAAGCAACGCAGCGCAGAGCGGACGAGACGAGCAAGTGTGACTGTCATTATAAAGCCAAGGTAGCAGGATTCCCTCGCTTGTGCCGCCTGACACGGACACGCGAAAGGGGAGGCGAATGTCGTTATCCAGGCCAGACACCTCTTATATCCGTGTAGTTCCCCCCGAACCGGGGCTTGTCACCCGCAGGGCCGCAACCAGATCCAAGTCGCCTCGTGCCCCTAAGTTCCAACCCCCGCAGATGATAAATTCTTCCATCAACGAGGGCTCGTCAACACGCACAGCACTGTAGAAGCGTTGTGGGTTCTGTAGGACCAGAACACCTGCAATGACAGTCCTCCGCCGCATTCGCTTGTTCACGGTACTGTAAAGTGGTTTCCGGCCCATCTGGGCTTACCAAGCGCGGCACGTTCTCTCCCTGTCTGGACCTCCCATGATAACTTAGGAGGAGAGATTGGCTTGAAGCAAAATGGAGTTGAGGCAATCTGATCTGACGCCAGGAAGGAGCAAGAAAAGGCATCTTAGGAGGAGAGGTTGGCTTGAAGTAAAATGGAGTTGAGGCAATCTATTCTGACGCCTGGAAGGAGCAAGAAAAAGCAAAAATTTTGTTGCCTCCGTACGGAGTTGAACCGTAGACCTCGGCATTACTAGTGCCGCGCTCTACCAACTCTGAGTGGTTGTTAGTGATGGATCGATTTGGCAGGGAAATCACGACTCACGAGCTACGAAGGCCTTTCCAGATTTGACTGAATTAGCCACATGACCGACGTCAAATAATATGTAGTAATGTAATCGTGGAAGGAGCGACTGTTGGAAAGAACGACCGGTGACGGCGCTGGGTCCAAACCGGCAGAGGCTTATTAATCACATCGTGACCTCACTGCAATAACGTGTGTGATACATGTCTTGCGTTGTTTCTCTTCAGTCCATCCGATTCTCATCTCTTGAGCGACATCTGGCATTTGATCTGGAATGAGTTCGATATGATTGAGCAAAGTGTGCAGTAGACACATCGAGCACTCATCGACGTGGTTGCGAAGCGACAGAGACTGGACGGAAACACAATCCCGACCAACAACTCGGAGAGGGTTGCTAATCAGGACCTCGTACACTCTGTTATGCCTTCGCTCCATGAAGCACATGGTACAGAGCCCAGACCATCCGAAACAACGCCACTCATTCCCCCAGGTCCAACAACGGCCGACGCATCTCGAGAAGCCGATTTGGATCTCCAGCATAACGGGGACCGACCAAACCATGTTCCAAATGGCTCGACCAAAGGGACAACCGAAGACGGCCATACCGCCGCCAATCAAACCATGACGTTCGCGCGAGGAACTCTCTGTACCTTCGCTCTGGGCTGTTTAGTATTCTTGCAAGCGACCAACATCAGTCTCTTAACCACCACCCAAAGCGCCATCGCCTCTGAGCTGGACGCCTTCGAGAAGACGTCCTGGTTCACGTCGGCTTACTTGATCGCCATGAGCGCTCTCGGCCCGCTGAACGGAAAGCTGAGCTCCGTCTTCTCTCCGCGCATCTGCATCTTCGCTTCCACCATCATACTCGCCTGTGGGGTCCTCCTGTCGAGCATTGCGAACAGTTTTGCCACTTTCATCGCCGGACGATGTGTCACGGGAGTTGGCGCATCCGGTATCTTCACCATCTCGATCATCATCGTTCTGGAGCTCACCGGTTCTAAGCGGCGAGGCATCGCTATTGGACTACTAAATTCGGGCTACACGGTCGGCGTGGCAGTCGGTGCCACTGCGGCCGGTGCTCTGCTACCTGCTCTTGGCTGGCGAGCGTTGTTCTACCTGCAAGCGCCCGTCTCTATCGTCGGCGGCATCATCTTATTATTCGCCATCCCGCATGATTTCACGGCAGGCAAGAAAGACGAGACCGGCCGATCGACTCTCAAACGTCTCGCGCAGCTCGACTACCTCGGAGCAGTGACACTCACGACATCGATCGTTCTGCTGCTCTACGCACTGAGCTCACCGAAGTCCATCCCAATCTTGCCACTCATCCTTTCCGCAGTCGTACTGCTCACTTTCGTCCTGACGGAAGTCTACTTCGCACACGACCCAATCATCCCCGTCAGCCTGCTCAAGTCCCGCGGCCTCTTACTCACATGCCTGAGTACAGTAGGCTACATGATGGCCCGCTGGACCGTCCTATTCTACACCCCCACATACGCAATCGCCGTCCGGCAATGGTCGCCGGCCATCGCAGGCAGCATACTGATTCCGACCAACGTTGGGTTCGCCATCGGGGGACTATTAGTCGGATGGCTGCACATCAGACGACACGGCAGCTTCTACCTCCCATCCGTCATCGTCTACGCCCTCTTCCCGATCACCCTGGTCCTACTCGCCAGCCTCTCGACCCAGCACTCCAGCCCGGCCTTATACATCCTCGTCGTATTCGCCTGCGGCGCAGTCACCGGCGCAGCGCTCAATTACACCCTCGCTCACCTCTTACATCTCACCCCGCCGAGCACCCACTACGTCGCCACCTCCCTCGTCGCGACCTTCAGAGGTTTCGCCGGCTCCTTCGGCTCCGCCGTCGGCGGCGGTCTCTTCACCCGGACATTGTACGATTCCCTCGCCAAAGGCTTCGCCGAGCGCGGCATGAAGCACAGGGAAGACCTGATCCGGCGCTTGCTCGGCTCTCCCGCGTTGGTGGAAAGTCTGCGCGACGACGAGCGGGGCGTGGCGGTACGGGGTTACCAAGACGCTCTGCGGGCGCTGTTTCTCGCTGGGGCTGGGTTGGCGGTCCTGATGGTTTTTGTACAGGTGGGGACGGGGTGGAGAGGGCCCGGGGAGAAGAGCGTGCTGGAGGAGGAGAGACGGGCGTTGGTGGTTGGGGATGATGATAGAGATACACGTGAGGAGGCTTAATGTGAGATAGATGCAATGGCAATGTAACAATACAAATCTGTGCTGGAAGTGTACGATGCGAACCATGCTGCGAGTGGTTTCTTTCACGACCGGGCATGCACGTCGTTCTAGGCAATGTTGCCGTTTCTTCTCTTAGTGGACCTCAGAGCACGAGGCTGGCTGATAGTCGAGAACTTTACAAGCCATATTTCCTTCCTTACTGCCGCGCTTTCTTACTCGTACCTCAAATCCAGATACCCTCGCCGCAATGACCTGTCCCTCGACCGATGATCAGAACAGAAGCAGAGCGGTCCACTACCGGACGGTTGATCGCAGCTTGGATCGTAGAACTTCGCTCGCGCAACGTAGACCGATGTACGACGCTTTGCGTCTTCTTCTGCAACCGAAGGAGGCATTTTATGTCTCCGACAGTCTGCAGGTTGTGGTTGAAAGAAATTGGTGCATGGCCAGCATATCCAGGGCACTTGCTAGTTTTCCTAGACCAGTCAGGCTGGTCCTCATACGTTGGCTAGCGATGGACGGGGATTGGTGCTCAGTTTTCGAGCCGAGTTCAAGCTGGCAAATATCGGGCGGCATTGTTAGGCATGTGGGAGGTTCAGAAAGAGCATTGGATAATCAGTCAAAGAAAAGCAGAAATGCTGTTGGAAAACAATCCATGACGGCGATGCCGCCCCTTGGAATCCCTCTTAGCCGTACGCCTCGCTCACAACGCAGCAGAAAATATGACAGCAGATCTCAGATCATCCACCTACACCTCCAGCCTCGACTTCTTTTCTGGCTTGGCGTCCTCAGCACCAGCAAATACATCCTCGTCATCCGCTACATCCCGACTTCGCTTCAAACCCTTCATCTTCCTTGTCTGTAGTTGACCCAGGTCTTGCTTTCCGAGGTGGATACGTCCGACCTTGTCACCAATGGTGTCCGTTTCAACATTCTTCTTCGTCTTCGCCTCCTGACCCTTGGGCTTCCGCATGGCCTCCTTCCACATTCCCGAATCTGCTTCCTTCGTTCTGCCCACCCTAAAGTCGATCCTCGGTCCCATTTCTTCCACCTCCACTTTCGGGAGACTGGTCCCGGACTTTTTGGTGGAGAGGAGATAGCATCGCAGGTGGATCTGCGGTTTGGGGTCTGCGTCTGTCTCCTCGGCGACGGAGACGTGAATCATGAAGCGCAGTCCCTCAACGTCTAGTTCCTTGACGTCCGGGCCCTTGAAGAGGTCCAAGAACACACTCTTCGCCAGCGTGTAAGCGTTAGACGTGGGACTGTCGAAGGCCGAGCCGGAGAAAGACAACAACGGTTTCAGGCCGGTCGCCGCTTTCGCCGCGTTCTTGAACTGTCCCAACGTCCTCATCGTCTCCGGGTCCACCAATAACTCTATCATGTCCAGCACCTTGAAGTCGAAGAACCGGACAAAGGTCAAACAGTGCGGTCTCTTCTTGCTGTGACTTGCGTACACCATCAGACTGGCATCATTCTTTTCGCTGAAGAACTCGAGCGAACTCGGATCTTCGAACGGATGGATCTCATTCTTCTTCCCGAACTTAACGGCCAACGGTCGCTTTAGCGCATACAGGTCCGTGAGGACTAGATGCAGGATCTCGGAGCATGAAGTGTAGCGGAGGAAGAGGGTGGTGCGAGGGTTCTCGGTCGTTTGCGGGCCTTTGTTCTCGACGAATCGCTTCGTGCGCGCGTTTTTGGGTTTGACTTGGCGTAAGGGCAACATCTTGCGACTGTCTGGTGGAAGTACGATGGTCCTGGACCGAGGCGACGATTTCTGAGATATTCTACGTCGAACACGGCGGAAAGGTTCCGCCCGCGAAATCTTGGCGAAGTGACGACAGTCGAGAAGGCAAAGTCGGGATTGCACGTGAATACCATCCCATCTGATCTTCACTTGCGACATCCCACATCTCTCAGTCCGACGATTTTGAACTCAAGATATCAACCCGTGATCAAACCATTGCTACCCATCCTCGGTACCTAGCCAAACGCAGTCACAAAATCATGAGCTCCTCCGCATCGGGCGGGACCTGCACTGTCACGCCTATTTCCGACGAGGCAGACTTCTCGTCCCAGACATCATCCCTTCCGCCGTCGAGTCTAGCAGTCATCTACTTCCACGCGCCATGGGCCGAACCCTGCAAGCAGATGAGCACCATCCTCTCCATCCTCGCCTCGACATACCCAGCGACCGAACCCAAGCGGATAGCGTTCTTCAGTCTGGATGCTGAGGAGGTTAGCGACGTCTCGGAGCAATACGACGTTACGCAGGTCCCACTTGTGGTCTTACAGAAGAATGGACAGGTGCTAGAAGCGGTCACGGGAACGGACGCGAGTAAGGTACGGAATGCGGTGGAAAAGCACGCTGGCGCACCCAGTGGATGGAATGCGGCCAAGAGCGGCCTGCCGCCAGCGCAAAAGATCACGAAACCAGTATCATCTACGGGACCGTCGGACAACCCACACGAGCAGACGGGCGGCGACAGCGATCCCTCGAAGGAGGCGCCTCGGTCAAAAGACCCAAGTATAGCACCACAGACCGAGAGCAACGGGGCTTCGAAAGAAGACCTGGATGCGCGTCTCGGCGAGCTTGTCAAGGCTGCGCCTGTCATGCTCTTCATGAAAGGAACACCTTCCGCCCCACAATGCGGTTTCAGCCGGCAAACGGTCAGCATACTACGAGAAAAGGGCGTGCGATATGGCTTTTTCAACATCCTGGCGGACGACGAGGTGCGACAGGGGTTGAAGGAATTCAGTGACTGGCCGACGTTTCCGCAAGTGTACGTTGGCGGCGAGCTGATTGGTGGACTTGACATTGTAAGTCGATATCATTCGTACTCGGGCTTGACGATGGGGTTTGGCTAACATAATGTAGCTGAAAGAAGAGTTCGAGAACGATCCAGGTTTCCTCAAGGACTATTCAGTCCAGAAGGCCGGTTCCGCAGCGGCGCAAGCATAGACGCAGCCTGCCATGTCACGGCTTACGTTGAGGTGTCTGTAATGTCAAGCTGAATGTTATAGAATTCTTCCTCCCTTGTGTTGCTCGACCAAGGCAATCGAACATCATATCTGTCCGGCACTTACTACTCGGTCCGTGTGTGCTCTTCCCTGCAAAAGGGCTTTATTCCAAACCCGCCTTCGTCGCCTCACCGAGAGCATTGCCTTCAGCTTCACGACTATGCGACGTGCTTAATTTCAGGCAAGGCAACAGCAAGACGCAGCATAGTGATGATAAAGCACAATTGTAGCGTGAGCTTAAAGGCGGATCACGTGATCTCGAGGAAGAGGTTTCTTTGTTCGGCGGCTGTGCTAGATCTTATGTACTACCACAATCGGAACGCAACAGCGTCAATAGCCTGCGATAGTACTCACTCACCAAAAGAGGACGTGCCAATACGGCTGTGCCGCGTCGGCAGAATGCATTCTGGTTCATCGTGCTGATATCGTCCGAGTACAGATGTACAAGATGCGTTTTCAATGATGGGGACTTCAGACACGAGCAAGATAATTTAGCAACTAAGTAAAGCAGCAAGATTGATAATGGCGAGCTTTAGAATAAAGAGGAATCCTACTCGAGCCAACCTCTTCGGTGATGTTCAGCCACAAATCCGCCTCGCTTTTCCTCTGCTCAAGCTGGCATGGTTCGGGTTGAGGGCAAGTGGCATGCGGCGATATCTTTCATGGACGCAGCCTCAGTATTGCAGTAATCCAGTGCCCGGCCCATAGCAAGCACACCACACTGACAGAGTATCCAAATCCGCTGTCGACTTTCACAATCAATACGCTCGGTAACCAAGCACTTTCCTCCTCGCCACCCGCAACCTTTGACGCATCTCAAAAGTGTAGTCAGGATGCAGCCGTGTGATGTGCACGGCATCTGCGAGTACCCTGTATACTTTGTCGCGGTTTTGAGTGCCAAAGTGGATCTCGTGCACTGCATATATATGTCAAGGTTAACCGAGATTCTGAACCTGACTGCCTTGATGTTGGTGAGGATCGTAGAAGCATTCGCCAGACGTGAAATGCAGTTTGAGCTTGAAAGGCAGATCAACCCTGCGCCTGGTCGTTCCCCCGAGCCGTCGTATAGCCTTCGCAACCGCAGATGCGGCGTCCCCGATCCTCACTCCTCCCTCGTTCTCAACGGTCATCGCCTCCCAATCCTCCCAAGGGCAGGCATGCTTCGACAGGTTGAGGCGCAAGAGTACGGCAGAGACCGGCGGCTGTATGAGCAAAGATGCAGAGAGGTTTGGACGCATCAAGTCGCCGAGCTTGACCACGAAAAAGGTGTACATGGCCGGGCCATTGTACCAGAGGTCCCCGTAGAGGTAGGGACAGAGCTGCGGGGCCATGGAAGTGTCGGGATCGAGAAACGTCTTGCGGCGCAGAGTTGGCGAGTTCTCGATGATATTCTTGAAGCGTTGACACGTTGGCTGGGCGTTATACTTCAGTTCGAGAGCAGATAATGGAGAAAGGAACTGCTCCAGCAGTTCCGGGATGTTGAAGGCGCGTGAAGGCGCGTCGAGCTGGCCGTGCTGGACAGCCGCGTCGTGTTCGGTGCGGATGTTAGTGTCGTCCACGACCGTAGAGTCCATCCTCGAATCGTCATCCAGGAGAGCAATCAGTGCGTCATCTTCGAACTCGAAGCCGCGTTGCTCATGCGGGTAAACCATGTTGCACTTTGCCTACGGCAACAATGGCGTGATGGATACGCGGTCTGCCTGTCGACAGCAGTTGAGACGCTCTCAGAGCTTCGCGTGATGTATCGATGTCGTGATGCGATATAGTGATCGATGATGTGATATATTGACGATTGCTGAGAATGGTGAGGTTGAGGTCGCGGATGATGGCGAGGTCGATATCGCAGGTGAAGTGTCCATTATCTTGATGGCGTGTGTCAGAGCGTCAGTGGTAGCTGTGGTGATGTGTTCAAACCAAAACCTTGGCAGTCACATGACGTTCACGTCGACCACCACTTGAGGACATCAACAACCACGCCCTCACACGTACATTAGCGAGCCAGCCGACAATCGCCGTGCGGGCGATGCACACCTACTCACTCACGACCTAAGCTTCTGCTCACGTCCACCCCGTCGGTTTGGGGTCCTCCGTCCTCAACCACTCCCCATTGAAAGCGTTGACCAACCAATCCCTCAGCTTTCCATACACCACCCGATTCCCGTTGTGAAAGAAGATGCTATGATCGCTATCCGGGAAAACGTGGACATCATAGTTCCGCACATTCGCCAGATCCAGCTTGTCGAGCAGACTCAGCGTGTTCTGAAAATGGACGTTGTCGTCGCTGAAACCATGCATGACCAGGAAACGGGTGTTCTGCGAAAGCGCGGTCATGTTGGAGATGGTGGCGTTCTCATAGCCCAGTGGGTTATGCTGCGGAGTGTGCATGTACCTTTCGGTGTAAATCGAGTCGTAGTACCTCCAATCCGTAACCGGCGCAACGGCCATGCCATACTTGAACGTCTGCCCTGCGTCCTGCTCGAGCGTCTTGAGTGTCATGAACCCCCCGTATGACCAGCCCCAGATCGCCAGCTTCTCCTCGTCAACGTACTTTTTCTGCGCCCACATCTTCGCCGCCGCAATCTGGTCGTGCGCCTCCCAGTACCCAATGTTGCCTCGCACGATGCAGCGGTGCTTGCGACCCATGTATCCCGTCCCGCGGCCGTCGAGGGTAACGACGATGTAGCCCAGAGAAGAGGCGACAAAGGACTGAAAGTCCACGTTGAATTTTCGGTCGACTTGCTGGAAGCCTGGACCGTTGTACAGAAAGAAGAGGACCGGGTACTTCTTCCTCTCGTCAAAGTGCGGAGGACGGCGTTCCACGAGGTTGAGTGGAAAGCCGTCCACGGTGATGGTTTGGTAGACTTCGATAGGGAGCTCCGTCTTCTTCGCCAGCTCGTTGAGATCCTGGTTCGTTTCGATGAGGATGTCCGTCTGGTCGACTGAGTTTGCAGGCGTGGACTGCACTTTCTGCCAAGGGATATGCGGGCCCTGGTACGAGAGCAGCATGAACCGACCGCCAGCCGAGAAGGAAGGCTCGTAGTATCCAATCTCATTTGTGTCCGTGACCGGCTTGATGCTGCTTGGTCCGGTATGCAGATCCACGGTATAGACATGTCGCTGCGTGCTACCGTCCTTGGTACTGACGAAATAGATGAGATTGTTTTTCAGGTCCACCGCCGAAGGCGCCTTGACGACCTCCCACTCGCCCTCGGTCAGCATCTTCGGCTCCGGGTTGTCCAGTGGGGTGAAGTAGGCGAGATGATCGAAATTGTCGTGTATCACCGTATCCACGTATCCGTCCTCCGGCCTCCCATTCGCCGGATCAGCAGGAACGAACGTCGTCGTCTCACTGACCTCGAACCAGCCTCCGTCTAACTTCTGCACATCTCTCTCCCTGACCGTCTTTCCCTCCCTCTTCACCGCATCAATCAGTATCGTCTTGAGCACATCGCTCTCTCGGTTGGTGCTCCGCACGATCACCTTGCCGGTGCTACCCGCCCAGAGAACCTCCGTGATCAGACGGTCATCGTCCGCAAAGTCTCCCTCAATCGGTACCGTGAAGACCTCCGCTTTCTGGACATCATACAGCATCAAAGAGACCACACTCATCGGCGCGCCAGCTTTGGGATACTTAATCTCCCGCACCTCAGGATAGTTCTCCTCGCCTTCGCCCGGTTTGGTACCCGACGGACGGCTGAAGAAATACTGCACCGGGAAGCTGGGCACTTTACTCTCGTCGGTGCGAAAGAAAGCGACAAACTTCCCATCGCCGCTCCACCACGTCGCCGAATCACCCGCCAGAACCTCCTCCTCAAACACCCAGTCTGGCACGCCGTAAAACAGCTCGCTGCCACCATCCGTCGTGATGCGCTGCACCACCTCCGCCTGATCCAGATGCCGGATGAACATGTCGTTGTCTCGAGTGAAGACGACCGCATCACTCTTCGGACTCCACGACGCAATCTGAACTCGACCGAAGAGATTACCCGGATCTAACGGCTCTGCCTTTTGCGTCTCCACATCGAATACCCAATACCGCCCGGTTCCACTATGCCTCCAATTCGACACATACTCACTCCGGACCAGCACCTTCTTCTGATCCGGACTCGGCCACGCCTCCTCCGTGACGACCCTCCGCTCCCCAACCTGAAACGTTCCGCTCTTCATCAGAGTCCGACTATGCTGCTTTTGCACCTCCATCTCCTGCCCACGAATCCGCACATCCTCCACGACCAGATAATCTCGACCTCCGCTCCCGCCCCGCTCAAGCAACAACCCATCTTCCCCCTCCGGCCCGGCAATCCACCGAACCGCGTGGGTTCTCGCGTACCACTCGCCTGTAAGGACCTGCTCGAGCGTGACCTTCTTCCCATTCCCGACCGTGCTGGTCGCGTGCGGGTCGTGCGGTCGCGCAGAATGTGACACGCGCCGGTCCTGACTGAGGAAAAGGAAGAAAGCGGCGACCCAGCCGATACAACCGATGGCGATCAGCATGTAGAGGACACGACGGGCCTTCTTATCCACAGATTTGGTGGAGCGTTGCCAGGCCAATTCATCTTCCAGCTCCATCTCCATCTCTTCTTGCGGGCGCGCATGATGTGCGCTGTTTCGAGGCGGGTTGAGTGAACGACTGGCTTCGAGTGCTGCCTTGTCGCTCACGTGCTCGAGTACCAGGCTGGTCGTCGAGGCTGAGGAAGCGGAAGGTCGGGGGTGGTCGTAGTCATCGTCCGGGGGATTGTGATCAGCGACATACTGGGTCAGAGGTAGCGACTCCTCCATGGCCATCTTCTCATTGGGTTTTGCCATATCGAAATATAGTGTTGATGCGCGGCGGAGATGGTTGGGCTCAGCAAGCGGCGGCAAACATGAGCGATCCGGAGGCAGACGGTCCCAATGTTATTGTTATGTTCCGACCAGCCGACGACGGTCTCAATATCATGGCGAAAATGTGAGCGCTTAGAGACCGAAAGTGTTGTAGTACACCCCAGTTCAGGAGGAGGTGAGGTTGCGCGCCAAGCACGCGACTCCTTTGTCTCAGACCATTGACGCCTCGAAACAGCATCTCAACCCATTCCAGGGCGCATCCTCACGCCACATCTGCCATAGAATATATACGCGTGATAGCTGATGGAACGAATATGGATGTATCAAGGATCGGCCATACATATGTATTTTGAGTTTGCCTAACGTAAAGCGGAAGGCAAACAGTACATGCGGCTCCCTACATGTACCTTGCTCATGATCATCGACATAAGTTTTGGTTTAAACAGGAGGACAAAGCGTGCACGTCTGGTTCGTCTTCCTACATAGCGATACTATAGACATGTAGGACAAAAGAGGCAGAATCGACCTTCACTGCACCACCCCCGGCCTTCACTCCTCATTCAACCCAAACGCATCCCGCTTGATCCTCAGACTATCTTCCAACGCCCTCAACTTCGCCATTTCTCGATTCCTCAGCAGCTGATTCGTCATCCCCGCCGCCCTCTGCGTGACGTTCGCGATCTCTCGCTCCAGGTCCGCCACTTCCTCTAGCTGCTGCTGCTTCTCCGCCGCTCGGGCTGCGGCATCCTCGTCTATGACGTCCGCTTCGGACTCTTCGTCGTAATCTGACTCATCTTCGTCCGACTCCTCTTCGCCTTGGGTGGGCTCGTCCGTGGGCGTCTCGGCTGCCGCCGGTGTTGACGCACCAGCGGGTGACTCGACCAGCATGCTGTTCTCGACCGCGGCGAACGAGGCTGCCTGGTCTGCTACATTGATCGGCGACTCCGTGACCAAATCGCTGACGGCCAGGCGGTCGCTGCTGGGCGCTTGCGCGTCCATGTCGAATGCAGCTTGCATCGCGGCTTCCATGTCGCCAAGGTCGACTTCCTCTTCCTCCGGCTCCTCAAACTCGGAGTAGTCCTGCGTCTGACCTTCGGTAGTCTCAATCGCCTCACCATCGGCATCCAACTCATCATCGTACGGCTGCTCGCCCTCCGCGGGTTCGTATTGCATGCGCTCCCACTGCTCTCTCGTATACGCCTTTGACGCGACTGTGCCTCCGCCTTTCTCGCACTCCTCATCCGCATCCAAAAGCTCTTTGACCCTGGCCTCCACATCATCGCTATGCTTTTGCGTAATCCTCTTACGAAACCTCCGTTTTCTCACCCAGTGCATGGGCGGCGTCAGGCCATGGGCATACTGCATCGTGCTCTTATCCACTTCCTTCGGCAGAGCAACATTCTTGGCTTCGTCTTCATTGGAGACAAGCCCCAGCACGAGCAGCATCTGACAGATATCCGTGACCTTCCACCACCCCTTCTTGTCCCAGCTTTTCATCGACTCGACAATGCACGGCAGGTCGACCAACACAGCCGCGTACACCCTCTGCTTGACTTTCACAACCGCCCTCCGCTGATCTTTGCCGATAAACTTCAGGGTAACTTGCGCTCCACCCTCTGCGATAGGGACACCAATCTTTCCATAGGTAATCGCGTCCCGCAAGTAATCCGCGTCCTCTCCAGGCTGCATCCGCAGTATGAACCCATTCTGCACCGCCGGATCCTTCTCCGTCTCGCTATCCTCGCTGTCGTACCCCACAGCGTGCTGCCGCTGCGGAATCTTCCTCTTCACATCAATTGTCACTCTGGGCTGGATGGAAGGCTTCCGTTTACCCAGCTTGATCTTATGCAGGCCCCCCGCAGTCAAAGGCGTCGGCATATCATCCCCAGTCGGAAGTGTCTGCGTCGTTGGCGCACGGAGAGAGAGGGAAGGCTTCCGCGCCGTCGCATTCTGAAGACGCTTGGCTGCAGGCGAAATGTCATCGTTGGCGCCTCGCTTCTTGGTCTGCGTGGAGCCAGTCGCTTTACGCTGTGTAGACGGTTTTTTCTTCTGCGTGGAGGCTGTCGCTGGTGTGGCACTGGTTGCTGGAAGCTCACTTGCGGGTGTTGGAGGCTGTGAGACGCTGAGTTTGAGCTTTGGACCGCTTCCGCCAGGCGTGGGTGGTGGCGGTGAGCCGGCGGTGCCTTTCAATGGCGGCTTAGAGGTGTTAAGTTTGAGGAGCACCATCTCGGGTTTGATGTGACGTGCGAACGTGGATGGTGGTATGTCAAAGGACGAAGGTAGGAGGTATGTTACCTCACACTCATAAACCGCCGAGGTTTAACCGCCAAACCGCTCTCTTGCATGTGACAGCGTCGACTCGTTCATGATCAGGCCAGGTAAGGTCACATCAAGCACGTTATGACGAGAAACGCTCAGGAGGGATTTGCCTTACTCTCTTAATGTATACATTCCGATCGTCTTGGGTATCATACTTTAGGGTCATACACATCATATCGTCTCCTCTCAGGTGATATCAGAACCACCACGCAGCTGCTAAATACACAAGCTTCAGCCAAACTGAACAAAAGGCTGAAACAGCGACCAACCCCTGTCCCCTTCAGACCGTCGCCCGCCGGACCAATGCCTCCTTCAGCACCGTCACGACATGCACACGCCCATTGTCCTCCGCCACCTGCAACGGCGTCTTCCAATCTTCATTTCTTCGCGCTAGATCCGCGCCAAATCTCAACAATACTTGCACGGTCTCGACACCCCCATAAAGTGCAGCGAGGTGTAACGGCGTACTACCATCCGGCAACGCGTGGTTCTTGTCCGCGCCCGCCCGCAGGAGCATTTCCGCCAGTTTCGAGTGGCCCGACCAGATGACCCAGTGGATGGCGGCGGAGCTGAAGCAGGAGGTTTGGTGCAAGTTCGGTTGGGACTGCAGCACGGTCCGAACGAGTTCCGCTGAGCCTTGCTTTGCGGCGTACATCAGCGGTGTCGTGCGGTAGCAGCTGAGCGCGTTGATGTCCGCACCAAGGGCGAGTAATAGGCGGGTCATCTCGATATCGTTCGCACGGCAGGCCTGGTGGAGGGGAGAACTCGAAGATTGGGCGACGGTGGGGTTGAGGGTGGCGCCGTGCGCGAGGAGGAGCTTGACGGTATCCCGTTGGCCATGGCTTGCAGCACCGGCGAGGGGTGATAGGTGGCCGGACTTGGCGGGTTTGAAGCCGTCGTATAGGTCCTTGACGAGGGTGGAAGAATTGACGGGTGCGCCAAGACTCAGCAGCAAGCGGACATGTGCGAGGTCACCAGCACAGGCTGCGGCGTAGAGCTTGTCGGCCAATTGGTTTTGCGCCTTGGCGGTCAAGGGCGCCATGACCGGAGAGTCCAGAACGTAGGCCGAGTCCGCTTTCGGTGAATGCGGCGGGCTTCGTGAGAATGTCCCGCTCCTGGATCGCGCGCCTGGAGATGTCGGCGGGCTCCACATCGCGGTCGCGGCCTCAAATCTGGGTACGCTGTCAAATGCGCTCGGAAGCTCGACTGGCGTGAGTGGTTCGAAGTTTTCTAGCGAGATGGAGCGCCGAGGCGCGCTCTGCCAATATAGTGTTCCACCCCTATACGACGTTAGGCAGCCGATCGAAGGGAGCGGGAGGGAGTACATACCGTCTTTGGACATGGTCATTCCATTCGAAGGACTTGTGGTCCCATGCGTGCATGGTATCGTAACCCATTACCGCTGGTATTGTGTTGTGCACTGGCTGTTTAATCCACGCTCCAAAACGATGACAACAGTTCAGCGTGAGTATATATGAGTAACGGTGGGATCGTTTGGGGGCCGTATCACATGCAGGCAGCGTGGGGTGATCGTATGGCCAGAGCGGGATCGCTGGTCAGCCTAGATACTTGGGCTGAATGGGAGGAGATGTTGAAGAGAGTGAGCGGGTGATGAGATACAAGTATTGATTGAGGTTGAGGGCGGAGATACGAGAGCAGTGAACAACATACTGTACCGTGACTGAGCTTCGCGATAGACCGCTGTTCGGTCAACCATGCCCGTACTCGATCAACATCAGTGATCAGGCAACCCATCGCTGGGAAAGCGGAGCGTTTCTCATGCTGCTCATGGCAATATACCGTCAGCGAGGCCTTGCGCCACCACGATTGTGACGGAGAGAACTGTCATAAGTGGGGAACGGGTTTGCTGGTGGAAGGGGTGGGAAGGGAAGGGAGATATGGCAGGCCGCTCTTTCACGCACCGGAAGCCTTGATAGTGGCAGAGAATGGTGGATGGGAGACGGAGCTTATACGGTGAGATGGAGCTTGGTGCATGTGCGCCAATGCAGCTATCCCCTGCAGTCTAGCGGTCATAGCCGATACCTCCGACGAGAGTCTCCAGAGTCCAGACTCCAGACGTCCAGCATTTGCTGTGTCCGTAAGTACCTAGGTACTGGCGGATGATCAGTGTGTGAGCCGAAGGACAGCCCGAGTGCTTGACACGGAATAGTCTCTGTCAATGCTGCACAACGTGCGGTCCATACGCTGATCGCGCAAAACGTCCACTGCCTCCGAGAGGCACTGGAGTTGACCACATTTCCAAAGCTGACTCGCTCTGTGAGGCTGAGACTGTGACCTCGTCCGACTCCACTCGGCTGCATGAACTGACATGTACAGTAGCTCAAGTCTGAGCCTCTTTCATCAACTTCGAATTCCAGGATCACGACACAGCCCGTTTATCATTGCGAAGCGGCACCGCTACTCCTTAAGCGCATACAAGTCGGTGAGTGCAGTGGATGAGTTCGGCGGCTCTGCTCATGTCCGTCGACTTTTTGCTGTGACTGAATAATGAAGGCTTGAAGATGTGATGCTGCTGCTGAGCTGGTGGAGTCGGCCCAGGATGAACACACATCTGACTGTCAGTAAGGTACACCGCATAGCTACAGCAGCTGTTGTGCTCTGACTTGCGCCATTGGTAGTAGCATGCTCACATTATATTGAACGCTGAATCAAATGCCAGTTTGTCTGCTGAGAGTCTCCTCTTTCTCAGAGAGGTTAGCGTCGAAGTCACGCACGTGAGAAAGCTTGGCGTCGCATGGTTTCCTTCGCGATTCACATACCTGATGCTTCTACTTTACCCACGCAAACACCAACAACGCACGGCGGTATGCGCAAAGTCTCGCACGCGCCTCATATCGACACCATGATCATCCGATCATAGTCACAATCCGGATCCGACGATGTCACAAGCACACGATCTTCACCGCGCACTGCTCCGGCCAGCAGTCATCCACACCCTCAGAGCGGTCGGCTTTCACTCTACTAAACCCTCCGTACTCGACACCTTGACCAACATCGCGGAGCGATACCTGTTACTCCTTGCTTCCACCACGGCGCAACACGCGCTTTCCGCGCACAACGATCCGATTCCGACCATCAGCGACGTCCGCATGGCGCTGACGGACTGCGGAGTCCTCATCCCCGCGAGTGATGCCGCGGAGGAAGAGTGGAAGGAGGTCATGCGCGTGCCGCTGGAAGACCTGAGCCGGGCAGTGGAGAAGGGCGGAGAGCAACGCAAAAGGGCGGAGAAGCGCAAGCGAGAGGACGAGGATCTGCAAGACGTGCGCCGGTTTCAAGAGTGGTTTGGCGGAGGACAGCATAACGAGATACGGCGGGTTGCGGGCATGATGCCTGATCCGACGTCCACAGGGGCGTTGCCGGCGGTTGGGGTTGGAGGAGGGCTGGTGCAGGCGGAGGACTTTTTGACCGTGCTGAAGAAGAAGCAAGGGAAGGTCGGCGACGACAGTAGACTGCAAGGGACGGTGCTGGGCGTGCCGGCGGAGGATAGAGAGGTGTTGGTGGAAGGTGGACCGGTTCAAAGGATCCAGGATTGGAGGCCGAAGCTGGAGGAGAGGTCCGAGAACATGCAGGCGGACAGGGCTGCGTCGAGGACTGGCGCCGAGTCTCCGGACTCGGGCACCTTGTCTGAAGACACAGCGAAGGTCGAGGATGCTTTAGAAGCATAATGCCATGGGAATGAACATTTAGCGACGGCGCTGGAGGAGTTCGATAATTGAGCAAGCAATTCATAAGGAATTGTCACAAGACTGCGAGATGCAGCACCTTGTTCAGATCTGCTTGTGATTAACAGCTGTATCACTTCAGCGCGGTGGAACGGTAGTCAATCTGAGCATAAAGGGACTATTGGGCGCATGCTTCATCCCAACATTCTCTACCGGGCCAAAGAAGCATCTTCAGCAATCGATTGCCTCAACGGCTCCGACCGTCGTACCTTGAGCTCAACGGATCGTTGTGCGATGTCGAGTCGACCGAACACGCCCGATCAATTTGGACGGAAGTGGTGGCTCTTCACTCTTCAACTGCTTTCACCACTTCATCCTGTCACCTCCTTTTTACAGAATTGATCTGCCTTCTTGTTCGACCATGAACCTGGTCCACACCAGCAGATGGTAGCTTAACCCCCAGTCATCAGCACGAAGAACAGTCAATTCCGTTCCCGGATCCACATACTTTTCTCTACATTCGAACCAGAAGTCCATCACCCATTCCCCTCTCCTTCCGCACCGACACCAGCGCCACCACCGCGTTCCGCAGTCTCCGCCGCATTCGAGCTTGAGGTCGAGTGTGCGAGCCTGGTGACGCATCGGCACAGCATCAGGGTGATCAGCAGGCAAAGGACGGTTAGGATTACGACGATGGCGACGATGACGATGTTCCCTGCCATAGCTTCAGTTCCAGGCAGGGCCGATAGAGTGGGTTTGTATGGTGTCTTGAGTCTTGCAGGTAGACTGTGGTAGGGGTTTGAATTGCAGGCTTTGGAGGGTATACAAAATCAACGGTATCATTTAAGATGTGTGAAGAACATGGTACCGTGGTCGCTGCAGAAGTCGACCAGCACAGCACCACGTGGCACTGGCAGCGCCTTCAAGTTTACCTTCCTTGGTAGTGAATACGTCCGCAAGTGTGACTGCGTTGAGTATCCGTGACTCTGATAATACCGATATTCGCCATGCAAACAACTCATGTCATATCATGTCATATCGTGATCATAACGTTGTGTCAAGTCCGTCATCTTTTTCCATTGGCAAGTAATGCGCAATGTCGCCGGCTCGTAGCTCACCGCAACCTCGTACTCGCCCTGACCGGAGAAGGAGGCAACATCGGCGCCCGGTCGTGCTGAACCTCATACCCGGTGTGGCGCATGATGACCATTTCGTCACCGCCCGTGCTCCCGCTGATGACCGAGCTGTTCTCGTGCCACGCGTCGTTGTTCGGCACCGGATCGGCGCAAACGCGCGTGAAGGTCTTGAGCTCGGAGTCTGGGCGCAGTCTCAAGGGCGTGTTTTCGAAGGCTTCTTCCGCTCGGGGCGTAAGAGGCGACACGCGCGCTTCGAGGCCGTACTCTGCTGCTTCCTCGGGTGGCGGTGAGCGGGTTCGACTCGCCATGGCGGTACTGTCTGACATCGTCGTCGTCGTCGTCGCGACACCTTTGCTCTTCTCCGTCTTGCTCGATTGACCCGACCTGCCGCTGATGTCCGATGAACCGTGACTGTCGTCTTTGCCGCGGGTAAACCCCAACCCGAAACCGGAGTTGAAGCTTTCTGTGAACGTTTTGAGCGCTGACAGTGTGCTTGCGGCTAGGGCGTAGGCCAGTTCGACTTCCATCCAGGTGACCACCAACGCACTCCCTAGGCCAGCATCGGTCTCCGCCAGGCGGAGTCGTAGCGTGTAGTAGTTGCGTCCGATGGAGAAGCCGAGGACGGGGAGGCGGAGGAAAAAGGCCACGAGGATCATGACTTTCTTCCTCAGCGGCATCTGAAGACCCCAGACCAGATGGACCGGGAGAGCGAGCAGCAGGAGCTCAGTCACGATGTCGAACGCTGTGAGGGCCATCCAGCGCGACGTCTGCGGTGGTACGTCAGTGACATGGAGATGCTCGGACTAGGTTACCCAAGGCCTTACCTGACTCGGGCATGAGTCTCGGTTCGCGTGGAAGGCCCAATAGTACGTCGACGTAGTGGGGCAGCCAACGGTGACGATGAGAACCGACATCATGCCTATTGCGGCCACAACGATATTGCAAATTGAGTAGAGGCGGACTTGGAAAGAAGTCTTGGTAATGCGCGCTAAGAAAACCAGCATTGCGCATTTCGACAAGTACATGGCAACGATGAACGTGATCATGCCGAAGATGGCGGCCTTGACGGTTCGAGTCAGCCATGCTCAGCGCGAAATGGCAGATGTCAAGTACAGCACCTCATCAAGAGCGGGTATCTTGTTGGATTGCTGAAGCGCAGGCCATGGCAGGCCGAATCCTTCGGCGAGCGCGGCGTAGCTGGAAGCGGTGCTGCTCAGCGTGACAAGAGTGGCGACCGCTACCACGACATCGTCAAGACCGTAGGCGCTTTTCCGGATCCAGACGCGTACGCACGCTATGCAGAGGGTATAGGTAAGGCACAGGCTGACGACAAGGTTGACCACGTTTTGGTAGCCCTCGCGCTGAGGCATGGTTGACGGTGTGAGTTGCTCCGCAACAGGAGCAGCTGGTGGCGGCGACAATGTGAGCGCTCTTCATCCGGATGTCGAATCGTGGAGGTCAGGTTGTCTGTAGGAGTGTGGTGATGTTGAACTCCTGGATTCCTGAGGCCTGACCAGCTGCGGCGGTGGCGATTGCGGGCTGCTGTTCGGCTCAGAAGATGAAGTGAGGTTCACACCCAAGATCTGCTCCATTTGCGATTTGTTCGAGAGTCCAGGTTGAGGTAGGCCCGCCCTGCTTATGGGACGACGAATTTCTCAGAGACGGAGCGTTCAAACACTCGCACAAACGCGCGAAGATCGTGTGTATCGCTATACATCTTGTCAGCGGCTGAAGCGCTTGTACGACTGCGCATCCGTGTTTCCCGATCTCGATCCTGCGAAGCAGCACAACGAAGGCGCTTTTGGTTGAGGTCTTCCATTGCAAAAAACATGCTATTGGACAACAGGACAACAGAAAATGGAGTACACGTTGGTCGCACCTTGCTTCTCTTCCCCCTCTTGGTTCTTCCTGGCCGGAGTTGTCGGCTCGGTGGCGCAAGGGATGGATGCACGAGTACATCATCAGCTTCCTTAACATTTGCTAACAAACATTGTTGCTGTAGCACATGGTGCTGCACAATGCAGTTGACTGTAGTTGCTCTGCAGCGGAGATGACGAACGCTGCAGGGGACGCGAGGAAATCCTTCTTCACTTCACAGCGCCGCAAAGTACCGAAAAGCGGTGTTCTTTCGGCTCGCAACAATCCACGGCAATTGCATGTGACTCCAATGAAAACCTTTTGCAAGCATGTCTCCTAATGATCAGCAACAAATCTCTCGAGGCCGCGCAACGTCGTACAAGCCCGTGAACCCGGATACGGCGCAACGGCTGGCTGTGAGAGAGTCCCGATGAGGCAGGAGGTTGTGCGACGCTGGGCCAGCCAATTCCGTCGGCCGTTCATAGGTTCCCGAAACATGCGCTGGACGTTGACAAAGACGTTTCGAGGTTGGGTGGTACGTTTGTCTCGGCGATGTCTCTTTGAAGCACTTGGACGCGCAGCGTGTCTCCCCTTGCCGTCATTGCCATCATCATCAATCATAAGAACACTACTTCGGGCTCGTCGCCCAGTGCGTTTGCCGAATGCATTAACCCAATCTGATAGTAAAAGATGAAGCCAAGCGAGAATGGATCTGGCGGCCGTCGTACCGTTGCGCCATAATCTCGTAGATCTGACCCCGAGTGCGGTGGTTTTGATCGTTGTTGACCCATCCTGCCTTAGCGCAAACAAAAACGCGCTGCTTCATGTACAGCAGCCAGAGGCAGTACGATCATTCTGGCACCTGCGGGCTTCCATGCGGTTTGACCGTCACACGAAGCAGGTGTGGCATGCCAGACCCTTCACGAGTTCACAACGTTACTCCATGTCCACCTTGCTTTATTATTCCCATCGCAACCCTCGTCGCGTGTCAAACGACCTGAGAACCTACCAACCGACTTCCCCCCACTCGCCCAACTCCCTTTTTGCGACTGACACTGTGTCACCTCCAACAACAAATGTCGTCGACAGCAATGCGCGAGATGAAGCCGGAGCAGCGCTTGTCGATCGAGGAGTTCAACCACGATGGCAAGGCGGCGGTTCTACGTGCCGGCGGCACCTTCGCCGACGAGAGAGAGATGCAGCGGATGGGCAAGGCACAGGAACTTCGTGTGCGTGTTGAACCGCCTCCCGAGCCTCGTCTTCGGCGTGCTGATACCAGACCAACAGCGCAACTTCAAGTTGGTCGGCATCTTAGGTTTCGTCACGATCCTCCAGGCCACGGTATGTATGAAGTGACGTCGCGTTGACTTGCTCTCTCGCGAAGCGGGCACTGACCGCGTCACAGTGGGAGTCGACATTGCTTGCAAATTACTTCGGTCTTTTGAATGGAGGGACTGCAGGTGTAATATGGTCGACAGTCGTTGTCTGGCTCTGTATGATCTGCTTGATCGCGTCGATGTGAGTGCAGCTTCTTCTGGTCGGGCGATCGAGCTGACGTTTTACTTCGCAGGGCCGAGATGGCAAGTATGGCACCGACGGCGGGTGGTACGCAATAACCTTCATCTCTGTGGAATGATAACATCCGTGCTAACAGCTCTTTAGGTCAGTACCATTGGTAAGTCATAAGCACATCGAAGATAGCTGCGTGCCAGTACATCTGACCCATCCGTTCAAGGGTGAGCGAGTTCGCACCAAGGTCGCTTCAGGCACCATTATCTTTCATCTGCGGATGGTGCTGCTGTCTAGGCTGGATTGCAGGCATTCCGTCCTGTTGCCTGCAGCTTGCCGGCATGGTCCAGGAGATGGTGCTACTGATGAATCCCGACGCAGACGTGGCAGGGCCTTGGCAGACGACGTTACTGGTCTTCGCGTTCGTCCTGCTGACGGTGGGCTTCAACGTCTTCTTCGCTCGCCATCTGCCCCTCGCTGAAGGGGTCGTGCTGTTCCTTCACATCTTTGCCTTCTTCGCCTTCCTACTCACCTTATGGATCATGGCAGATCATGCCCCAGCCGCTCAGGTCTTCACCAGCTTCAAGTGAGTGCAAGCTCACGATGTTCACAGGACTGTCAAAATGCTGATTGATGGCAGTGATGGCGGCTCGTGGGGTAACATGGGTCTGTCCTGTTTGGTCGGGTTGGCCACACCGATTTGGTGTTTCATTGGACCAGATGCGGGCGCTCACATGTCCGAGGAGCTGAAGGATGCCTCACTACAGCTGCCAAGAGCCATGATGTGGGCGACAATTGGAAACGGCATCTTCGGCATTGCCATGCTCATCACCTTCTGGTGAGCAAAACTTTGCTTCAAGCTCGAAGCCTCGACTGACTCCAGCCTGCAGTTTCTGTATCACAGACTTGCAGCAGATCATTGGTGATGACGCGAGTGAGTATCCGGTGATCCAGGTCGTCTTCAGGGCTACGAACTCGTACGCCGGTACATGCATCCTAGGCAGCGTGCTTATCGTGCTGGTCTTCTTCTCGACCGTCACCACGATTGCCAGCGCCTCGAGGCAGGTCTGGGCTTTCAGTAGAGATCAGGTAAGCTCTCGAACGCGACAACAAACAACATCAACCCAAGTATGTAGCGACTGATGTGATGGTCTAGGGCTTTCCATTTTCCTCCTGGATACGGCAGGTCCGTCCGGCTTGGGAAATTCCCGTGAACGCGGTACGTATCCATACTTGCACGGATGATCCACTGCTTTACTGACCTGGACATCAGCTCGTGCTCTGCCTCGTCGTCTCACTGGTACTGTCAGCCATCAACTTCGGTTCCGACACGGCCTTTCAAGCCATCCTGAGCGTATCCAACGCGGCACTCCTCTTCTCCTACATCATCTCGGTTGGCTGCATACGCCTGAAGCGATTCCGCGGCGAGCCGCTACTGCCGCGTAGATGGTCGCTCGGCCGATGGGGATGGCTCGTCAACGATATCACGCTGCTCGCACTGGTGGTCGGCTTCGTTTCTTCCTTCTTCCCTGCGGCGCCATCAGCAGGCGACCCTGCTTGGGCGGCGGACTTCAACTGGGCCATTGTCATCTTTGCCGCGACCTGTCTACTCGCTATGGTCTACTATGTCTGCGGCGGTCGTCAAAGGTATGTGGCGCCCGTGTCACTGGTGAAAGAGGAGTGACGTGATTGCGATCGTACGGGCGAGGTGCGTTTGTTCTTGGCGCTGTTCTCTTCGGCTGAACACAATCTTGCGCGATCTCCGGACATATACGAGGAGTGTGATGAGACCGGGCGTGTTTGTGCTGGTTGACGTTCATGTAACCTACATATGTACTGTATCCGTGCGATGCCTTCGTACCTACCTAAGGTATTCTCCGAAGTGACTGCCAAGGATTCCAACTCTTTCTCAGCCGAGTCAGCCCCAGCTCATGAAGCTCTTCCCAATTCTTCCCTCTCATGTCACTACATCCGCATGCACTCTCGATCCTTCTCATCAGGACCGCATTCACCTTTCCAATAAATCCAGTGCATCCGAACATGGCTGGGAGTTTGTGTGCCGCGAAGTGAGGGGAAATCCTTGCACTACACTGCTGGTGCATCTTTACGCCGAGCTACCGAGCCAAACCCTGGTGATTGACTTCACCTGACCCCTGGTGATCTTTGCTCTCGATACATCCCGTCCCCCACCCGTGCATTGGTGCCATGGATACAGACAGCTCACGGACCGGCACTTCGTGTGGTTCCTGGGCATCCCCGCAAACATGTCCAAGCAGTGTGGCCATCATCATCATCATCAAGCGCAGTGAGTCGGCTACAGAGGGCGGCACGTCATGTCGGGGCCCCGCATGGAGTGAGGAGTTGGTAAGTCCATATAGAGAGGCCAGCTGCTGAGGTAGGTCGTTTCCTGTTGTCTCCTCCACCGCGTATCTTCTGCTCCGGGTGGCACTCAATGATGTATATCGACGTTGGAAAATGTGTGGCCCTGGCGGGCTTCGTCAGCTCCGCGTTGGCCTACAACACAAACGATCAGGTTGGAGCAGATGTCGAATATGGCACCTTTCAAAACCCATCGGTGCACGTTCGTCCACGTTTCCGTTACTGGATCCCAGATGCCTCGGTCAACCTTAGTGTTGTCGCGTCCGACTTCGCCACGGTCAGGTCCGTGGGCATGGGCGGGCTCGAACTGCTCGGATACTACCTCTACGGCAACTTCCCGCATCCGGTCGCAGAAGGCGGGCCCACTCCCGTCGACTGGACAAAGTACGGCTGGGGTACGGAAGCATGGGCGGAGCTACAGAACACTGCTTTGCAAGCCATCAAGGACCAAGGGCTCATTATGGACTTTGCTCTGGGACCAAACCAAGGTGCTGGTGTCCCTGCTGAGGAAGGCAATCCTGGCATCATGTGGGACCTGTGGCCGTTCAATGCCTCCGTGCCTATCGGAGGCTGTTTCAATGGCACGTTGCCGGGTTGGAACGAGGTAACAGGCGGTCAGTTCGTGGCAGCGACTGTAGGACTTGTCACTCGGAGAGTGAATGAGACGTTCACGGCCTCGCCGGCGTGGCTCCCTGCACCTCCTTACAACGGCGCTGATCTGACCATCGTCGCCGAGTCCCTCCAGGATGTTACAGGACAGGTCGACACCACGACCGGTCAGATCAACCTCAGCTTCCCAGCGAACGCGAGCGGGCTGGAATACCAGATCTTTGCATACTACCAGAACCAAACCGATTACTACGAGCAGGCTCCGCCGTGGTACGTCAACACGACCGTAACACAGTCACCCATCACAAGCTTCGTTCAGAACGGTTCTTGGGTGGTAGATCATTACTCGTCCACTGGAGCACAGGTTGTTATCGATTTTTGGGAGAACCACCTTCTTGACAATAAGACTCGGAATCTGATCCACGAGGTCGGCAATTACGGCTGGGAAGACAGTCAAGAGTTCGGTGCCGGTACACTCGTTTGGTGGACGCCGCAGCTCCTGCACGCGTTTCGATCGGCAAGAGGCTACGACTTGACCAAGTACCTGCCATTGATCTACCGGTACAATACCGAGCAACCGGGTCCGCTTGCGTCTCCCGATCACTACTACACCGACGAGGACGATCAAGGGCAAAGTCACATCAATGACTATTGGCAGACTGTAGGTTCCATCTTCCATGAAATTCCAGTGTCGCGTGATAATGCTAACCGCCGTCATAGCTTACGGAACTCAACCAAATCTATCTGAACACTCTTACGAACTGGTCCATGGAATCGCTCCAATCGCAATTCTCTGCACAGGTCTCTTACAATCTTCCCATGGACATGCTCGCCAACGTGCCCCACGTCAACGCACCTGAACTAGAGTCACTGGGCTTCAATCACCTAATTGACGGCTATCGTCAGTATGCCGGTCCCGCCAACCTGGCCGGCAAGCGAATCGTCTCGTCTGAGCTGGGTGCTCAGCGGAACGAGGTGTACTCTCAAACCTTACCCGAGATGATATGGGACATCAAGCGCAGCGTGGTCGGCTCAGTCAACAACTTCATACTCCACGGTTATCCTTTCTCGGGCACTTATCCAAACACAACGTGGCCGGGCTTCACGACGTTCACGTATCGCTTCTCTAACATGCACGGCCCAAGACAACCCGCTTGGGAGTACTACGATGATTACATGAACTGGATTGCACGGACGCAGTATGTGGCGCAGAGCGGCATACCCAAGGTGGACCTTGCGTTTTGGCTCAAGCGCGATCAGTACTACACCGTGGATAACCAGTACTATCCCAATGATCTCCAACAGGCTGGTAAGTGTGAGATCGTAATATGCAACGATTAGTGGCTGACGGACGTGTGCAGGCTTCACGTACGAATACCTCAGTCCCGACAACTTTGATCTGCCAGAAGCATATGTCGCAAACAACACTTTGGCACCAGAGCGTCAGGCCTTCAAAGCTCTCGTTCTGCGAGCCAATGAAACTCTGACGGTGTCCGGTGTGGACAAGCTGGTGGAATGGGCTCACGCTGGCCTTCCGATCATCGTGTCCGGAGGTCTGCCGCAAAATCTGACCGGCTACAATGTCAGCGGGACTCAACACGTTCGCTCCGCTCTTGCTGGAATCGTCGGTCTAGACAACGTCCACATCGTGCCGTACGACAACCTCGCCGCCTCGTTGGCAGGTCTTGGCTTCACGCCCAGGACTGCCGTCAGCGCGGAACGCATTTGGTACACCTACTGGCGTGAGGATGCAAATGCTTCCATCAGCTACGCGTATGTGTACAACGACGCCTACGATTCCGAACTTGGAGAAGGTGCTTCCACTGGGTCGGTCACGTTCGCTGCGACCGGTGTCCCATACACGTACGACGCCTGGACCGGAGAAGCGACGCGCATCCCGGCGTACCAGCAGACAAACACCACCATCACTATCTCACTATCCGTGGCCGGCAACCAGAGCGCCATCATTGCTTTCCACCACAACGAGACGGCGTCTCCTGGCACGAGCTTCTTGTCGATGCCAGGTTCCGTTTACGCCGCTTCTTCGCAAGCGTCGTATGGTGGCGCCCGGCAGGTCACCCTGAAAGTCGGCAACGCCTCCGAGCCGGCCTTGCTTTCCAACGGCACCGCACTCGCCCTCCCAACGCCCGCCGCTAGCATCGACCTCGCCCACTGGGCCCTCACCATCGAGTCCTGGTCCCGGCCAACAGACCCGTACGCGGACCAGACCCGCTCCGCCCTGTCGAACCACACGTACAATCTCACCACGCTGGTGGCATGGAACGAGATCTCCCCATCCCTGCAAAACGTCTCCGGTCGCGGCTTCTACAGCACTTCCTTCACCTGGCCGCCAAGCAACGCCGCCGCAGACGGCGCGATGTTGAGTCTCGGCGCGATCGTGCACACTGCACGTGTGTGGGTCAATGGACAGCAATTGCCGCCGCTCGACCCCACGAACGCGATTGCCGATATTGGTGCGTTCGTGGTGAAGGGATCGAACAGGGTCGAGATTGTGGTGAGCACGACGCTTGGGAATGCGCTCAGGCCTTGGTATCACGAGACGATTTCGAGTGGGACGACTTGGCTTGGTCCGGCGCCGATTGAGCAGGCGTATGGGCTGGTGCAACCGGTTAGTGTGTTACCGTACAGGACGTTGATTGTCGATCTGTAGGTGGGCTCAGGTACTTTCGTACGGGGTTGAAGTACCCAAGGTATCGACACCGGTTTATACGCTACATTGTATGACAAACTCAGCCCTTGGTACGAAAGCAGATGGCAGTGATATCATGCATTTGTTATTATCAGTGATTACAACCATCTCGCAATTATCATTAGTAAATTAGTCTATGGGTACACGTATTATTTTGTAAGTGTATTGAAGGTTGATCTGTCCCCTTCAAAGCTTTGGAGAACATGCAGAGCTCGCTCATACGTCCACATCGTGACGGCGCTGGTTGGCGCAGCCTTAATCAAACTCACGCTCAAACCGCGGTACAAGCCCCTCCACCCCTCTTTACCGACGATCATGCTCAAGGTGCCGACGACGCCGCGTTCGTAGACCGGGATGCGCCCGCCAAAGTACTTGCTACGGTTCGGCCCCTGTACCTGCAGTCGCTTGCGGATGGTGTCCAGCGGAAAGACGGCAGACTTGCTCAACACGCTCGCCGCAACGCCGGCTACCGCGTCGCCAGAGCCGAAAGGCAAATGCACGGTGGACAAAGTCACCTTGGAGCCTTCGTACAGGGCGAAGAAGAGACCCATATACGGCACCACTTGTGCAACCCCGGCGGTCAACCCGCGGAAGAAGCCGGCGTAGCCTTCATTTCGGGTAATGTCGCGGACGCTGGCGAGGAGACCTTCGTACACTCTCTCCGTGCCTTGAGCAGCGAAACGGGTGCGCAGCAAGTCGAGCGGGTACGTGACGGTTGTCGCGGTCGTGCCTGCCACGGCGCCGGATATGAAGCTCTTGGCCGCGCCGGGCAGCGCTATGCCTCCCTTGTCGGATAGCTTGTCCAATGCCTGATTGGTACTTCTGTACGTGAGGAACTGCACGGCTCCGTAGCTCAAGTAGAGTCCTTCCGCGGGCACGTTGCCCTTCCAGAAGCCCGTGATGCCCTCATGTCGGAAGATGTCTCGAGCGACTTGCAGGACGCCGGCTGGAGGCTGCTGCACGCGTCGAAGGGGGTTCGAAAGAGGATCGGAGAGAGAGTGGTACTGGAGCTGGAGACGGATCTTGAGCACGTCGAGGGGAGCGATGCAGAAGCGCGAGACGAGGCCCGCGATGGCGCCGGCGGTGACTACTTGCGTCCGCGTACCCTTTGCTCTTCTGTTAGCCATTGTTGTGACCTGTGGTGAGTTGATTGGGCTGCGATACCTCATCGCGGAGCGGCGGCTCAGCAGCAGAAGACATCCATCAGGTCTGCTGCTGGGCTGCAAGTTTGCAGTGAATGTTGCTCTAGGTGCAAACAGCTCGCTTGCATTATGGAGGCTGCACGTTACGCGTTGATTGATGCCTAAGGCCGACCATTATGTAACCTCCCGTCCCGTCCTGTCTTGAACCTCACCTCACCCTTTCGTAAGCCGCGGTCGATATACATAAGCTCTTCAGGTCCAGCCACAATACGTGTGTCGTCGGATAGGATGTGGCTCCGTCCGGGCCTGGTCGGGCGATGTCGGGCGGTGACCTCTTTGAGCGGACGGCGGTTAGGGAATGTCTACGGACCTACAGCCAGACAGTCCACGGCTTCTTCTGCGGCGGCGCAAGGACAGCACGAGGCCCATCTCGAGGACCCCGATAGTGCCGTACAGATGTCTAGCCAAGACTTTTTTGATAAGATCAACAGCCATCATCAGCAACGTGAGGACGATCCCCCGAAGGGCTTCAAGACCTTTGGCAATGGAAATGCGCCAGCAAGTCATCAAGCCGTGGAGCTACAAGAGAGCATCCACGTTGAGCTTGATGGAAATCATCACTATCTCTCACCCATCTTGCTGCGGGACGCTTGCACCTGTCCACAATGCGTCGACGTATCAACTAAGCAGAAGCTATTCTCGACGATTGACATCCCCTCCGAACTTCGGGTTCGTGCGGACTCTGCAGCAACGGATGATGGTCTTCAACTTCGGTGGACCAACGATATCAAGGGATATGACCAGGACCATGTAACGCATCTCTCCGGCGATTCACTTCGTTCCCTAACAGTAACTGGCACCTTCGATCTGCATACCGACATGCCACGGCGGATTCTGTGGGACGACCGGCGGTTCCGTGCCGTTAGAGACATCACGTATGACTCGTACATGCAAGACGATAGCGTACTGAACGAAGCGGTCAATCGATTGTTCACCCACGGCCTTCTCTTCGTGACCGCTGTTCCCGACTCAGACGTTTCCGTTTCTCGAATTGCCGAACGAATCGGTCCGCTGAAGAACACGTTCTACGGCATGACGTGGGATGTGCGATCAGTGCTTGATGCCAAGAACGTGGCCAACACTTCCCGGGATCTGGGCTTCCACATGGATCTACTGTACATGGAACAGCCGCCCCACATCCAGCTCCTTCATTGTATTCGGTCTTCGTCAGCTGGCGGCGCCAGTCTCTTCACCGATAGCTTTAGAGCTGCGGCCGACCTCTTCGAGCGTGATCTATACTCGTTCAAGGCGCTCAGCCAGCTGGATCTACAATACCATTACAACCACCCTGCTTCGCATCACTACCTGCAAACCCGCCCTGTCATTGAACTGCGCCGCACGAAGATCGGCAACGCAGTCCGCCACTCTCTCGACCATTGGACGAGCTTCGCTACTACGCATAGTACTCCACTCGATGCTGCACACATATGTGACTGGATCGATGCGATTTCCTGGGCGCCACCATTCCAAGCTCCCTGGTCTCTGGTTCACAGTAAGGATCCCGACAACGTAGCCAGCGAGAGATTTCGAAGCGAGGTGGATGGGCCGAAGGAAAAGGTTCTCGCCCACAGGATCACTCGTTGGCATCGTGCTGCGCGGAGGTTTAACGGATTGATTCAGAAGCCGGAAGGGATACACGAGCGCATGATGAAGCCGGGTGAGTGCGTAATCTTTGACAATCGACGTGTACTGCACGCGAGACGCGCTTTCGAGGCCGGTGACGCTGGGAAGGAGAGATGGCTCAGGGGCGCATACTTGGACAAAGACCCGTATATGAGCAAGATGCGAGTGCTTCGGAAACGATTTGGAGAACTACCGCAAAGTGATGAAGAACCGGGGCTTCATCGTGGTGGGGCCGCCAGGTAGTGATGAAGCGCCTCGCGGCGTCGTGAGGAAGTCGTGGACTGGTGATTGAGGACCTTGCGGCATCGTGAAGTGAACGCCCAGTGGGCATGAAGGACCTTGCAGCCTTGGCAGGAGGATATTTGGGCAACGTGCCTTTGGGAGTCCCGGTAGCCGTCGCGTCGGTATCAGTTCTATGTCTCTCGGCCCGACAATAATTCCGTCAACTGCGCCGTCCACCTCTTCCGGCCTTCGGGATCCTCGAATTCCATTTCGATCTGCGGGCCGCGGTACCAGCGGTCGTAGACCTCGGAGAAAGTCGTGCTTGCTGGGGACGGCAAGTCCGGTGATGGCGGCGTATGTGGTATGACCGCACTCGGTCCGGTTCCCGACCTCAGCGATCCGCCGGTGGCGGATGTCTCAAACCTGTCTTGCACCGTCGGCGCCTCCGATATCGCCGGCAGCGGGAAGGCCATCCTCCTAGGCGTACCCGCCATCGCTCTCGTGGATCGCTGTGACGATCGACGACTCGCGCTCGCTGCCGCGGCGACGGATCCGATGGATGCACGGAGCGAGGTCGCGCGCCGGAGACGCCGGTATCGTCGCTCGTGTTCGATTGTGGCCCAGACGGACTGAGCGGAACGGCGGGAAGTGATGGTGAGGAGGATCAAGGCGATGGGGATCATGAAGGCGAGCAGGACGAAGCAGGCGATGGCGAAGGGGTCGGTGATGGAGAGGTCGGCGATGCGGTTGGGGTTTTGGGGGTTGAGGTAGTGGGTGATGCCGTCTAGGAACATGTTGCTGAAGTGGATGGATGGAAACCAGGCGTGGAGTAGTGCAAGGTGGAGGAGGGATCGTATCGTCTGGGTAGAAGTGCAGAAGCTCGAGTGGAACTGAAGGGTGATGTTGTATACACCAGTTGATTGAGACAAAGGAGCGTGGTTTGCCATGCTTGTCTGAGACATCAAGCTCACTGGGGAGAAACACTGGGCTTCGACAAGCTAACCTACCACACAAGTCTCACATCTTGCAGCCTCTTGAGGACTTCTGCCAAGGTACTGCTTCGGTCCATTGACATGTGGTCTGCATAAACTACATTCTATCTCGACACGACAAGCTAGCATCCCAGGAAGAAAGCCGCCGGTGTTGAGTACACATACCCTGTCAGTGCCAGATGGTCCACCGATCGAGCGCCGAGGAGCTGCTCTTTTGAACAAGCACATACTGTCGCCGCATACAGTTGGGCAAAGTCTGCGCGGGCAGATTTGAATTGCTTGGGGTACTAGTAAATCCGATTGCACGCATACTGCCGGAATGCCATTCCAAGGCGTCGGGAATTACATGGCGTCGCATCCAAAACGTATGTTGCACTCCGCCTCTCGAATCGATAGTTTCGCCGACAATACGCACGACTCGTGAGATGAATGTATTTGTTTCCTGATGATCCTAGATTGATGAACGACAGACGACCAGCGCGGCACACAAGCGCCATGGTCGGGTGGAGGAGTTATTTGCTGTTCTTGTGAACCTTCTGAACAGATGGTTGCGGTGATATATACAGGATGGGTATGTGCAGGTATCCATAATGTACACATGTGTACTTGGAACCAGTCCAATCGATGGAAGTGTGCAAGTCACTTCACAGGCGCTTCCAGCTCGACAGCCGCAACATCTTTCGTCGCCATTTCATTGGGCAGCCAAGGGTGGTGCATCAGTTCATGCCGATTCCGCATGCCCGCGTGCTTATCCCCGCTTTCCAGTTCTGGTCTCACTTCGTTCCTGTTGTCTAGTTCATGTCTCGCGGAGTCGTGAACATCCATTTCTGAAGCGGAGAGCCCGCCTTTGATGTCCGCGGGATCGTCTACCTTCTTATCTGATGAGAACGCAGCAGGTTGGATAGACGCGGCCAGATCCTTTCGTCGCTGGCGACGTCGTAGACACAGCCATATCAGACCGCCTCCGAGCAGGCACAGGAGCACCACTGCGCCGACGACGACGCCCGCGATACCGCCTTTGCTAAGCGGTACGTCATCAAGCGCACGGCAAGCCCTCATGTTGTTAGGTGCACAGACGGCGATCAGCTCCTGGAGTACAGACGTGGATGGGAAGGCGGCCTGGGCGACGGTGAAATTGTTTCTGTCGTAGTCCGCAATGACATATGCCTCTTGAAGGAATACTCGACCAAGGGTGTACTGCGAAAAGTTCTGCGCGCGCTGTAGAGGGAAGTACCGAGACGGACCGTTCGTGATGGGCAGCGTAAAATTAAGGTCAAACGCAGCGTATGGGAACACGATTGCCGCCGTCTGGTTGCCACCCCCGGTCCCTAGGTTGAATGTGAACGTCGGATTCTGGGCGAGGAGTGCACTATGGACATGCTCGTCAATGAGATAGAGGGAAGAATTCGTATCCCACGTCAGGTTGAAGGCCTTTTCAAAATTCTGGCAGACTTCGACAGGCAGCCAGAGACCCGAGACCATTGAGTCGATGAACACGTCGATGCCTTGAGTGAGCAATGGCGCGCTCCCTAGTGTGTCGTAGGTGATTGTCTGAAGTCGGACCACGAGGTCGCGAGAGGACACCGCACCAAAAGCCACATCGCTGAGTACATTGTGCGAATCAAGTCTTGAGGCGTCGTAGCCGCCAAAGGTCAAGCTTCCCAGCATCTGTGGTTGCTTATAGAATGCACCCGCGGTGTACGCCCACGACGAGCCGGGCACAATGCTCTGATTTCGCAGGGTGCCTAGCAAGCTAGGGATGGGGCTGTCTAAAGTGGAGATGTTGAAAGGCGTGGGACTCAGGCCGAGGCTACCTAGCCAGTAGTTGTCGGTAGCGAAGCCGGCGACGAGTTGGTTCTGTAGCGATGGCAAGCCTTGGCCCACGATTCCTAGGTTGACATTGTCGAAGCCATAGAAGCCGGTGCCGGTCAGACCGAGGTATCTCTCCTCAAATGTGTTCAGTTGGTACAGGCCGCCGTTAGCAAGGCGGCTCGTAGACCAAGTGGTTGACTGTCCGGCCACGCATGTCAATCAGCTCACGTTCCGAACCTGCACTCTTGCTCTGCTCGCGTGTCGCCGCTCGGAGGACCAGGGGTCGATCGGAAAACCCACCTGATTACGCGCGAAGGTATAACCTCGCTCATTTGGGCAGTTGGGGAGACCCGGGTTGGCCTCCCAGCAACCTTCGGCGAGGACTACCCAGATGGTCGAGCCAGCAGAGGCGGAGGTGCCGGGGAACAAGCGAACCGTCTGCGGCGGCGTGCCGACTTGGATCTGAAAGGAAGACCACCAACCGTCATCGCCATCACTTTGCAGTGGACCTGTCAGTCAGGACTGTATACGTCGTGTCGGAGGGGATGGGATATCGCACGTACAAGTACTGGCTCGGAGGAAGACTCAAAGCTGTTGCGGACATGGACGAGGTGGGCGACGCGGCCTGTCCCGCCGTGGGGCGAGCGCGCAGCAGCCCGAGCGCCGCCAGGAAGCGCACCTGCATCAACCTCATGGCCGCGAACAACAACAACAACGACAACAACAAGAACACCTCAACGCTTTGGTGAGACGATCGAGGATGATGCTGAGGGAGTGAGGAGGAGCTGGTCAGAGACACCGAGCGAGCACGATACATAGCTAATCATGCAAGCAGCCAAGTCAGCCCCATCGCCGCCGCATGCATCTAACTCTAGGCACAGCCGCCGAGTTCTCACCAGTCGAGCTCAGCTGAGAAGGGCGAAGGATTCGGGGGCCACGCCAATGCAACGTCTCAAGGATGATGAAGTTATTATCCTGGCTGCCGTCACACCAGCGCAAATCACATTGCATGACTCCGCCACTGGTCCCGTTCAAGTCGATGCCCGGCCCTGCTCGTCTACGCTCCTCACAGCCTATGAAAAGCCCTCAGCCATGCCTACCCACACTCCTTCAGCCGAAGCTTGTCGCTCATTGTAGCTGACGGTCTCGACTGAAGGATTCTCGGAGCAACGTGACGAGAGTGCTCCCGATATTATGTAGGTAGCTGGAACCCTTGGGGCGCCCAGTGCCAGGCTGCCTCAACAGGCACGATCGTTTTGTTTTCGGTTTCCGTCAACTCAATCCACCCTGCTCCAGGACTGAGTGTCCACTTACTGCGAAGATGCGGTACAGGTTTACCTATGCGCTGGCATTGGTAACATACCAAGCAAGCCGGGTTTCGGCAGCAAACTATTGTATGTCTGGAGCGCAAATGTCTGTACCGTCCGGATGAAAAACTGAACGGAAGCAGACAGCAACGCGTCCCAACCGGTCTCGGCGTGGTCGCTCTCGTCGACCCCAACCTCGACCTCGACTTTATATACGACGTCGACCGAAGTCGTCACCAAGACGCTCTCGTCAAGTCTGACCAGCGGCAGCCCAGTGCCAACATCCAGCTATATCTCGCTGGTGACGACTGAACTCCATAGCTGTGGGTTATCCGACCCTCTTAGCCGCGGAAAGACAACGCTGAGCCGATACAACAGATGACAACCCCTCGAACCGATCCTCCACTCTTAGACCAGCAGCCTTGGGGTGGTCATACTATTGGAACCAGGCGATTACTCCCACGATTTTGGGGACGGTGTACGTCGTCGTCAATAACCTCAACCAAACGAAAACATACACGTCCACCGACAGCGCTGCGCTGGCGTCGAACACCATGTTCTTACAAAACGGCACTCTGGAGCTACTCACTAGAAGCGACACGAACGATGAGGGGACGGTCACGGCAGTTGTACCAACAGCCATCGACGGCACCACGGTTTTGGCGTACCCTACTCCTTTGTTCGCCATTCCGGGCCCAATCTCCTGGTTCGGCCAGGTACCAATCACCCTTGACGGCGGTCTGTGCTGCGACGATTTCTTGACATCGTCCGCGGTACCCCGTAATCACTACCCGTTCCCGTCCATGACTGGCAGTACTAACTCCCGAGACCCTTCCGGCTGGCTTTATTCCCTGGTAAGCCACCCAACCAACTACGCAGGTTCCGCCGCCCTCTCGTCGATACTTGCGCCAGCGACGATCAACAGCATTTTGAATTACTGCCCGTACGCCGGCTGCAATCTGACCTCAACCGAGGTGGCGGCTTCGGCCGTGGAGGCGGCCGCCCAGTTGCTCACCACGACCGTGCACGTTACAGTCTCGTCATCATCAACTACAAATGCCGTGACAACTCCTCTGGCGGCTCCGCCAGCAGCGCCGGCCTCCACCACACCCGCATCCACGGTGGCGGTCGATCCCGTCACAGCTGGTGTGCCGATCTCTAGCGGAACGCCGCCGGCGGCATCCAAATCACCAGAAAGTGATACTTCAACGCAGCAAAGCGAAGCGTCTCGGAGCCCGACTCCTTCGGCCGAAGCCGAGAACACAAGCCCTACCCTTGCAGCACAACCAGAGAACACAGGTCCCACTCAACAAGGCAACGGGGCCTCTCCTGCTGTTGCGTCTTCGAATCTCCCCAATCCGGAGACTGCCAGCGCACAGACGCAAGATAGCGACGGTACCGTCCCCGCTACAACCCCCGTGCAAACCACACAAGACCCATCTGGCCCTTCATCACTCAGCTCAGATATTGTCGCTCCTGCTCCATCACCTGTTTCTTCCGACGATAGCGCGGCTGGTCTTGTAGCCTCTATTCTCGGCGCTCATGCTACGGTCACTGTCACCTCTGGACAGCAGCCTGTGGCGTCTCCCGATTCTCTTACTAATGCGCCGCAATTTGCTGATTCGTCGGCTCCGTCTGCTGTGTTTGGCTTTACTGACGATTCTGCTACGACTGCTCCTCCTCGATCTACCGACCAGGCTGCCACGCCTGCTCAGCCTCACTCCACCAACCAACCCGCTGCTGGAAGTGAGATTTCACAGATAGCGCCTGTACCCGTCGGCTCCTCGACCGTCGCGATCAGTCCAGTGGATCTACTTACGACAGTATCTGGTACTTCCAGCATTCTTCCCGGCGTCGTGATTGGCTCGCAAACAGTATATTTGGGCTCTACAGTCGCCGTGGACAGCACACCAGTCGCCGTGATCACCTCTAACAGCCACACGTACGTTGTCATCGGTGACAGCACCTCACCCATTCAGCAAACGGCAGCCAGTCCCAGTACCGCTGACCAACCTCCTCCTCTCGTCATTGGAACCAATACGATCAGCGCCAACGCCCAGTCACAATACGTCGTCTCTGATCAAACCCTAGCGCCCGGATCTTCCATTACGGTCGGCAGCGGCTCGTCGACGACTGTTGTCGCCTTGCAAACCACAGCATCCCAGAAACTCTTGGTTGTTGGCTCGTCCACAGCACTTCTACATCCAGACTCAGCGCAGACGCCCCAGCAAGCAGAGATCCCTAGCAACGTTGCTCCAGCCTCGATAACTGTCGGTTCCGCGGTCCTCACTCCTGACGCGAGCTCCGGGTATGCCTACAGATCAGCGACCTTGTCACCCGGCGGGTCGATCACTCTGGGGAGCGGTGCGTCGACGACAGTGGTTGCCTTACAGACTTCTGGCTCGCAGACAGTGCTCGTGGTTGGGAGCTCGACGTCCAAGATCGCAGGTGCGCTCGTACCACAAGCGACAGCCGCACCAATCACTATTGGTTCTTCCATCATAACGCCGAACTCGGCGTCGGAATACGTCGTCGGCTCGCAGACGCTATCACCGGGTGTTTCGGCCTTGACTATTTCAGGAACTGAATACAGTCTAGCATCGGGTGCGACCGCAATAGTGATCGGCTCAAGCACACAGATTCTGACAGGCGGCGGTCAACGTATTGAAACCCCCGCGCCGATCACCGTTGGCTCCGCTATCATCACACCGAATTCAGCCTCGGAATACATCGTCGGCTCGCAGACGCTGTCACCGGGTGGTTCTGCCTTGACAATTTCCGGAACGCGATACAGTCTAGCATCAGGCGCGACAGCAATAATTATCGGCTCAAGCACACAGGCCCTGACGGGTGGTGCCCACCCTATCGAAACACCCGCCCCGATCACCGTAGGCACGGCCATTATCACACCAAACTCGGCCTCGGAGTATATCATCGGCTCGCAGACGCTGTCACCTGGTGGCCCAGCTTTATCAATCTCTGGAACAAGGTACAGCTTGGCCTCAGGCGCAACCGAGATCGTCATCGGCTCAAGTACAGAAATCCTTACGCAGGCGGGCGCAGGCTCAACCGCACAAGCCACGAAGAAACCCGTTCCGATCACCGTAGGCACCGCCATCATCACACCAAATTCCGCCTCGGAATACATCATCGCCTCGCAAACCCTCTCACCCGGAGGACCCGCTTTGACAGTCTCCGGGACAAGATACAGTCTAGCCTCAGGCGCGAGCGAACTCGTCGTCGGCTCGAGTACGGAAACGCTCGTCACGAGCGAAGCCGGTGTCGCGAGTTACATCTGGAGCGGGCTCGGAGGCGCCGCCGCGACGGGCACTTCGACCGGGTCTGACGGATCTTCCAACAGCAACGGTCTTACGAGCCAAGCTGGGTCGGCCACTTCCTCGGAGTCGGTGGGTGGTACAGCAGCGGCGACGACGACGATGACGACGACGACGAGATCGGATGCCACTGCTTACGGGATGTCGTCTGCTCGGTGGGGAGTCATGCACCTTTTTGTGACTTTGACGATGGTGATAGTGATGGGATGAGAGTACATGTTTGCCTGCGCTTCGTACAAACGGCTTGACTTTCTCTATCTGCCGATTGTAGATGATTCTGGAAACCAGGGAGGGGGAAGCGACTGCTGGGCTTGCGTTTGTTGGGACGTTGGGGAGGCAATGATGGCACCTACCTTGGTTTGTGGATTACTCTTTGTTGACAATAATACCCAATACATAATTTCAGTCATTCTTACGGCAAGGAGTTGCTCGTTGTCACCGTAGAGGCGAAATAGTTACTTATGTGTGGAGATTGTTCATCGTGTCGTTAGCGGCAGCAGCGGCAGCGAGAACATGCAATCGACTTGAACGTAACGATCGCCCTTTTCTTGAAAGCTACACGCATCGGCGCTACAACAATACGTAGTTACGCGCCCCACCACCGCATCGACGTGAACCACCTTTTCCTGTCTCGTAATGACACACCACTACCATGCACCAACGCCAGCCAAACCATCGACGGGCCAGCCAAGCAGGTTCGGACAAGCCAAGTATCGTAACGCATCGCATCGCATCGCATCGTTCATAAGTCGTCACGTGCATGCCTTGTTGTTCTCAGCTGCTCATGTCCCCGACCCGAACTGCTGCGGAAGACTCATCTTCTGTATGCGGGAATCCATTCATTACTCGTTATTCGTGTACACGATGAAACGTCGTCGCCGAGACATCGCTTCGGGAGACAAGGAGTCCATCAAGGGTTGCTGGACCATGAGCGTCTTGGAAAAATTACCAAGAATTATTTCGCATCCGGTGATGTTCTAGTGAGTGGAAAAGATAAGGATTCTTTCCGGCGTCCACGGCGTGATGTGTGATCATTGCGAAGTCTGCGACCCCGGCCCCTGGTTTAGGGGCGGGGTTCGCATGTCGCTACAGTGGCGTTGGTTGGGGTATATGCTTAGATTGCTTTCCGCACCTAAATGATGCGGGTTGGTCGGTGCAGCCAGGTATGAATCCGGGACCCGAAAGAGAGGCTTTCGGTTTCAGCGATAGGACAGGTACGTTCCACTTGTGCCCCCAACAGCAGCAGCAGGTCGTGAACCCTGACCTTCACGTTCGTTAAGCGCATTAGGTACTTCTCTGTCGACAACAGGTGCCGCTCGAATGTTTTCGTCCTGAGCCGTGCTAGCATCGGCTTCTTCTTCGCGTGCACTGGACAAGGCGTCGGTGACCAGGGGATGTTCCTTGATCGGACTCCGTCGGCCTTCCTCGGTCTGGGTGCGCATCAACGTGTCAAAGGCGGCGGATCCCTCCGGGTCGAAGGCAGGCTCTGAAGGTTGCGCTTGTAATGCTGCATTCTCGGGTGTGTCTGCTGTCACAGAAGGTGTGGTGTCAACTTGCTGATGGTCCTTCTGGACCTCCGTCGCTGTCTCGACGGGAGGTTGTTGAGGGTCAGAGTCATCCTGCATCCAGCGTGAATCAAGGATGGCTTGGGATGAAGGTCGTTCCCGAGGATCGGCTTTCAGAACCCATTGCAGGAACTCGACGTCTTCGTCATCCAGGCCGCGTTTTCGCAGTTCCTCCCATTGCTTGCCGGTCGGGTGCGATGGATCGCGCACCGGCAGCGCGCAGTCCTTGTAGTACTCCACGTTCTCGAGGTCATAGTCATTCGCAAGGGCAGTCCTCATCGCCTGTTCCCGCTCGAACATGCTCCCAGATCCCGTGAATAGATCGTCGTACAGTCCGGTCTTGGAAAAGCGTCCCTGAGCTTCGAGCAAGTGACAGTAGATCAACCCAAACGCCCAGATGTCCGCCGCCTGTGAGATGACGCCGCGGAAGAAGACTTCAGGGGCCCGGTACGCGACCGGCTGCGCCTTGCCCGAAGCCGGCTCCATGACGATTCCAAGGTCACCCAGCTTCGTGATAAGCGGCACTCCGTTGCCCGGCGTGTTCGCGTCAAATCCGTCCAGCATAACGTTCTGCATCTTAAGGTCGACTATCGATTATCAGCTTCAGGCCTTGATGAAGTATCAAGTGATGTTTTGCGGGAACGCACCGTACACGAGTCCCTTCGCGTGGACTTCCTGCAAGCCCTGCAAGATATCGCGAGCGATAGCTTTGATCTCTGCTTTGGCGAACGGCCGTTTCGTCCGGGCGTGCCACAACGTCGCCTGAAAGATCTCGAGGACGAGGACAGGGGCGCTGCCGGCGCCTTTGACGGGCGCGATACGGTCGACCTGCTTCCGGATCGAGGAACTTTCCTTGAAGAGCTCGTGCATGACCATCTCGTGTTGGAAGCGGGGCCAGGAGGTGCCCGTGTCGTCTGTGGAGGGGGCTTTGAGCACGACGATGTGGTCGTGGTCGGCCTTGTCGACGGCGGTCCAGACGTTGGCTTGGCCGAGCGGGCTGACGGCGAGGTAGGTCTTGCCCGACTCGGCGATCAGTTCGGCGCCTTCGTTGAGGGTGTCCATTGTTTGTGGTGTGTGTGTGTGTGTGTGTTTTTGTTGAAGGAATGGGGAAGTTACATGGAGTTGTGGTTGATTTGAGACGGATGAACAACGAACGGACGACAAACAACATCAACGGCAAGTGGCGGGTGTGGAGAGGTGAGGTGATATCACATGACCTTATGAGTCAGGGTCCATGGACCGCGACTCGTCAACTGTGGCGTTGTGGCGGTGCAGGAATAAACAACAATTGAGAACATTCCTTCTCGAAGCCCGGCTGCATATGTACAAATTTTCGTACCTTGCATGTGCTCGTCTCTTTTGGATGTTCCTTATTCACCACATCACGGAAAGGTCGACTTATGATAGCTAACCCGTTGTACCGCCCATAAGCATGCGAAACCCAATCATATCCACTTACACCGAACGACAGCTTTTCCAACCGCCATATCTCGAGGAGTCTGCACTCACTATCTCCTCGAGCGAGCCGGACCTTCCGACTACCGCTGTCCAGGTAAGAAAGTTGGTATCGTCTACCATCGTGGAGGAGAGGGCATCTTGGACTCCTGCATAAGCTCTTCCTTCACTCACCAAGGGGGAAAGTCAGCAGTATGAACGTTTGTCCAGCTCAGCTTGCCTGGTGAGACGCATATTACGGCGAGACAACGCCTGACTCGACGTCGCCTCGATCCGCCATCTTCATCCGAGAAGTCTCATGATGCGATGAAGCCCGTCACCACTTTCGGTAGGCCAGAAATGAATCGTAGCCAATCATGACTATTCCTTTGCACAGTATTCCTTTCCAAATCATACATGCAAATATATCGTGGCGTATCTATCATCTACCCGTCCACTTGTCGGGCACGGGGGGCATCTCGCGTTCCGATAACGCCTCGGGGCTGTTGATCTCATCGTACTCCACCGTCACGTGCTTGGTGATGTCGCCGGGCAGCGCGAGGCGCTCCTGGCTGCTGTTGCGCGAGTGCCACCGGCTGCTGCGGTCCCGGCTCGCGGAGTCGGTGGTGGTCTTGCCCGTGATGGTGGTCACGACGCCGTGGCCGCGCGCCAGGCCGTCCAGGGGCAGCGAGGGCGAGCGCAAGTAGCGGTTGTGCGCGGCGAGGGGGGATTTCTGTTGGCGCGATCGCGAGGCGCCGTGCGAAGTGCTGCTGATGCCCATTCTGCTCAGGACGACTTGGAGGAGAGGGCGGAGAGTGGCGATGCAGCCGGCGGTGACGCCGATACCGATTTCCACCGTGGTCCAGATCGCAACGGGGGTGGTTTTGTCTGGGAAGAAAGATGTCAGGGTCGTGTTTGCAGAACGAGGAAAGCCGACAGTCATGCAGGGAGCTGACTTACACAGGAAATCACCATTCCAGCCCTTGTAGCTTTCAGCCAGCGTGTAAATGTAAGGTAAGCGGACGACGGTCGCCGTCGAACCCAGGGCGGCCAGCGCCAGGATGCCCGCCACCATGTACTTCTGCCGCCTCGACATCTGCAGGTCTTTGACGATGAAAGCGGGCAGGATGGCGAAGGTCCAGTCGGCGACGACGTTGAGGGCCGAGATGCAGTAGGTCAGGCCCATGAGGACGTTGACGTCGATGCACCGGCCGTCGTTGGGGTTGAGCGTCCAGAAGGCGTGGATGGGCCAGCACTGGAACAGGACGATGAAGGCGAACGCGCCGCCGAACCCCACCGTCGCACCCATAACCAGGCGGATGATCCAGATGTGGACGCGCTTCGTGGCGACGCGGAGGATGAAGAGGCCCAGGGCGACTTTCATGACGGCCGTCGCGAGGATGTAGAAGAACTCGCAGAAGAACCAGAACTGTCCCGCCGACGTTCGTCAGTTAAAAGCGATCCCGCCGCCGCCGCCGGCCACCAGCGAGTCCGGGGAGCGAAGGACCTACCGAAAGCGCCCTTTCCGCCCGCCATGTCTCCAGGTCCTTCAAATGTTGTCCGGTGCCGTACGCGACACCGCCGAGTTGACAGATCAGGTAGGCGGTGAACAATGTTTGCGCGCCGATCATGGCCCAATCGTCACGGCCAAAGGACCGAATGATCCCGACGCGGACCCAGACCCGCAGGCTCACCGTCAGCCATGTCAACAAGAGGGCGACGAGGCCGACGGCGAGAACTTCGTTTTTCCGATCCTCCATTGAATTGTCGCGGTTCCAGGAAGAAAGGGAACACCCCACTTGAGAGATAGAGAGAGACGGGGGGGAAAGGCTTGGGG
>Ga0268244_10000033_pt1 | contig 56494 bp, 53 predicted proteins | sample AgamicMgSfe_FD_200258 | JGI IMG/M metagenome (GOLD analysis project Ga0268244, IMG submission 200258) | Agave microbial communities from Guanajuato, Mexico - Mg.Sf.e (v2) (version 2) | ecosystem: Host-associated > Plants > Phyllosphere > Phylloplane/Leaf | place: Guanajuato, Mexico | collected... | reverse complement strand
CCCTTCCACCCTGCTGATACCCATTTGCACCATTGTAGCCACCGCCGTACCCACCTCTCCCGTTACCCCCATTCTTCGAATACTCGCCGTCCCTACCATACCCACCTCCACCTCCACCTCCACCATATCCATATCCACCACCCTGCTGCTGCCCACCATACCCACCATAATGTTGGGGCGGAGGCGGAGGCGGAGGCGGATAACCCATTGGCATCGGCGGCGGTGCCGGGAAGCCATGGGCTGCCGCTTGGTGCGCGAGGTGCGGCGGGAGATTCGAGAAGGCTGCCTGTGCGCCTGCTTGATACGGGTTCACTCCGCCGTAGCCGCCATTGTTCTGGTGGTGCCCGTTCGAGTTGCCATAGCTTCTGTCACGATCGTCGCCTCTAGCAGCGTAGTTAATGCGGCGGCCATCACTCCTATCGCCGTTCTGGCTGAGCTGAACCCCACCGTGCTTGCGACCAGTCTTTCCGGCGTTCTCTCGCGTCGTCTGTACGTCCTGATAGTCCAAGATCGGCTCGGCAAACTTGACACCCGCGAGTAGCATACTCTTGTGGATCGAGGACAAGACGGGCATATGATAGCTGACGGTAGCCGCCTCATTCTGCTCGAGACTGGTGTACATCTCCTGCGTACTTTCGAAAGGGAAGAAAAGCTCCGAATTCGGCACAAAGGTCTCTTGCTTGGCCACCTTGCCAGCCAGACCTTCGGAAATCTTCGAGTCGAGCTTGAACTTTGGCGCGCCGGCCTTCTTGGAGTAAAATTTGGTGGCCACGGTGTCGTAAAGCGGGTGTTTGGTGCTGAAAATGAGCGCCTCGGTACCGAATTCATTGCGGCGAACTTCGTCCGGAGACAGCTGCGGGTATTTCGTGCCCATTGCTTCGAGGAGCCGTTTCTCGTCAATAAATGGGAGAAGTGCGACGCCTTGCCAAGCGAACTTTTTACCGTTCAGATCAACGTCGAATTCAACGGGGTAGAACTCTTTGATGGGCGAGTCGTCCTCGGTCATCAGCGGATGGAAGGGTTTGGGGATGGTGTGGTTAGACAGTGCCGGCATGACGCCCATTAGCTGCTCGTACGGCCTGAACGGCTTGCCCTTGTCAAAAGAAACGACTTGGTGTTGCATGTCGGCAAAGTCAGCTGCGAAGGGAGCGTAGTGATACGGGTAGTACCAGGTCCAGCTAGGGCATCCTTGGAAGTAGTAGAGCAGCACCCAGCACAGGCCCTCGACGTATGAACGAGCAACCTTGTGTCTGAACTCAGCGTCTTCAGGCGAGACGTGGAACTTCTGCTCGTAGTATCTACTCTCATAGCCCTCCTCCCAGAGCTTGACTGTATCTTCCGGCATTACATCCGTAGGCTGAGAGTTGCCACCCAAGGCACCAGATGTGTCTTTAGTGATAGGATCTGCGATCTCTTTGTTCGGCGTGTTGCGTCCAGGTGTCGATGGATCTGAGCTTGCATCGTCGGCTGCATCATCGATCATGTCACGCGTGCGCTTGCCGAGTACAGGCGTTGAGTCGGCCTGGGGTTCTGCGCTGGATCCAGTGTTAGAGAACAAAGCCTCGAGTTCGGCTTTCTGGTTGTCTGCAGGCTTGTTGCTGCTTAAAAGCTTCTCCTTGAGAGCCGCAGCCGCAGAGCGGTTGTCATTGTTCGCTTTACCGACGATATCGGCGTGCGTGAGGCCGGCAGTATTGGCGAAACGTGGATCATGCCTCGTTTGCGCTTGCCCGGGCGCGAAGGTTGGCAAAGCGTTGGGATCTGGAGCCTGCTCGCCAAGGATGATGCCGCCTTTAGGACCTCGTCGGATGACCGTCTCGTCGTAACCGGTCGGCGCACCGTCAGACATTCGCATCCGTTTAGACCCGCGCTGGTTCTGTTGTTCCCGGCGCTTAGCCGCAGCTTCCTTCCTAACATCGGCCTCGCGTCTGCGTTTGAAGATGGCATCTTCCTGCTTAGCAAGGCCTTCTAGAATGGTCTGTGCTCGAGCGAGATCGACATGACCGTCCTTTGTAACGTAACCGCCCATTACTGGAATGTTATCTCTCCAGATCGCGATCAAAGTGTCGATGCCGTCTTCGCGAATATCCAGTGATGGTAGGTGTGGCAAGAAGTCGTTGCCGACGAAGAAACACATGAAGACCCAGTCATCCAGCGCCCTTTCGAGGTCGAATCGGAAAGGCTGGGCGGGCACGCTCATCTCGACGGCTAAATACTCTCGGAGGATGCCAACATGAAGCCAGATGAAAGGCTTGAGGGGTTTCTCGATCACCTCTTCGCCTGGCTTTGGTTTTGGTGCACCACGGCAGTTATCCGCAATGTGGCCAGGCTGATTGCATTTCCGACAGTGGCCAGGCTTCGTGTCGTTTGCGAACACGTCTTCTCGCAATACTCGGAAATGTGGCTCGTGTGTCGCTATACCCAACATGATCAGATCCGCGTCCAAACCGTAGATAACATGTCTATACTGTGTCAGCAGGGTGTCCAAATGGTCGTGGAAGTTGCAAAGAGCGACGGGATACATGAGGAGAATATACCCAGAGGTTCAACATGCAAGGAAGGTGAGGCTCCGCTTACCTAGTGTTTGGGTCGTGGCTGGGACTGCTGCGCTGCGACCGAACGAAGTTCATGATCTTATGTTCGCCCTCACCTGGTACAGTAGCATCGGATATGATGACCTTGAGCTTCTCCCATGCGGGATCAGTGCTAAGCTTATAGCTGACCCAGTACCGTAAACTCTGCGCCAGTAGGTCCATGAAAGGTGTTCCGGGCGTGATGGAGTTGGAGTCCCACGTTTTCTTAGGCTTCTCTCCTTCAGCACCATTTTCGCCTTCTTCGAATGCGCCTTTGGCCTTCATCATAGCGTGATACTCATCCGCAGCGGCGTCTTTCTCCGCGGCTTCTTGCGCGCTGCGGAAACGCCTACTACGTTGCTGGTTCATCTTCGCACGCGGCGCAACGCCATCCACGGCTATCATGAGCAGCTTGCGTGGTCGCACCATATTTACGACTCGGTCGGTGTACTCGAAAACGGCGATCATCATCTCCTCTTCTGACGCCGGTGGCGGACGATCCTCGGGGTGAGAACATGGGTGTACAATGCCGTTCATGTCCAGGTACAGATTATCCATCTCTTCGCCATTGGGGTTAGGCGTGCGCCCGTCAATAGGCATCTTGGTTTTTGTTCCGTCGCCATTGTCGATTTCCTCAGGAAGCTCTTCGATCACTGGCGAGATGATTTTCGGGTACTTTTTGCTGAGCCAGCGAAAGAGCGCCGGAACACCCATGGCAGCGGATCGGTCGGTGTGGTATCGCTGTTGTTCTTGTTCCAAGACACCAGCGCTTGTATATGCTGGGTAGACGACACAAGATATCGCGTGCGCAGCCTGAGGGCTGAGATACCGCCTCGAAGGAGCGTTCTCAAGTGGCCATGTGGACTCCGCGTGACCGTGCTAAGTCAATATGATAGCACGCGACAAGTGATGACAGTCGTAAGCACAGCAGAAGCAATAGCAGAGCCGTTGGTTGATACCGCAGACGAGGTGTTGAGTAGATTGATGTCGTCGATGTCCGAGAACCAACAGGTTTGGCACGCTAAACCGAATGGGGATCTCCCCGTATTGAGCGCGCTGTCAAATGCCAAGACTTGACCCTGGGCTTCGACGCGACCAAACTGTAGCCATCCACTACTCGTTTCAATCGCAGTATGTTTGGCGGACAACAGACATGAAGGCATAGACGCTGCAGCCGGCACTTGGACGACCTGGCATTGACAGTGCGTGCGTAGCTTTGGTTCTCCCGTCACCTACCAATCTCCCTCGAGTAAATACTGGACCATGAGATAACATCAAGCCTGCCCCGGGGCAGCATTCGTCAAGCATGCTTAAAACACCTCCGTTGCAGACGGCCACCGCGACCATTGACACGTTGTGCGGCCGTCTAGCATCCGCCACACTTTTGGAAGACCGGAGAGCAGCTATACTGGGCTTGCGAAGTTTCGCCAAACAGTACCCGGCTTCGGTCGCCAGTGGCTCGCTGAGAGAGCTCATTGCAACACTTCGTCGAGACGGATTGGGTGAAACGACAGGTATCGAGGTCAAGAATGGCGAAGCAGGGCGTAGTGAGGAGGCCGGAGACGTGGATACTATCAGACTGATACTCGAGACGCTCCTCATGCTCTTCAACCCGGATAGCGGCAGTCCCGAAGCTGGCGATGAAATCGCCTTCTTCATGGCTGATGAGTTCTCCATGGTATGTCTGCCTCGTCTGCATCGAGATAGTTTCGTGCCTTGTAGATTGGTTAAGAGCTAAGCTAATGCCAGCGCCAAGACAACGTGAGTATGCTCTTGGCCTTGCTCGACCCTACCTCCCCCTATGCCGACTACTATTCGCGCTTGTACAGCGTACAGATCCTATCAGCCGTGTGTGCCGCCAGGCCGGAGCGTTTGCAGGAGTGTATACTGAGTGCGCCACTCGGTGTCAGCAGGTTAGTGGGCGTGCTGGACGACGGCAAAGATGCGGTGCGGAATGCAGGCCTACTGTTACTCATCGATCTCACGAGTGCGGCCAACGAGGAGCTGAGAAAGATTGTCGCGTTTGAGGATGTGTTTGGAAAAACGTTTGGTCAGATACGGGCAGAAGGTGGACTCGGCGAAGCCGGCATCACTGCACAGGACTGCCTCAGCCTGCTCGCGAACCTGATCAAAGGCTCGGCAAGCAACCAAACGATGTTCCGTGAGTCGGGATGTGTCAATCAGATGGTGCAACTGCTGCGGCAAGCGTTCCCTCCTGCTTCACCAGAAGCTCCATTCATAGCACAAGGACGCGAGAAGGCTGCGTGGGGCATGCTGCAGCTCTTAGCTCTGTTCCTGGAACCAGGCGAGCCCGGCACGGCGCAGAACCAGCAGTCCTTCTTCCGAGCCGGCACTACGCAGGTGTTAATCGATCTTGGCTTCACCAGCGGCCTCCCAACGCCTGTACGTGCTTCGGCTCTGAAGTCGATTGCTCTGCTCATCACAAACAACCCGCCGCTACAAGAGACCTTCGCAGGCCTGACCGTGGAGACGGCCAGTCGCGCGGCCGACAAGCTCAAGTCTCCGACGCAGGCAAACGGTTCACGCTCGACGCCTTCTTCTACCAGAGGCAGTGCGCGTGCCAGTGCCGAAAACCCAAGAACATACATCATCGAAGCCCTCCTCGAACTTACTCTCAAACAGCCACAAGAAGATGTCACCATGCGCACTGCTTCTTGCAACCTCATCCAAGCGTATCTCACCAGTCACGATAGGATCAAACACCACTTCTTGCAGCGTGCCATTGCCGGGCATGCGGAGCACGAGACAGCCGGCAATGTGCTGATCACGCTGTTGCATCCTGGTGATGATGTCCCTGGCGTATCATACGCCTCCCGCATCACCGCAGAGCTGGTCTCGGACCAGCTCGGAGCGAAAACTGCGCTTGCTGCCGTCAAGGAGGGGAATGAGAGCGAGGGTGAAGATGTATTGACTTTCATTCAAGCCCTGGGCTCGCAATTGCAGGACGCGCTGCAAGGTTCGAACGAGCGGTCTGTCGCCGCTTACGCCGGCTTGCTCGTGGTCTTCTCGTGGGAGTTTGCGGAGGGTGTCAACGACCTGTTGGCAGAAGGATCAAGTTTGATGCAGGCTCTCGTCGCAGCTGCGAACCCTCTCGCCCACGATCCAGTGACTGCTGGCCTGACTGCCGCCTTACTTGGAGCTGTGTACGAATTCAGCACGAAAGACAGTCCTATCCCGCGCCGTACACTTGCTCCGCTCCTGAGGCAAAAGCTTGGCCGAAGCAAGTATTTAGAGGCCATAACGCAGCTCAGACGGCATCCTGTGGTCCGAGATTTCGACTTTGTCGATTCTGATGCTGACACGTCGACGCACGTGCTGAGCAAGGAGTTCGTCGACCTTTTCATGACCGAACATTCACGGCTCCGAAAATCTATTGACAAAGACCCCGGCTTAGAAGTGTTGCCACCATCGACCGCCGAAGAAGGCGTGGACAGAGACATCCTTGACGACTTGCGGCAGCAGCTACAGTCGGTTAAGGACGCGCTGTCGCATACTCAGCAAGATACGGTCGCAGCAAAACAGCAGCATGACCAAGATCGATTGTCCTCTGCTAAAGACTTGCAGATGGCGAGTGCTGAGGTTGACAGACTCCGTCGCATAAACCAGGCTGTGCAGCAGGGGCATGAGTCTGAGCTGGAGAAATTGGCAAGGCAGCATGAGCTACAGCAGCAGCAATTGCTTGACCAGCATCAGCGAGCTCTGTTTGTGATCAAGCAGGACGCTGAGCGTCAAGGCCACGCTGCGCTGCAAAAGATGGTTGCTGCTGATGCGCAAAGGGCGCAGGACTACGAACGGCGTCTCGCAGAGCTGGGCAACGCTCACCGTTCCGAGCAGACTGGTCACGTGGAGACTGCGCGTCAGCTCGAAGCGTTGACCGCGCGGCATGCAGAACTCGGCACGAGAGAGAGGGAGACCTCCCTGCAGCATGATGACTTGACGCAACGACATCAGAAAATCGCGCAAGAGCATCAAGACCTGCAAGCTCAGGTTCCTGAGCTGACTGCCCAGTTGGCGAACGTGCGCAGCGAGTCCGAGAAGCGTCAGGAATTGGTCATGCGGTTCTCGGCACAAATCAAAGAGCTGCGCGATGAGCTGAAAGGAAAGGAGGACGAGCTCGCTACCGAAAGGGCCGGGTTCACGGAGCTGGAGAAGGAGCTCGAAGCCGCAAAATCTGCTACGCAGTCCAAAGAGGCGCCGCCGGCTGCCGATGGGCTTCAGGAAAGGGCAGAGCGGCTAGAGAAGCAGCTTGCCGATGCCAAGGAAGGCGAGAAGAGCGCGAAGGAGGAGCTCGAGAGTATGTTGCTGTACATGGACGATATTGCGGCAAACAGGGACAAGTACAAGACGAGGCTCAAGGAGCTGGGCGGTGAGGCTACCGAAGATGAGGAGGACGATGCGGATGAAGACGAGGACGAGGACGAAGATGGAGAAGAGGGCGGTGGAGAGTGAGTGGAAGAGGCCTGTTACCGTCGGACAGAAGCTGCTTTCTATACCACAGATATACAAGGCGGATTTCCTGCTTCGCCTTTTCGATCCAATGCGTATTACCATCGAGACACTATCCGTTCATACGTACCACAGAGATGTACAGTATTAGTGGGGTGGGGCGATCTGTGAGCCAGATCGTTCTTAACAACATTTGAACTGCACTTCAGCTACATCATCATCTACCGCTCCCCGCAAAGAGCTACCCCACGCCTCCCCGGACATGTGAGCATGTGACACTTGCTTCGCTTTAACTTATTAGATCGACTCTAGAGCTACCTCTTTCTACCACCTCTTCCATCATCACCGCTTCCCGTCAAGCTCCTGCTCACACAGCACAACGCAACACTGTAATCAGAACCGATACAGTCCCGACTCGACGACCAACAGACGCGATGACGACGCCCTGGGAGGACCGCCGCGGCATGTTCCAGGCCGGTAAGCAGGTCCACGAACCCGGCAAGCAGATGCCCGAGTTCGGCACTCGCAAAGCGTCCACCAGCATCACGGATGCCGTGCGCAGAGTGTCGACGAGCAGCTCGGACGGCTTAGACAAGACCGTCAGCGGGTCCGGTGCCAGTCCATCCTCTCCGAGCGGTCAGAGACGGAGGGTATGTCGTTTCGATAGCCAGATTCTATCGCGACGTGAGCTGTATAGCTGACTATCATCAGTCATCGGCAGCTTCGAGCGGCCTATTCGGCAACCTGACCCAACACAAGCGTGGCAGTGAGGACTACGTCGACCGGCGGGCCAGCCACAGTGAGCAGAACCCCACCGGCGTCGTCGGCGGCTGGTTCAACTCGACGTTTCGTGGGATGCAGGCGGGCGGGAAACCTGAGGCTGCTGGTGAGGGTGGGGGGCAGAAGAAGCAGACGAGGGGGGTTATGGAGTAGGCCCGGAGGATGCCATGGCATTGCTGGGGTGGATGAGGGCTGGTGGGAACGATATGCAGATGGTGACGACGCCGTAAGTGTATGAGCTTGATGAGTGCGAAGGGTCTTTGATGATGGCTGTGTATTAAGGCTATGGGCGTGAAGGAGGTGCTGCGTATGTATCATAAGTATTTGGTTTTTCTAGTATCGTCGAAGCAGCTTGCTCTTGTCGGCTATGCAGAATCAGGACGTATGTACAATCCCCCGATCGGTGGTGCACTTGCAACGCCAGAGAAATTACCTCGGGGCGGACCAGGGAGAGCTGGAGTGAAGATGAGCACCGCTGGCCCAACGCGGGCTGTGTGGTAGCGTTTCGCCCTTGAAGCGCCGCCGTTTTTGGACGACGGTGGGTAGGTGCAAATACGAACGTCGTAGCAAAGTTTAGCTTTTACTCCATGATCGTAGGATGGTGCAAAACTATGCTGACCCTTGGAAGTCCTCGTGAAGTCCTGGCTCGCCGACTGCGTGACGGAATCCCGAAGTTGATGCGTGATCGCTGAAAGAGGGTGCGACTGACACACATACTGCCGGTACGGCTGACCGATATCGGTAAGGCGGTGGGGGGCGTAGCAGTACGCTGTTAAACACGGCCTGCTTCTGGACGCGAACGACACGCATTCCACTCCGACAATTAGAGCATCCGCGTAACGGCCTGGTTGTCTGGTATTTCGACCTCACTTCCCCGACAGCAGCGCCTCCTTCTTCTCCTTCTCGCCTTCCCGCAGCTCCCTTACCTCGTCCTTGCTCATATTGTACGTCGCGTTGACCTGATTGAACGGATTGTCGGGGTGCTTCTCGAACTCCTTCCGGATCTGATCGATCTTCTGTTGCCGTCGGAGCCCCTTCTCGTCCTTCATCTCATCCAACCGTTGCTCCTCGTACGCTTTGTACGCGGCCGGGAACCTCCGCTCCGGGTGGCGGTCGACCTTCTCCTGGTTGTTGGACGTGAGGGATAGGGCGTCGAGGGCGTTGTCAATACCCGTCGCGTTGAGCGCCGCGAGGTCTTTCTTCGACGAAGGTGCGTCGAGGCCGGAGAGGTCGAGACCGCGGGACTTTTTGACGGGCGCCTTGGATGCCTTGCCGACTTTGGTCGGTAGAGAGGCTTCTTCTTCCTTCATCAATTCCTCTTTCTCTGCTTTCTTGCGTGCGGCTTCGGCGGCTTTGGTGGCGGCGGCATCGCTTCTCGTGTTGTCAGCTTTGGTTGCCTCTTATCAACTGTAACGAGATGGGGCAAACACCCACGCTTTGCTGTTATCTTTGGCGCCTTTATCCCACTTGGCACTCTCGGCCGCCTCCTGCTTTGCGCCTTGAACTGCCTGTTTCTGCGCGGCGGCTTCGGCTTTCTTTGCGTTTCCTGCCACCTTTTTGCTGTTCTCGCCCTTGCCTTTCGGTGCCATAATCGACAGAGTGCAATCTGATCTTGATAGGTGTGTATGTTTCTTGACTGGGAACCTAGGTTGATACGCTGAACGCTCCCAAACAAATTACAAGGTAGGCGACGAAATGATTGTTGATTCTTTCTTCTCTACCATCTTTTTGACTCGCTTGCGGATCAACTGGTGGGTGTTCACAAGCCCCGCGTGAGCCTGGTTGCCTCAGGCATAAACGAACCTGGCTGCTCTCCTACAACATGTGTGTTGATGTTCGTGTATCAGCATGACCGAAACATGGTCTGGCTGCAAGACTTGGCCTACTACTGCTTCTCCCACATCTTTGTACTGTTCATTAGTGTCGTTGATGGCCTGGGAGACAGCCGACTCCCTACACAAGTATCAGAACCGCATTTACAAAGGATTTTCTGCAAGGACGATCTCTGCGCCTGGCTCTCCAAGAGCGTACATTATGTACTTATTACTTCTGTCCTATACTCTGACTGAATTCATGCCGCTTCCGCAGCACAGGCTATTCGGATCCGCTGAAGATGCGACCTTCGCGCAAAAACACCAGGGCCAACATCCTCAAGGACTTCCCGGTCACAGTGACAGGATTGGCGGTCCGAAGCTAGTGCATGCGTCTGCTGGCGTTCATAATGTCTAACTTGATCTCCTAGGCTTCGGCGTAGATTCCTGAGTACGGCTGTCCGGCACAAAGGAGGATCGGTGCAAACCGCTTCAACGAATAACCCCTGATGCACACATTCTTGCGATATCCTTTGCGTAATGCGGCGATATGGTTCAGCGTCCCGGCACAAGAGGCTCTGCGCGAACAATACATTTGGCTTTCCGATGCCAGTGATTCGATTCGTTGCCCCCTTCACGATCCGAGGATAACCTTGCGTTATCGAGAAGGTCCGATCACAATCTCGTATCAACCCAAAGCCATCGATGGAAACGGTTCATTGACGAGTATACCTATACGGTACTTAGGTAGCCTCAGTTTCGACCAGCACTCTGCTGAAGGCGTTTTTTTGGAGCATCAAGCGTGCCGAGGAACTCATGGGTTGTGACCAGCTTTGAACGACGTACGGCGGTACCTCTTAGGATTGCCCATCATCAGTCAATGCTAGACCGAGGCTTGTCTTCTTATCCTGCGATGTAGCTGAAGTTGCGAATATGCTTTCATTGCAGTGCGCTAATCGAGGATGGACAGGTGTAAATAGGTACTCGTGACCACGTCCCGAGAACCCTACTGATCATCGCCGTCTCCGTACAAGTGAAACGCTGGCCCTCACGAAACCGCTTCTTCCCGCCCAGAACGCCGTGCCCAGACCCGAGTCTGCAGTCGGAACTCCGCGAGAGTTGTGCAAACATCAATAGGTTCAGCCTCCGCCTGCTCCTGCTCGTTTGTGGCAAGTGTTGGGCAGTTTGCATGGTGATGGGGAGGTGACGAGGTCCAACTCCCCACGCCCATCGTCCTCTAGGGGATATCCGACTAGTGAGGTCTGGCTATTTGGCCTCACGGAACGCCCCGTCCTTGGCACGGTCCAAAGGTCCCGTCTCCTTTCGTCGTCCTCCTTCTTTCTTTCAGTGAACGATGAAATACTTATCACATGTATATTGTACATGCCGTGTATTCGCAAAACGACCAAAACCGAGTGTCCTGTTCCAATCGAGTATGATATCCCGAACATCACAGCATCTCCATCACGCCGAGGACTTTCAGTCCATTTGCAGATTGTGTTCGATCCGTTGTTTGAGGATCAAAATCCCCACGACGCTTTAGGCACGTGAAACTGGCCTCAAACACAGCTGTTGTCGTAGCCTGCCGCAACGGCATCATCCGCTGGCCATATCTCTACTGTCTGCTTCCAATTACTGATGAGTGAACTGACAGTAGACCCATTGCCCACATCAAGCGGTCATCCTCGTACGACCGAGCCAACATACGATTAGATCCCTGGACTTGTGGTACTCGGCTGTTGCATGGTCAGGACTCAGGATCCACGTCAGGACCGATAACAGAAAGAGAGCGATGGCTAAGCTCAACGGCCGCTTGCGACTTGTCGCAGGCACTGCCTTTCGACGTCAGGAAAATACTTTCCGGAAGCAGATGAATCGTTGCCGTCAATGAAACATTCTGTGACCATCGCCGAAGCCTACTCTGCAGGAACGCTGGTGGAGCGTGGCGATTTTATAACCACCTTTGACCCCAAGCCGTCTTAATCACTGCTCTCCTCACCAACCCTCTGCCATCCGACTTGAAGGTCTTCGTTGCCATCGACGCGAGAGACACCAACAAAATCACCGTCGCCGATCGAGCGTCCAGGTATGCGGCCATCGGATCTCAGGTCCCATGTGGCCTTCCAGCCATTAGCCTTGGTGCCCATCATTGTCACCGTACTCGCTTTCATGCTCTCCATTGTCTGTTTCGTCGCCGGGAGCAAGCCCGGGGTGCTGACAGGTTATGCGATGTTCACTATGAACGTGTCGCGCATGGGCGAGGGCATTTTTCACAGTCTGGACAACGAAATCATGAACGTCCACCTCAAGCGCGACGAACCGCTCACCTCGACCAATGCGCCACCCCCTGCTACGATTTCTTCCGCACCAACCTCGAAACCGGGCCTTCTCCACGGTATGGCTTCTCATCTGGGCCAAGGGCTACAATCCGATGCGTCTGTCATGGCCCACAGTGTCGTGACATCGGATCTTCACCCCGCAGAATCGGCAGCGGCTGCTGGTGTTCACAGCATTGTTACATCCAAAGTCATTCACCCCGTGGAAACGGCAGTCAATGGTGCCCCGAAAGCTATGGCATCCGCTGCCCACCCCGTGGAATCGGCTGCCGCTGCTGATGCTCACAGCGTCGTTGCATCTGCTGTCGTTCACCCCGTTGAGTCGGCAGCGGCCGGTGCTCCCAAGGCGGTGGCATCCGCTGCCCACCCCGTCGAATCGGCTGCGATGGCTGATGCTCACAGCGTCGTGGCATCTGCTGTCGTTCACCCCGTTGAGTCGGCAGCGGCCGGTGTCCCCAAAGCTGTGGCATCCGCTGCCCACCCCGTCGAGTCGGCAGCGGCTTCCGATGTTCACAGCGCTGTGGGGTCCGCGGTGCGCCCGGCAGAATCAGTCGCAGTCAATGCGGGCGCCACCTACCTCGGCCATCTGGAAGGCAACCTTTCGCAGGCTGCAGGCGGCGCCCTTGGGAATATCGCGAACAACACCGAAGGGTGGGCCTTATCAGCCATATCCAACAGCTCATCGCGCGTGGCGGCGGCGCTGGAGAGGGAAGTTGCCTTATATGTGCGCAACGCATCCGCCAGAGATTTGAAATATATCGAGGCGCTTGTCCAACGCAGCGCAAGCGGAATCGAGGCAGCCGCGGTCAACATGACTGAACACATAGCTGGTCAAGTGGCTAGACAAGTCGAGCACTATGCTGTCACGCACATCGGCCACATTGCGCGAACTCTAACAAAGGACGTCACCGTGTATCTCGCCAAATCAGCCGTCGTCGACGTCCAACAACTCACACACCTCGTCGCCCACGGTGCGACAGCCGTGGGCGCCGCGGCGGTCAACACAACGAGGCATGCGTTCGGAGGTCTCGAGCATGCCGCTGGCTTCGCTCTACACACCGCAATCCATCGAGTGGTTCACGGCGATCAAGTCCTTCAAAGCAGAGCAAAGAGTCTCGAGTCTGCGGGAGTCGCCCAAGCCAAGGACGTGGTGAGCGACGCCCGGACCGCTGCCGTGAACGACGTCAACGCGGCCTACCATGACTTCATCAAATTGACCAACATCACGGACTGGTACGGCGTCTACGTGTCGACGACCTGCTGGGGACGGTACGTCTACGCCAACGGCACCAACGTCACCGTGGCCGACGGCTCGCACCCGGACGCCAAGGCCGTGCATCAGGAGGCGGACGGCTGCGTGAAGCACATCCCCGGCAACCCCGTGCTCATGGTCCGCTTCCTCTACATCTGCGGCATCTTCTCCGTCGCCTCCCTCATCCCGCTCGGCATCCTGGGCGCCGTCTTCTTCACCGAGCGACTGCTCGTCACCAACATCTTCGCCGGCATCCCCGCCTTCTGCTTCCTCTTCTCGGCCTCTTCCGCCGCGGCCGGCGCCACCATCGGCGGCGCCAAGATGGCCGATTTCGCCGGGACGCCCGGGGGCGTGATCGGGGCGGCGGGCACGCCCTACCTCGCGTGCACCTTTGGCGCGTCGGTGTTCCTGTTCATCAACATGGTGATGTGGATCGTCTTGCGGCTCAGGTTCGAAAAGATCACTCACATGGTTCGGACGGGAGAAAGGGAGATTGGGGAGACGGAGTCGGTCACGCACATCTTGCCGCCGCCGAAGTGTTAAGCTGTGGTTTGGTGATTGGGGGGTGGGGGGTCAGACGGGTTTCAGAGAACGGGCAAGTAGGGCGGGTACCTACGATACAGTGATTTATAGATATGTAATAGCCACCAAGAATGTATCAACAAGTCTTCTTCTTTTGCGAAAGTGTCTCATTGACATCGATCAAGCTTTATGCGGACGTACTTCAGTGTCTTCACTGGGGGATTTCCCATAGTAGCTCGAGCGCTGTTCCTTGCCACGACACAGTCCAGTCAATCCCTCCCATAACAGAGCGTCTTTTGGCGAATATCTAGACTGTACTATGTACTTCACGCCTTGAGCGAATGCACCGATGTCCCTTGTCGTCCGATCAGAGTGAAGGCAGATCTCTGCGCGCGAGCACAACGGGAGTGCTGCGGTCGGGGGAGATGTGCTCGGAGAACGCTATCCAGGGTTATTTGTCATCATTCGCAAGAGGTGAAGCAAGTCTGAGGGACGTGATCTGGTCCAGATAGTTTCTAGGATCTACCGTCCTGCCATTCCATGATTCACCACGGCTACGCGAAGAGTAGCACTGCAACAGAGCCATCCGCTCAGGAATCCGGGAGCCGAAGACGCCGCCGCTATGCCCATTGTCGCTCTTGCTTTTGAAAAAAGATTCGTTCAGTCGTCCAATACCGGCGCAAATTTACTCATCCTTCTCAATCGCAGGCCATACTTCATGAACAGGAACGGCACCGGGAGCGCCAGACACGCCACGGCGCCGAGGATACTCCCCGCGGGACCGACGCCCAGCCGCCGGAACATCGGTCTCGCGGCGAGCGGGAGCCCGAACGCGAAGAACGAACGGAGGAACGTGTTGGCGGAGACGGAACTGGCGGCGTAGAGGCCGTAGGTGTCGACGAGGAAGTTGATGCATTGTTGGAAGATGACGTTGAAGCTGTGTGTTCCAGGTCAGTCTTTACACGGTTTGGGTTTGATGATGATGATGTGGTGGGAGGGATGGGCATACCCAGCACCTATAAACGCCGTCGCGATGACGGGCGAGACCCAGCTGATTTTGGGATTCGCGGTCCAGCTGAACCAGAACAGGCCAATGACGAACAGGAAACCACCGATGACCATGGGCTGCAAGCGCGCTTCGGGGACCGCTCGGCCCTTGTTCTGCGCGACGACCCGGGCGTACCGGGGTTGGTTGGCGAGGTTGATGAGCATGGCGAACAGCACGCCAACGAACAAGCCCAGGAACGGGAGCGTCGAGACGACGGCGCCAAAGTGTCTTTCCTCTTGAAACACAATGGGGAAGACCTCGAGGGTGAGATATAGGAGTCCATACACGAAGGAGGCATAGATGGCGATGCATGTGACCATTGGCTCGGTCATTAACATTTTCAACGGGCGGCTGACATGCTTGGTGAGGATATTATTGAGGTTGATCTTCTCCGATTCGTGAGGGTGCCAATAGCGGTCGTCACCGGTCTCCTTCCGCAAACGCTGGGCCTTCCGCTTGAGGAGGACAGGGCCGTACAACTCGGGCATGAAGAAATATGCCATTGCGACGACCACGAACACCCAGATGGCTTCGACGTACTCCGTCCACCGCCAACCGAGGTGCCCGTTGACGGTCAAGGCGGACCCTATGACTGGGCCGATTGTCGGACCGCCGACGACGCAGACGGCGTAGAAGGTCACCGCTGTGCCTCTGGCCTTGGGCTCGTAGATGTCGCCCAGCGCGGCGGAAACATTCGAGACCGGCGCGGACCCGAAGACGCCGGCGAAGAAGCGAGTGAGGAAAACCGAAGTCGCGTTCTGGCTGACCGCTGTGCCAATGCTGAAGAGCCCGAGACAGAACATAGGTGGCAACATGCTCCAGTTTCGGCCATATACTTCGGACACTGGTGCCCAAAGTAACGGTCTGGATTTGTTGTTAGCTGCCTTCCATGGTCACGTGCGAACATCAGTTGACGTACCCAAATGCGAACCCCAGGACATACAACGAAACGGTAAGAATCGTGACTTCTTCCCTCAACCCCAAGTACTTAGCGATATGCGGCTCGGCAGGCGAGATGATACTCGAGCCGAGGGATGCCGCCAACGCGAGCATGCCGAGCTGGAAGGTGATGAACGCTTTGCGGGCCGGAGTGAAGTTTCGCGGGTTATCTTTCTCTCCATCCTCCCATTTGACGAGGAAGGCCTGTTTTTCGGCATCCTCGCCGTTCATCGGGTGTCCAGGCCCAGGGTTGGGTAGGCTGCCGGCCGTGTCTCGTTCGGCGCTGGAGTCGAGGTCACTTTGCGATGTTGATGGCGAGGATGAGTGCTCCTCGGGGCTGGAGGGGTCTTCTTCCGGCTTCTCGTCCGGCTTCTCGTCCTGGCTGGTCGAGGATCGGGATTCTACCATGATCCGGGATGTTTCAAAACTGCCGCTCAGACTACGACAGAGAGCGCAAAACGCTTGTCGTCACGAAAAGCGGACGAAGGGGACATGTTGACGTTGTAAAACGGTTTCGGAGAGATCGGCTCGCCACGTTGTTATCATATTTTATTACGGTCCTGTATTTGATCGGATAGACGGCAAGGTAAGGTAGTGAGGTGACGTGCGGGGAGGCGCGAGATTCCATCGTCCGGATCTCGGCATAAGACCTGCCGATCGTGCCGTCCCACCCCGTCCGATGCTTGTCCGCGAGATGGAAAGCTTCGTTTTTGCTTGTCATGTTTCCCATCCCAATCGGAAACATCACCAATTCTGCCACTGTGAGATATAACAGCTATGAGGAGCCGTTACGGTGAGCGTCGGTGAGATCAAAGAAAGTACTCCGGCGTGTAAAAAGAACATGATCATTTCTAGCTGAATGCCGAACTAACATGTCACCTGAAACACTGCTTCTCTGACTAATTACCCATATCGAACAAGAGAAACTCCGCCGGCTTCTCCCCAACACTCTCCACCTCGATCGTACCAGGACCCTTCGCGCCTCTCACGAACGCGCCATCGCCCTCACCGAGTTCCACATCCCCAATCCTGATCTTCGCCCCGCCCGCACTCGGTTGCTTCTTCCCACCCATCACCACATGAAGGTACACCTTCCTCTCCCCGTCCGCCACCAACTCGTGGCTCACGCTCGACCCGGGCGACAGTATGCTCGCGCTCATGCTCAAATCCGCATGCATGGGGATCGGTTCCGTCTCCGTCTCCTTCGCACTATGTCTGTCCCTCGACTCCATGATCCGCAGCAGCTTGTCCTTCTTCATCTCGTCCGTGAACTTCCTCGTCTTGTACGACGGCGCGAGGCCGGAGACGTTCGGCTTGGCCCAAATCTGCAGGAAATGGCAGTCCTCCCGTTGATTGCGGTTGTACTCCGAATGCCGGATCCCCGTCCCCGCGCTCGTGAACTGCACCTCGCCGCGCCGCAGCTTCTCCAGATTGCCCATCGAGTCCTTGTGCTCGAGCTCGCCGGCCACGATGTAGGACCAGATGAGGAACTCGGCGTGCGAGTGGGTGCCGAAGCCCGTCCCGCGCTCCACGCGGTCCTCGTTGATCACGCGCAGCGGGCCGAAGTCCTGGTACGAAGGGTCGTGGTACGAGGCGAAGGAGAAGGTGTGGAAGGTGTAGAGCCAGCCGTGGTCTGCGTGGCCGCGCGCATTCCATGGGCGTTTGGTGATCTTTAGTAGAGAAGCGCCGTTGACGCCATTTGTTGCCATCGTGCGCTTCGATACGAGCGAGGCTGCCGACTTGGGTGCGAGTTGATCGATGAGTTGTTTGGGAAGTGCTGAGCGTAAGGTGCTGTGATGAAACGCCAGGATGACTGCTAGAATGGCCACGAGAACCGCTGCGGTTGCCTTCAAGCTGGACGATGAATATTGGGAGTTTGGGAGCTGTGATTGCGATGGAGGAGACATGGAAGGTACTTATGCCTGTAATCGATGCAGAATCGTGAAATATACCATGCCGTGTCAATGCTCGAGTCGATTGGAAAGCCACATGTGCACATGCACTCGAAGCCGATCGTGCTGATGACATATGGCAGCAAATCTCCTCCGTGCGGAATCTTACCGCGCTGATTTTACTGCTGAATTCTACCTACATATAGGTACTACTGTATTCTATCTGATGGTAGACGAGGCAAAGCAGATGGAAGGCATCACGCTATCGAAGAACGGTGGGTTGCGTCATTGAGTACAGATGTGGTCAGAGGTGACTTTCCCAAACAGTCAAGAGATGTATGCATTCGACAATGGTGAATGTATCGCGAGGATGATGCTCTGTACGCTACACATGTAAATATCCCGAAGCAATCGCTGTACCAGGAATCTAATGAGGCACGTCTTCATCCTGCGAGAAATGCTCCCTGTCATCTCTGGTCAGCATACTACACAAATGCCAAAGTTCAAATCTCGCGCAACGTGAAAACATACCTGGCCCACGGGCTCTTCATCCGCAGCTGCTCGCCTCGATAAAACCACCAGATCGGGATCGGGGCGAACAACAGAGCCAAGAAGCCCAGCAGGGTACTGGCCCACTCGTTGCCGAGCCGGTGATACATCTGCCCGGCGAAGAGAGGGAAGCCGGCTCCGACGAGGTTACGGATGAGGATGACGCCGGCGAGGGCGGAAGCGGAGTAGGTTTGGTAGGACTGTGGGCTTCGGTTAGTACGCATCTTGCAGGCCTGCGCGCGTTTGGCGAGTGGGGTCGAAACTCACATCGACGACGTAACATAAGATGCCTAGGACGATGATGTAGAGACCTGCGCCGAAGAAGACCGAGGCGATGACCGGTACGAGCCAGTACACGTGGCGGAAAGAGGTCCACGCGAACCTGCAAACAGATGTCAGCAGTGATAATTCGTGGGATATAGCTGGCGCCATGAACTCACCAAAACAGCGAGACGGGCAGGAGGAAAGCGGCGTATCGTGCCTGCCACATCCTAGCCTCCGGCACACCTTTTCCGCCATTTTGCGCGACCCGCCGTAGGTAGTACCGCTCTTGTAAGGGATGGCAACATGCGGCTAGGAGTGCACCCACACAGAGCCCCAAGAACGTCAATCCCCACTCTCCCGTATTGAACCCATGGCCGCCAGGGCCGAACACTAGTGGGAAAGCCTCGTTGAAGATGTACACGATGCCATACAGCAGTCCGTTGTATGCCGCGGCACCCATGGTAATCGGCTCGGTGAACAGGAAACGGAACGGTCGGGACAGATTGGTCGCGACCAGACGGTGCATGCTCCGTTTGTTGCCTTTGCTGTGGACATCGCTGATCCGCGAGACCGTCTCGGATGAGACTCCTTCTTTCATCAAAGTCTGGCGCACACGGTTCGCTTTCTTTTCAAGGATGGTGCTGTGGCGGGTCTCCGGGATGGTGAGGATCATGATGACCAAATGCACTCCAGTGACGGCCATGAAGAACCAGAAAAGGATTCGCCAGCCCTCTTCGAGGGCAATGTAGCCTGAGATCACCAGCGCCAGCGGCGGGCCAAAGGTGGACGATAGGCCGTACAGTAGCATCGCATATCCGCTCTCGTTGCGCTCGAACAGATCACTGACGGTGCCACCGGTGTTCGCCAAAGGCGCGGAGCCTCCAAAGCCCTGAATCAAACGGCATACGATAACCGTACCGATGTTCGGAGCCAAAGCCACGGGAAGCTGAAAGATGAACAGGATGAACCAGGAACAGATGTAGACGGGACGGCGGCCGTAGTATTCCGACAGCGGCGCGAGAATCATGGGGCCCACGGCGAAGCCAAGGATGTACAGGGAGAGACACAGTGTTCCCACCTCATCTGAGACGTCAAACTCGGCGACCATGTAGCCCGAACCCGAAGAGTAGCCGCCGGCGCACAAGCACGTCATGACGTTGAGCCAGGAGCAAAAGAATGTGGTGTAGTATCTCTTCCACTTCGGCCATTCGCGAGGGTTGGTTGGGTCACGGTGCTTGAACGTAACAAAGATCTGGACGGTCGATTTGGGGTCGCCTCGTGCTCGTACGAGAGCCTCCTCCTCGTTGAGCACGAGGATGTCCTCCGTGCCATGCTCGATGCGTGCCGGCAGTTCGTCGTCCTTCGGCAAAGCTGCAATGGAGGTCTGGCGCGAATCCTCAATCTTGTCTTCCAGCGATGGCCGGAGATGGGCGGCCATTGTTCGATCCGGCTCTCGCGCAGAGCACTCAATGGTTGATGTACGTGCAAGAGGGAGAGGATAGGTGAAGGAAAGAGAATCGAATGGCATGCAGCCTACCTTCCGTCGTCTCTACTAAACCATGCCCGCCGGCACCAAACTGCCGTGTGACAAACCCTACACACCGTTCATCCCGGTGGAGACTGTATGATGCTAGAGTTGATTATCTCTGCTGTCGTCGCGTGGAGCGTTCCATCTCCGAGGTGGATCTTCGGATCTTTCTCGCCTCGAGAAGAACTTTTGGGTGGAGGACGCAGAGCCGCAAACGGGGCGACGCCATGTGCCGGTTCCGCTTTTGTCAGCATTCCCGAAGCAAGTCCGTCCTCTGCCGGAAGTTGTTTCATCAATGTTGCTAAACCTGTACTTCCCCAAGACGTACGTGGTTGTCGATAAAATCGTTGCAATATTGACTGGGAAGGAAGGGAAGAATCGATGGAGGACTCAAGAAACATTACTTTGGGCAATCAGACTGAATGGATCGTTTGGCCCCCTTTTGTTGACCATACGATGCCTGCCGCCTGCAATGCCGTTGATTCCGAACACCACGGGTCATCACTGAAGAGGTTTTCTAACGAAGCGCACGGCGTACAGCCGAGGGCATCCACAACACCGCATGATCCTGACATGGAGCGCTGTCACATTTGCAAAGCAGACTCCAACCGGTGGAACACATCTACGTAGGTAGTGCGTGATATTATATGTAGTCGTCCTAACGCGGAAGACCTCTGGCCACTTCATACCTCTACGACTGCAACTTGGTTTTAGGAAATCTCTTGTGATAACAGCACGAAATGCTATTGCTGAGCGCGATTATTTCAGCGGTACTGGTGGGCGAGAAGGAGAAGGCTTCCATGTGTCCAGCCCGAACCGCTCGACTGCATGTGATTGTAACAGGAAGGAATCCGAAGGCTGCGCGCATAGCGAATCCGAACTTCTCGGTTTATGGATCGATGGTTAGGTTCATGTCCACTTGTAGTTTCCTATTGCCAACATACATCATCCTCTCTTCACGCGGATAAAGCGGCGGCAGCCTGAGTGTCAACCGCAGTCGGCGGACGATTTCCCACTACCCCAGAAGCCCTCTTCTTGTTGTCCTCCTCCGCCTGACGTCCCTGCTTCCAAGCCTTCTCGACATTGTGCCGAACCCGTTTCCCCTTGGCAGCCCAGCCCTCGACGCCATCTTCTCCTTCATCCTCACCCGTTTGCAGTACATCCCAGCACCGCTCATCACCCATCGTCGCGAGCACGGTCGCCAGGCGCTCGAACGTACCGAATCTAGGCAGCCAGCGAATTGGGCGGCGGACGGCTTTCCCGCCTGGATTACTGGCGGGAACGGTTTGCATATCGACGAAATGACGGAAAGCCCAGTCGAGGAGCTCGAGACCTTTTGTATGCTGTTCTTGCGCCCGCGCGGCGCTGGTACCAGGCTTTTGGGCGGCGGCGGCGGCATGCATGCCCGCTTCGAGATAGACGAGGATGAGCCGGTCGTACGTCAACGCCGTAGGCTTGATGCGAAGGGTCAACAGCTCCGAGACGAGGAAACTGGCCATTCTCTCATCTGGCGGATCCGCAACACGACAACCGCGGAGCAGGAGGTTGAAGGTCTCAATGTTGGCGAATGTCCTCTTCGCTCCCTCTGAGATCGGCACGAAGGTGTGGATGAGTTTGTAGACCTTCATCGCCTCCCCGAGATTGCGTTGATGGACGTGGCACTCTATCAGGAGGTTCAGCGCTGCGATGGGAATCTTGCGACCCTGCTGGTGCAAGTCACGAAGGACGTGGAAAGCTTCGTCCAACAGAGCGGGGTTCTCGGTGAGTAGGAGGTATAGTGAGCGTGTCTCCGTGGCAGCGGGTTCAATCTTCTCGCCGGTCATAATGGTCAGGATGCTGAGCGCGCCTTTGAGGTCGGGTGGTTGGTTCGAGACGTAGCAGTCGAGCAGCAGCTGGTAATGGATGGGCTGGAATGAAGTGCCGCGTTTAGATAAGTGTTTGAAGACATTCGTCGCAAGTACCGCATCGCCAGCTCGTGCAGCGGTAGTCAGCACGTTGAGGCACATTCCTGCTGAGACTTGGATGTAGCCAGTATTCACTTGACTGTTCCAGACAAAAGCCGTGCTGGGATGATGACGGTAGGTGCTCCCACTGTCGAGGACGATGTACCAGAGCGTACGGGACATTGTGAGCTCGCCGGAGTCGTGGCGCCGACGCATGATGCGATGTGCTTCCTCCATCTCGCCGGCAGCGCACAGCACATAGACCGTCATGTCCAGCAGCCACGGCTGTAGCCTCGCACCTTCTCTGCGCATCGTATCTATCCGCTCGAGGGCCTGCTCGAAAAGCCCTTCGCGTAGCAAACCGGCCGCGACATCGTGTGCCCCTTCTTCGTTGACAGCAAGCCACCGCGCCCGCATGTACTCCAACACATCACTTCTCAGCAAGTGGTCGGGATGCACTGCCAAAGCCTTGAGCACCGCGTGGCACGATCCAACATCGAGCTGTACGCCTGCCTCGAGCATTTCCTCCAACAACTCGCGCACCCGCCAAGCGGCCCCGTCATCGTGGCTGATGTTACTGAGGATCAGCGCCGTGTACAACTGGGTATTTGGCTTTTCCTCTCTTTCCTTGACCAGATACTCTGCGAGCTGGCGACATCGCTGCACCTCAGCACTGACTGCGAGTGTGCGCAGGTGAGTGTACAGATACGGCGTCCCTTCTCGAGCAATCTCCGATTCGTCCAGCCAGGCTTTATGTCTGAACGGCGAGCCTGCCGGCCGGTCAACGCGAGGCGATTTCGTCTCTCCCATGTTGCCACCATCGTGAGACTGACGAGCACTGCCGCGCGCTTGAAAGGACACTGGACGATGCTGTTGATGTTGCCGCGCAGGCGGGCGGCGCTCGTTCAAGCACCGCAGCGGTGGTGTCTGCGATCTCGATACAGCCAGGCCGAATCTGGTGATGCCGGTCTGTCTCCATGCCGGGCACAGGCATTGCCACAAGGGATCGACAGCGAGTCTGGTGTGGGACATAGCATTTCCATCGTGTCGTGTGCTTGAGCGCCATTCCCAATCTCTCTCAAGAGCGTGCATATTCCTGCCTGAGGCCGCAAGAAATGACTAAGCTCGATATCTGGCCCGGAGAACCTTAGGCTGCCCGTCCCTTGTTTTCTTCGCGATTACAACTTGTTGACCACTCCCTTCCACCCTCGAATAATGTGGTCTTCAACCTGTCCACTGTATTTTTGCCTGCAGCATTGCACGCTACTCAAGGCGCCTCCAGCAGCTGCCGATCGAAATCCGTCTGCGCGTGTCTTTAACACCCGGGTTCCGCGACCAGTGAAGTGCTCTTCAACCTCCCCGAACGCCGCTGTCATGCATGGTCTCCGGCGATACTGAGCGTGGCGCAGACCACTGGGTTGCATCGGGTCCATGTACAACGCAAGGCTGCGCCACGGCGCTTCTGTAGCTCTTACGCGCCCATATGCGCAACCCCTCTTCTAGGGTGCCTGAGATGAGCGCGTACGCGCCTTTTCACCCGAGACCACATTCGTCGTTGACATTGATGAGCCATCGACTCCAGGCCCATGACTTGGCACCAGCTCGAAACGCACTCCGTAGGCGGCAGATATGTGCTCAAGGCAAGCACTCAGCCCCGAATTGACTCATCCATGCAGGTATGAGGCACCGCTCGCTGACTGCGTTTAAATATCTCCTTGGGTCCCACTCTCTTGTTTGGCATCACCTTACAAGAAGCTTTCCTTATACAAGACACCTCCATAGCTCCTTGTCACTTGTCTCACATTTCTTTCGGTCCACACTTCAGCATCTCACGGCAACGTGACTTGCAACCGCGCGTGCGACACTGCATCTCACATGAGCCGCAGCGAGGTTGCCGACTCGTCATCAACACAGCTTGCCAACAACATCACCGACAACACGTCTGTGTTCGATCTTTCCTCTACATCGACCAACACAACACAGCTTGCGGTCAGCGTGCCTGTGATCGGTTCTCGGCGCGATCTTCACGACGACCAGAAGATGGATGCCGTACAACATGAACAGACCACTACTGTCAACTCAGGGGACCAATTGCGAGACGAGTCCGCTCCTGCCACAGTAGAGACGGGTCAGGAGCATATAGAAGCTCAGAAACCCTCCGTTGGTAAGAAGAACCGGTGCCACAACAGTGAGCACAGAAAGCAGCAGATTGCCAAGAAGGAAAGCGAGAAGAAGGCTCGCAAAGATGCAGCTGCATCAGAAGAAGGTTCGGACGACTCGGACTCGGACTCGGACTCCGATGACGACTCTGGGAGTGAGAGCTCTTCGGATGACGAGCATACGAAGCAGGAGGTCAGGAAGCCGAAGCAGGGAAAGAAGAAAAAAAGCAAAGACAAGAAAGGCCTGAAGACAGCAGGCGATGTCAGTAGCGACGATAGCTCAGACGAGACAGTCAGGAAATCGAAGAGCAAGAAAGGCAAAGCGAAGAAGTGCGTTAAAGAGAAAACGAAGAATAGAAAAGGCAAGAAAAGCGATAGCATTGACGAGGACGACGACTCAGACAGCGAGAGCAGTGATGACCTGCACGCGGCCACAAATACTAAGTGGAAGAAGAAGCCCGCGAAGAAGGTAAAGAAGGCACTAGAGGGATCCGAAGATAGGTCAGATGACGACGACGTTGCCAGCGACACCGACGATCTGCTGACGCAGTTTGATGCTCTGAAGTTGAAGCTGTTGGAGCGAAAGCGAAAGACGAGACGCAAACGCACCGCTCAGAAAACAACAAAGGGAAAGCGTACAGCAGGCAAGAAAACCGAGTCAACTGATTACAAGCGGGTTGACGAGCTCTGGGACTCGACCATTCACAATTACAAACTCAAGGAGAGCGCTGGGGATGATGAGACGGAGTTTGCCGAGTATGCTTTTCTGGTCAGACGCTGCTTCACCTGGGAGAACCAGTTCCTTCGCACGATGGTGGATATCAAATCGAAACAACTGCGAGCTGCCCTTGCGGAGGTGATGAAGGATTGCAAGTCGATCTCTTTGGAAGCTGAAGAGCCGAAGATTGATCCGAACGTCCTTTTCCTGTACCTTGAGGAGCTCCGCACTTACTACCAAAAGACGTTGAAGGCGAAGATCAAGACCGAGAAGAAGCGGAAAGTCATCAAAAAACTGGAGCAGCAGAGGAGGCTCTGCAAGGCTCTGGTACAGTATATCGATGAAGACTATGCCGACACTAAGAAGACGCTGTATCCGCTACTGGAAGCTGGCAACATCACCTTCGAGCTTCTGTGGGCGCTCTTCAAGCCCAATGAGATCGCCATCACCTCCTGCTATGGCGCTTGGGACGAGCCGCGCTGCTTCCGGGTTGACTACGCCAACAAATTCCAGAGCCATCAGCGTGGCGAATGGTATTGCATTGAGGGCAAGTATCTCGAGTACGACGGCAAGAATTTTGGCTACGGCGACTTCGAAGTCGATGTCGATGCCTTCAAAGGGCCCCGCAAGATCTCCAGCTTGGCGACTTATCCGCTGAAGTGCCATCGCGACCCGGACGGGATGAAGAAGAAGATTGTCGAGCGTGGGGAGCGACTCGTGGGTATGGAAGGCATGCAGTACAAATTCCACAAGGGTCTCGCTTTCATGAAGAAGAAGAAGCAGGTGGCGAAGATCAACATCAACGGGAGGATCATGATTGACCCTGCCACCTTCCGAAGGATCAACCCAAACTATCCCATCTCCTTCATCAAGCCCAGAGAGTCCGAGGATCTGGTGGACTTTCACTTCAACGATGATGACGACCCGGATGATTGCTCATGCTCTGGGCATTCTGAAGCTGAGGCAGCGATCGGCAAGCAGGAAACCTTGAAGAATGAGGACCATAGCGACGACGTTCCAAAATACAAGTACAAGTGGACTGGAGCTGACAAGAACTGTACGTTCTACGTAGCGGTCGAAGTCGACGAGAACGGCGATCCTATTCGTAAGGAACGGGTCGAAGGTTTCGAGACCTCCGACGCGCACAGCCGCAAGTTCAGCGAGGAAGAAGTCCTTCTCGCCTCGCCGGTCGTGCTCGGCTTCGCCTTCTCGGAGAAGCTGTGGCTGGAGTTCTCACTCTCCGGCGTCAGTGACATTACGTACAACGAAGACGCCTTCAACTCGCTGGTCCTACCCAACAGCCAGAAAGAAATCGTTCGAGCTCTGGTCGAGAGTCACAGGTTCAACGCAGCGAAGACGATCGACGACGTCATCCAAGGCAAGGGCAAAGGGCTCGTCTCGGTCCTCCACGGCCCACCCGGAACAGGCAAGACGCTCACGGCCGAGGGCATCTCCGAGCTGCTCAAGTGCCCGTTATACATGGTATCCGCGGGCGAGCTCGGAACAGACCCTGCGCGCCTGGAACTCGAGCTCCAGAAGATCCTGGACATTGCACACAGCTGGGGCGCCGTCCTGCTGCTCGACGAAGCCGATGTTTTCTTGGAGAAGCGCGAGGTACACGACATCCACCGCAACGCGCTCGTCTCCATCTTCTTACGCCTGCTGGAGTACTTCCAGGGCATTCTGTTCTTGACGACCAACCGGGTGGCCACATTCGACGAAGCCTTTTCTTCCCGCATCCACCTTCCGCTCAAGTACGACCACCTGACTGCCCAGGCGAAGAGGGCCGTTTGGAAGCAGTTCATCGAGCTCGTGCGCAAGAAGGACGACGCGAGCGTGGCCAACTTCAGCGAGTACGAGCTCGACCTCCTCTCCCGGCATCAGTTGAATGGGCGGCAGATCAAGAACGCCGTGCGGACTGCACAGGCTCTGGCGTTGAAGGAGCAGACGGTGCTGAGCATGGAGCATGTGAGAAAGGTGTTGGACGTGAGCGAGGATTTCGATCGGGATCTGAAGGGCGGGACGGGGTATCTGGACGCGATGCGAAGTTATACGTAAGGCGGATCTCACATGGACGCTCGGTTCTAATTGCTATGGTCGCTCCGAAGGACCCCGGGATGATATGTAAGGTATACGGTATAACTCATCTCACTCCTTGTAGCTTTTCTGGGTGGTGGTCAGATTGTGCCACTGCAATTATACTTCTTTGTCGTATACTGTAGCATCGCGGCCCAATCGCTGGCCCATCGATCCACCAATGCTGAGCACTTATTAGTACTTACTGTCACACGGTGGAGGAGCAGCGCTAGTGCTCTGAATCACCTGACTACTCCGTGTACTGTCAACATGTCCTTCGAGTCGAAGATTTGACGATACATACTGTAGCCACAAGTGACAAGTCACACATGTGATGTGGCGACAGCACGAGGCAACGCGGAGGTGGCTCGAAGCCGAGGTTGAGAGTTCAGCCGCGGCGCATTGCCTCGTATAATGTAATGTACTTTACTTGCCTCTTACCACAATCCACCCTCGGCCTGCAGTCTTCACTTCCACCTCATACAATATTGCCCTCCTTCACACCTCGTCCATATTATCCATTACATCGTCGTAATGGCCACCCAACGCCTCTCTTCCGTGCTCTCGCACATCACTCCCGGCCAGAAGCCCATCGACAGAATGTACACTTCCCCGCAGTTTGCCGCAGACGACATGAACCCAATGAATAGTGCAGAACGAGAGGGTTTGATGGGGTGGCTGACGGATTTGTCTGTATAGCACGCAGAAGAACCCCGACGACATTGTCATCACCCTCGCCACCCGGACGGCGCTATGCAAGGCACGGAAGGGCGGTTTGAAGGACACGCCGCTCGACGGCCTGGTCTACAAGCTGCTGCAGCAGGTCATTCGCAAGAGCAACATCGATCCGCAGATGGTTGAGGATATATGCTTGGGCAACGTACGAGCAGGACGACGATAGTATGTACCGACAGCAGTACTGATGGATGGCAGGTCTCCGACGCCAAAGCAGCCTACTACGTCCGCGCCGCCTGTCTTGCGGCCGGCTTCCCCAACACCACCGCTGCCTCTTCCGTCAACCGCTTCTGCTCTTCCGGCCTCAAGGCCGTGCAGGACATTGCAAACGAGATCACAACCGGTAGCATCGAGATCGGTGTGGCGATTGGCGCCGAGCATATGTCGACGGGCGGTGATCGCCTCGAACGTGCCTTCGTTGATGAGATCATGGGCAGCAACCAGGACGCTCGCGACTGCTTGCAGCCAATGGGTCAGACATCCGAGAACGTCGGCAAAGACTTCAACGTCACGCGCGAGCAGCAGGACCGGTTCGCCGCGGAGTCGTACCGACGAGCGGAGGTCGCGCAGAAGGCCGGCTGGTTCGATGACGAGATCACGCCCATCACCGTTAAGGTCGACGGCAAGGACGTCACGCTCACCAAGGACGAGGGCCCGAGGTGGGGCACCACCTACGAGAGCCTGAGCAAGATCCGGCCGGCCTTCCCCGACTACGGTGACCGGAGCACCGGCGGCAACAGCAGCCAAGTCACCGACGGCGCCGCGGCCGTCCTGCTCATGAAGCGCTCCAAGGCGCTCGAGCTCAACCAGCCCATCCTGGCCAAATTCGCCGGCGCGACCGTCGCCGGCCTCGCACCCCGCATCATGGGCATCGGTCCCACCATCGCCGTCCCCAAGCTGCTCTCCAAGATGGGCATCACCATCGACGACATCGACGTCGTCGAGGTCAACGAGGCCTTCGCCTCCATGGCTTGCTACTGCCGCGACACCCTCAAGATCGACTGGGAGAAGATGAACGTGCGGGGCGGGGCGATCGCCCTCGGTCACCCGCTCGGCTGCACCGGTACCAGGCAAATTGTCACCGGGCTGAGCGAGTGCCGGAGAAGGAAGGCCAAGGTCCTGTTGACCTCCATGTGTATTGGTACTGGTCAGGGCATGGCTGGTAAGTGGACAAAAAGCTCCCCACTCTGACGAAGACCCTTACTGACCGCGCTTCTCCGTGCAGGTCTTTTCGTGAACGAGCAATTGTAGTTTTTGGCGTAGCGAGGGATGTTCACGACCTTTTGGTATAGCTCCTGTCATTTTCCGAGTACACAACGGTCAAGTTCTGCCTTGCCAGTAACTTTTTCCAGCCGTCGTACCTGCCGCCATCCTATCTACTGTAACATTCATGATTGTCGTTCTCCCAGGCTTCACGACCAGGAGTCGCATCGACAGCAGCTAGTTAGAGTCTCTGCTGTTGCCACTGTGACCCTACCTTGGTACCTAGACAGAACCACTTTGATCGTTACGGAAGATTCAAAGCTCCCACGCATCTATCAACATTCCAACCGTTTTCCCCAACTCGACGACCATGTTACATCCCAAAGCCGTGCGAGAATAAGCCGCGCCTACAAGTGCACGACCTCAATGTTCGTCGTCACATTCCCCCTCGTCGCCCGACTGTACGGACAAACCTCCTTCGCCTTCTCCACCACCTTCTGCAAATCCTTCTCATTCATCCCCCGCACCTTGACCTTCATATCCACCCGGATCCCCATGTCCAACTGCTTCATATCGCCCACCAAGTGCACCGTCGCCTCCACCACGCTGTCCTCCTTCTTCTCCGGCATCTGCACCTTGAGCGAGATCGCCGAGGCGTTCATGGCCGACTGGAAGCACGCGCCGTAGCCCGCGGCGAACAGCTCTTCCGGGTTCGTCTTGCCCCGGTCGCCGGGACCGCCCAGGGCTTTGGCCATGGTCAGGTCGACTTGGAGGTTCTCGCCTTCGATGTGGCCCGTGCGGGCGCCGACGACTTTGGCCTGCGCGCTGTAGAGTACGGGCGCCGTGTCGGTGTTGAGGAGGCGGGTGGAGGCTGGGGTTCGGAGGGAGGTCCTGGTTGCCAGTCGCGGGGCCTGGCGCATGATCGGTTGGAGGGCGCGGATGGAGGCCATTGTTGGGTGGTGTTGGGCTGGGTTTTGCGTGCGTTGCGTGCGTAAAGGAAAGCTGGGGGAGTATAGTATAGGATTACTTGACGTTGGATCTGTTCTTTCTTGATGGTGAAAGCTGTTCACAGGTCAGAGCTGGAGTTCGGATTGCTAAGGCAGTGACGTAAACCATTGATGGGTATGCACGTGACCTCGACCCGGACCCTGAACTCCCTATGCGCCCCGCATGCACCCCAGAGTCTGCTCCACACTCCCATACGCTCCGTACATATCTCACTTCACCCTGCTGGACAAGATATGATCAACATGACCTGCTTCATGGCGCTAGGGTGGACGCCGTGTTATGCTCATGTGCCGTTTTCGTCGCCATACCCTGCACATGAAGCACAGGTGGGGATGTGTCGCTTGCCAGTACGTCCCTATGCGTTCCGTGGTGGAAGAACTGTGTGGAAGGGATGAGACCGTTGGTGAAGTGATCGGATCACGTTGCTTGGGCAGGACATCTGCCGCACAGGTCGACAGCACCGGTAACAACGGTCTTGTCTGACGTAGACTTTTCTTATGTCTGCGCATGGCGAGGGTCAGACCCGAAATGCTGTCCCTGAAATGGACATGGAGCCTTTCATGGCCGAGAAGGCGCCTCAGCCCGCCTCGCTGATCTATATTGATGCATAGGTATGAGAATTCGAAGGAAGCACATTACAGGTTGGAAAGAACCATTTGCCAAAGAAACTTCGGTTTGCGAGCGCAAAAGCGTCGCTTCCGGAAAAAGCCCGGTTCGTACAATCGCGCCAATGGGTATCTCTCTACAATCCATAAGCACATGCCAGTGCCCCTCCTTTACGCCTACGCTGTGCCTTTCCCATCCATAATAACCTCATGAATACACACGACGCTCAGCTCAAAGAGGCCGGTCCACGAAAGGCGCAAACGTCCTCCCTCCAAACCTCTCCAGGTCATCTTGGTCCATGCCTCCCATGTCCTGATCTTCATCAACCTGCAGACCTCTCTTGTGCTTCGTCACTCGACCTAACGGAAGGGAGCCATGTGCTGCGCCGCCGCCGCCGCCGTCAGGACCGCTTCCCACGTCGGCTACTGCAGCGACTGCCCGCCGAGCGCATAAAATGTCCCAGTAGCTTTGCAGCAGCCTTTTCATGGCATCGTCGAAGTTGGCGCAGAACCGCTGCGCTTGCACGAGCTGCATCGCCTTGATGTAGTCCACGTCCACGTGCGTCTCCATCAGGTACGCCGCGACGACCCCGGCGCTGCGCTCATTCCCGCTCTCGCAGAAGACCAGCACCTTCCCCAAGCCGCCGCCGGTCGCTTGGTGCACACGCGTCAGGTGATCATTGATCAGCGCCGTCGTCTGCGGGAGGTTGTGGATCAGGGCTTGGTTGTCGACGAGATCGATCGTGTGCGACTCGATCCCCATGTCTTGCGCCTTCCGCAATGCGCCGTTCATGAGTTTGCTCTCGAAACTGTGCTTCTGCCGCACGCCCAGCAACATCGTGATGCCTCCTCCCGGTCCCGCATGGACGGCGGTCGTCGTGCCGGCTTCGCCTTTCAGGAAGGGCTCGTCTTTCGCCGCCGTCATGGGACCGAGGTAGAGGTAAGGGAGGATCATCTGGGCCTCGCGCCGCCGCTCGTACGTCCATTCCAGCAGGGCGTTTTGCGTGACGAGGTTGTTGTAGTTGACGCTGTTGAGGAAGTTGGCGGAGCGCAGCGCGTTCAGCGTGATTTCGGGCAGGGCGTCGGAGTTGAGGGCGGGCGGGGGCACGACGATGCGCGGTGGGGTGGGCACGCGGTAGGTGTATTCGGAGTTGCGATGAGGGTATGAGAAGGTCTCGACGTCGTCCGCCATGCGGGCCATCAACGCTTGGAATGTTTTGTATGGCGATGCAGGTGGGGTGCTGATTGACGCTCGGTATGGTCGCTTCTCGGAGATGTGCAGGTGACGGGCGATGTGTAGAGTGCCAGATGCTGTGCGATCAGGTAAGGGTGAAGTCAGAAGTAAATGTCGGATGAATAGAAACCAAACGTCCGATTCACATGCCACGAACAATGTCCGCTTATGCCCGAATCTAGCCGCTTGAGGCTTTTGACGGCGGGGTGGTGGGGGAGGAAGAATGAGGAAGGTTAGCCGTCCGTCAATGTTCAGAGCTTCACCTTCACCTTGCAGTGCACAACACCTTATAGGTAGCGTGGGATGTTCCGTGTGATATGCCGCACAGTGATCACGTTTTGCGGCGAAATAGTGTCGGGCGAAGTCAAGTAGAGAGGTTGCACGGCACGGCGCTGCAATGCGGGATTCGCATCCGCACGTATCCGGCGATCGATCTACCTTTCCATCAGGACGTCGTGCATTCGCGTCTGAATACCTACATACCTGTGTACTAATCCTAGTGACATCAACTCTCGACCGGATCCGATCGTCCTCCGCGCGATACAATGGACAAACTACCGCAACTGGGGAAGCAGATCGATCAGATCGTCCAGCCAACCTTCAAAATCTACGATAGTCTATTGCGAAAGAACGCAGACACCATCCGTTCAGTGAAGAAGGAGACCTTCCAATATGGCTCGCATGATCGCCAACAGCTCGACGTCTACTCACCGCCCACACCCAATACCATTAATGGCCGAAGACCCGTGCTGATGTTCGAATACGGCGGAGGCCTGGTCCAGGGCCACAAGACCCTCCCCATGATCGCGGACGGGCTCGCGCACGCCAACGTCGGCGCCTTTTTCGCGCTGCAGCACGGGTACACCGTGGTCATCGCCGACTACCGGCTGATCTCCCACGGCGCGAAGTTCCCGTCCGGTGGCGAGGACATCGCTTTGGCGGTCGAGTGGATTTTGAAGAACCAAGTCGGGGCCGGGGCCGAACCTATCGACCTGTTCATCATGGGTAACTCCGCCGGCGGGATGCACATCTCGACTTTCCTCCTACATCCCGACTTCGCCGAGACGCGCCGCAAGATCTCGAGCGGCGACGGCCCCCGTTTGCGAGGCGTCGTCATGCTCTCCGTGCCCTTCCACTTCCGATCCGCCAACCCGAATCGAGCGGAGATCCTCCAAACTTACTACGGCGACTACGACGTCAATTCCGTGTACGGCCTGCTAAAGTCCGCTCGGCAGCGGCAGACGCCTCTAGACTTTGTCCAACATGGCACCCGAGTGCTCGTCCTGAACGGCGAGCTAGACCCAGAGGATGAGATCCTCGTTCCCCGCCACGACTTTCTCACCGAGTGGCTCGAGATGAAGGATGTGCAGAGCACTACCGCCCTCGCCGTCGACATGATGGCCGGGCACAATCACATCAGTCCACCTTTGGGGTTGAGCACGGGGATAGCGGAGGAAGAGGCGTGGGGGCATCAGGTTGCAGCTTTTTGTGATAATGTCAGGAAATTTCGACCCGAAAGTTAGAGTAGGAGCGAGACGCTGTTGGATATCTGCCGTTGTGTCGAGACGAGGGTCGAGCTGGGAGGAGCTTTTCGTAGTTTGGTACATGACAGATGATATTGTAGGCGCCAACCTGTCCAAAAGTATTTTTTTCGCGCTGCTACTATAGCATCTTCTGGGAATTCGGTGATACAAAGCCTAGAAATAGAAGAATTCTGGAGCTGAGTAGAGAGTTGTCTCTCCCAAATCATCTATTGTACATATCAGTGTCCAACCGCGGCCATGGTACATTCTGGCCATCTCGGGGCAATCTTTCCGACGCATCCACCATCTTCACCGGTGCGGGAGCGTGCGGCCGAGGCCGAGCCGTTGCAAGGTCCGCCCCTCCGCTTCCGTCTCGCAATCCAGCACACCTCAGCACTGCTTCTGCCCTGCTGCCCTGCTGCGCAAGTTCGCAACACGTCTGTACCTCTGTGCCGCGCCATCTCTATCGTCAATCGGTTCACAGGCGTACGAAGACAAGACTGCCACCACCGCTGCCACCATGCGATGCGATCATCACCTACTACATCTCACAGAATCGGCATTCAGGTGTATTCAGGGTCCTCCCGGTCTTCTCGCCATAGGGTAGGATTCTAGGATCCCATAGCCTTCGCAGGCGCAGTCCGATTTATATTACGGCCCCCGAATCCTGCAGCCCCCAACATGTTGATTACATGCAATCCTTGCGAAATGGCTGGCGGAGGAAGAAGGAGATTGGGCCGCAATCAATTTTAGCCGCGCAGTCCCCCATGGACTCAGCTGCGCCCACTAGTCACGGCGTGCAGGGAGACGTTGATCCTTCGGCCGTGCCTGGACGCCGCCCTGCAGTACAAAGTAAATGGTATATATAACAATAGGGTATGTACCTCTCTACAAGTGTCTCTTTTCTTGCTCTTTGGACGTTCCGAGCTGCTTTTGGTTTTCGGGTTGCCTGAGAACGACGACAATGTTGCCCACGGCGCATCTTCTGTCGTTACTGCCGCTCGTGGTAGGGTGGGCGCATGTTGCGGATGCAGGTGAGACGAGCTCTGCACTGCACGTCGAGAGTGCCATACTGACTAGAGGCGTAGCGACGTACAGCAACACCTCTCTCTCGCAGGCTCCTACATATACCAATACCTCAAGTAACATTCTCACCTCTTCGACAACGAGAAGTCTCTTGTCCTCATCTGACAGCACTTCCTCCTCGTCTATCGAACAAGGAGCTACCTCCAGCACGAGCGCAGCTACTTCAACGTCAAGTAGCGCTGGTTACGTGCACGATAACAGCGATGCATACTCGACAAGCGACTTCCCGTTACTCTCGACCAGCAGCACCCAGCAAGGTCTTCTCTCGGCTGCCTCGAATAGCTCACACCTCGCAACAGAGTCTGCAGCGAGCAAGTACGAGAGCAGTACCGCCGGGGTGGGCGACTATGTCGCTGCCGGCCTGAATCTGCAGACACCATCATCGAGCTCCACGGTCTCAACTTCCTTTGCATCTTCACCAACGTCGTTCAGCACTCCATCAACCGCAAACTCAACAAATACGACAACCGCAGCAGCTTCTTCGCGTTCGTCGGCGGCTGTTGGTGCCGCAGCCACTACGAACTCGACGACTTCGTCAAATGCACCGTCGGCTGATGCCCCCAAGTCTGGCGTGCGCACAGCGTCGACTGCGCCTTCTCTGGCGTCGTTGCATGATAATGGCAGCGCTCGTACCGGTAACAGAACCACCCGTTCCTCGAATGCAGTGACCTCGAAGCATGGGCTGCCTCACATAACAGGCGCTTCCTCCAGACTGGCATCCGGTGGGAATACAACAGCGGGGTCCGCGAAAGCTGGTCATGCAAACGGCACAGCGATCTATGCAACTCTGACCGGGGATTGCTGGGAACAGTGGACAGAGTACTGGGATTATCAGTCTACACCGACCTGGACGAGGACAACCTACAGCACGACCGAGGTTTACACGTCCTTTGGAAAAACATGGTATCTGTCAACTAGAACGACCACCTACACCGTACCAAAAGATACGTACACGGTGACTCTCGTCAGCGGCGGTACTACAGTGACGAATACGGGAACCGAGGGCCCTTTCACGGAGACGCTGCCTCGTACAGACGATGTACAGACGACTACGGCGACGCTTGCGCGATCGACCGTGACTCGTGTAGTCGAATCTGCGATCTCGCCGGCATCCTCTTCTCGACTCAGGCTCACAACGCCGGCTTGCAGCTTGCCCTCCATTGTGCCCGCTTGCGAGTCGAGTTGGAGCTCGTACATGGCATCGATGAGCAGCATCGATACCAACTGGGTCGCCAGCCGCGAAGCTTCTCCCTCTTGTCGGCAGGTGTCGCTCGCTAGCACGGACTGCGACCTGTGGAGGAAGAACTACCTGGAAAACTGGTCGATCCTGGGTAATGACGGGAATGGAGGGTTCATCAACATCAACGGAACTGGAACTTCAAGCTGGCCGACAACGCAGAGTTTCGCTCCGGGCTGTACGTTGGGCTGTTGGAGGTGTGCCATCACGGGGCAATCTGTGCAGCTCTTGTATTGGCCGACAAGCAGGGCATCCGCTTCCGCGAATGCCAGCCAGTCCATGAACGTCACCGCAAGAGCTGGGAGCGCAGAGATTGTGACGGCTGTCATGGAGAGTAAGCAGTCCCAATGCTTCCGATGTGCCAATTGCTGATGACTCCAGATCACACTCTCACGTCCCCAACGGTATACATCTCGTACGATAAGCTCTACGCCGGAGACTCGTGCAGCGGCATCGGTCAAACCTACTACAACCAAATCGTCGCGCTGACCGACAACTCGGATCTGTCAAGCATGGCCTTCTATCGAGCAGCCCCGAATGCGTTGGAGGCGGTCGCTGAGTGGCAAACATACCCGTTTGATCTCAACAATCTGAACGTTCCAGCTTCGGACCTTCCGGAGAGCGTGTACAAACTTCAGCCTCGCTGCTGGAGCGCCTCGGAAGCCGCTGAATGTAATCCAGAAGCCGGAGACTTCGACTGCCCGAAGAATTGGACTTGTCCGAGGTAGGTGCCAGACGATGCCCACCATGTCTGCAGGACACCAAATGGCTAATACCTAATTGTGTATGGTAGGACGGGACCTTACGCCCCTGTTATTGCTGTGCCCGCCGAAGTCACGGCACTTGATCCCTCATGGGCCAACTGCACCGCGTGGTACGGTGGTTTGTACGGTACGTGCGAATGATTGGGAGTATCCATGTGTATAGTGGACATCCGCTGACGAGCTCATCTTAACTTTGCTAGACCCTCCATCTGCGTTGCAACCAGTCACAGCTATCGCGACAGTCACCATGCCGAGCTTCGCCTCGACCACGCCAGCATCCCCGAGTACGCTTGCCCAAGGCACGCTGCCCGCCGAAACCGGTGCTACTGCCAGCCCCCTTACCCAAGCCACTGCTACGCAGAATCCCTCACCTTCGCAAGACTCCGTCGTAAATCAGACTCCTTCAGCTACACGCGGCGTTTCGGCCACCGATGATCCGGCCGAGGTCACGAGCGATCCATCACCCGAGACGGATACAGGTGGGTCCGCGGTACAAGGGCAGACATCCAGCGAAGGTGCTGCAGCCAGTGACCCGTCGTCTCCGTCAGCAGATTTGGCATCGACCGTGAAAGCGACAACACAAAATGTAGCCTCGACCGTACAACCTCAACAAAGCTCCAATGAAGGAAACAACGCCAGTGCGGATCCGGCGGCCGTCATCGCATCACTGCTTGGAGCAAGCTCTGCAACAGCTCAGGCTGCAGGTTCTGGTGTCGACAGCGCTGAAAGTATCAATACCCCCAGCGCGAACACCGCTGCTGCCCAAAGCGCGAACACCGAACAGGCATCAAGCGCAGCTAATGTCGGCGGGGCCGTAGCTAGCGTTCTTGGCTTAACTCGAGCGGATACCGCTGCGGCCGGTCAAGCTACGTCTGCCGACACTGCAGTTGCCGGACAAGCTACCCCCGCCAGCGTGCAAGACCCGGCGAGCAGCGGCAGTGGGTCTAATGCTGCAGCGGTTGATCCGGGCGCAGCAGGCAGCGAAGCAGCGAGCGCGGCGCCAGCTTCAAGTCAAGGTACGCCTGCCAATGTGCAAAAGCCGGCAAACAGCGGTAGTGGGTCCGAGACTGCAGCGGTCGGTCCAGCCGCCAGTCAAGCTACATCTGCCAATGTGCAAGAGCCGGCAAACAGCGGCAGTGGGTCCGATACTGCAGCAGTCGATCCGAGCGGAGCCAACAGTGACCCAGCAACCGCAACGCAGGCCGCCGGTGGCGCGGTGGTAACGACCTTCACCGCCGACGGATCCACGCATGAGATACAGCGACAATCCGGAACCCTCTACGTGGATGGCACCACCGTAAGTGTCAACCAAGTGGCGACGATAGGAGGCCAGACCGTATCCGTCGGCAGCGACCAGATCGCCGTGGGCAGTGCAACGGTGACGCTTGCCCAGGCACTCCCAAGTGCCGACCCAGCAGCACCTCCAGAGCAGACAACGACTTTTACCGCGGGCGGACAGACCCATACCATACTCCAACAGTCAGGCTCTCTCTACCTTGACGGTAGCTCCGTGAACGCGGGTCAAGTCACGAGCGTAGGAGGCCAGATCGTGTCCGTGAGCAGCGATCAAGTGGTCGTAGGGAGCGCCACGATCGCACTCGCAACTCCGAATGCACCAGCGCAAGGCTCTGCCGCGGTCTTCACGGCCGCAGGCCAGGTGCATACTGTAACTGCTGCATCCGGTACCGTTCAGATTGGAAACACTCCCGTCACCGTCGGCGAGGCGACCTCCATCAATGGTGTTGCTGTGAGCGTTGGCTCGGACGCTGTCGTCGTCGATGGTTCTTCCGTACCTTATTCTGCGGTGCAGGCGGCTGCTACCTCGGCCGCGGTATTGCAGGTGAATGGTCATCCCGTTACCGCAGTCCAGCAAGGAAATGGAGTCAGCATCGCAGGGACAACATTGACGCCTGGCCAGACGGCGACAGTATCTGGACAGGTGGTCAGTATTGGCTCTGACGCTGCTATTCTCGTCGAAGGCTCCTCTGTACCTTACTCTGCGGTGCAAGCCGCCGTCACCTCGGCCGCGGTATTGCGGGTGAATGGTCATTCCGTCACCGCAGTCCAGCAAGGAAGCCAAGTTAGCATCGCAGGGACGACATTGACACCTGGCCAGACGGCGACAGTATCCGGAGAGGTGGTCAGCGTTGGCGACGCTGGGATAGTTGTTGGTGCAAGTACCATTGCTTTCTCAGCAGCCGCCCCGCAGCAGACCACTCAGGGTGAAGCGATCGTGACGGTCGGCGGATCAACTTTCACCGCAGTCCAGCAAGGAAACCAAGTCAGTATCGCGGGTACTACGCTGACGCCTGGACAAACAGCGACAGTATCCGGAGAGGTGGTCAGCATCGGTGACGCTGGGATAGTCGTTGGCACAAGTACGATTGCTTTCTCAGGAGCCAGTCCAGAGCCGACCACCCAGGGTGCAATCCTCACATTCGACGGAGCAACTCTCACCGCAAGCCAACTGCTTCAACAGTCCGGCGCGGTAGTCATAGGCACGCAGACACTGTCCGTGGGCGGTCCAGCTGCCGTTATAGCAAGTCACACCATCAGTGAAGGCGCCGACGGACTTGTTCTCGATGGGAGCAGCACGGTTGCACTTCCTCAGCTTTCCCAACAGACTGCTGGCGCTGATGCTGTCGTGACGGGTGACGCTAACACGCACTCTGGCCAGGTCACAGCGACAGGTGCGGTCGTCACCCTGAGCGGCACAACACTCACCGCTTCGCAAGTCCCGGGTCACCCCAACCAGGTCGAAATCAACGGGCAAACCCTGTCAGTGGAAGGCTCTGCTGCCGTCATCAACGGGCAGACCGTGAGCGACGCCGGAAGTGGGCTGGTAGTGGGCAGCAGCACTATGTCCTTCTCCGACATCATCTTAACCTCGAGTCCAGCCAGGCAAAGCGAGGCCGTTGTCACGTTAGGAAGCCAAGTGTTCACTGCATCGAATGTACCTGGGCAAAGCAGCGTCGCCGAGATCGAGGGATACACCTTGTCGGTCGGTGGGCCCGCTGTGACTATCTCAGGACATACTGTAAGCGATGGACCGAGCGGCCTTGTCATTGATGGTACGAGCACGGTAGCTCTCTCACAGGTTACAGCTGGTACAGCGGCCGAGAGTCTAGGAGAGACAGTTGCCATCTTTTCCATCAGTGGCACGCCAGTCACAGCCGTGGAGGCACCAAGCGGTGCTGCTGTTGTTGATGGTGTCACTCTTTCTCGCGGAGGGCCGGCCGTCACCATCTCGGGGCATACCGTGAGCGACGCATCTAACGGCCTCGTCATCGACGGGACGAGCACTGCAGCGTTCTCTCAGATCACACCCAACCCCAATGCTGCAGGTTCGCAAGAAACCGAAGCCGTGTTCACCGTGCACGGTACGCCAGTGACTGCCGTAGAACTGCCCGGCGGTACCGCAATCGTCGACGGCATCACGCTCTCTGCCGGAGGCCCGGCAGCAACCATCGACGGGGAGATCATAAGCCAAGCTTCTTCGGGCGTATTGGTGTTGGATGGGAGTTCGACCGTGAGATTCTCCACGCTTGCGACGTCAGCGGATGAGACCTCAGGTGCCACGGATCCTACGAAGGCAGTGGCTGCGCCGAGCGCAACATCTAAGAAGTCTGGAGCGGGCAGGTATGGCGTTGAGGCTATGACGGTTGGTGCAATGCTGCTGGGCTGGCTGATTGCTTTCGCTGTTCGATAGGTTCATAGATGAGAAGCGTTGATGACTTGAATGGAAGTAATGTATAGAATGTTATCTGAGTATTGAATAATATCCATCGGCTTTACGTAGCCGCTCACGGTCCTGTGCTGGAGGATCTCCCATGTGGATTGTCTGTCGAGGACAGCTATGTTACCAATAAGCGTAGCTGAGATTATTCTGCTGAAAGGCTACAAAGATATCTGGAGGAGCTGGACTCCATTGTCTGGCGCAGGAGAAGCCCTGTACGTGCGACCTCAAGTGCAGGGCTGAGAGACAGCAAGAATGACTGGTTGATCACAAGGTATCGAGCTAATATATTGATGAGTATCTCGGCCTATTCGACGATCCGTTCAGCAGCAACCATCTGCATCTGTCGACGCAATCCTTGCGCGGCACAGCCCACACAGCGCAGCCTTGCCGTGAAAGGCTGACGAATCAGCGACCGCAAGGTTGAAACCAAAGGTCAGGCGGGCGGCAGGCGGAGCAGATCTGGGTCGAATCGCCAGCCTTCCCAGTCCATCTAACCAATCTCTCATGGACGGGCTGCACCTGCAACGTTAGCCCAGCGCGCTGGAAACGTCGACAGCTCATGCATACAGTATCGCACGGGACCAGGAAGTAACAAGTCAAAGACCTTGGGCGATTGTGAGTAGGTGGTGTTGTGGGATGATTGTAGATGCTGCCCAGTCGTCCGTTAGTGCTGCAGCCCAGGCTGATCGCGAGGCAGGTATTTCAGAGGGTCGCGGGTATGATGTAGGTGTGCGGACTGCTCTGCACGGTGATTCCATTAATATTATCTCCTCATTTCACGCTGTACTCGATATGGTATCATGAATGCGACGCAAGAACGCTATCAGGAGCATACGACAAAAGGAACAGCCCCACCAAGCCATAGACTATGGCATCGTTAAATTCGATCCTGCCGCTGGCTCCGTACTCTTCGTTGGCTCAACAAAGTCCGCCTCGTCATTTGCCGCCATGTGTTTCGCTTTCTTTCTCGCCGGCGAAGTCTGTCCATCCAGCTCGGCAAGCCGCCGCTCGAGCTCTGCCGCACACTTATTCGCTGTCTCGAGGTCGAGCATGAGGCGCTGGACCTCTTCTCCCCTCGAGCGCTCCGCTCGCCGCGCCTCGTGCTCGCCATGCTCCAGCTCGCCGACTCGCCCGCGGAAAAGGTCGTTGATGACTTCGAGTTCACTGACGCGGGTTCGGAGATGGCTGTTTTGAGCTTGCAGCGCGTCGTACGATTGCGGCGGATCGTGGAGATGCGATGTTCCGTTGACAGAGGACGCGGTAGGCGAGGGTTGTCGGAGGGCGAAGGCGGGCATTGATGGGGATGCGAAGGCATCGGGTGCCAACGAAACCGTGTCGAAGATGTGCTGCGGGGCTATGTTGGGGTTGTGCAGACCGGGCGTGTTACTTCTTGATATTGAGCCTGGTGAGGGAAAGCGAGCCGGCGCATCGGTGGTCGCGGTCGAGTCGGAATGCGGGTGATGGTGAAGGGCGGCGTGAGCGAGGCCCGGATGCGCAGCCGCTAGGCCGGTCGACGGAAGGTGTTGCTGAACATGCTGGCCATCGGTGCTATCGCGCTTTCTCGTCTGAGATGTCTTGACTCTGTTCCGGCTCTTGATCACGTCGGTCTTCAGCGATATGGGTCTCGGACGGCCGTGCAGCTTGAGGAAGAGGCCGCAGGCGTTGCACAGCACACATCCCGATTCGTCGCGTCGCCATAACGGCGTCGTGGAAGTGCCACAGTTCTGACAGACGGGCTAATGAAGATGTTTGATGTCAGCGACGGTGCTCCCTCAACATTGCATTGGCGATGGGGTCTCGATTCGCGGCAGAGCAGGTTTGTTATCGATATCGGCACGCGGACTGCACGCGCAACAATGCCCACTTACCGGCCCGTTTTGGATTCCTCCCGCCGTAGCTGCGGGCGCGTATGGTGAGTGGTGGTTCATATGGCTTGGATGATGGATGTGGTTGTGACCGACGGGCGTGGGTGATCGGGTACTACACACACACACACACGCACAAGGCAGGTGTTAGCCAAAGAAGGGCTTGCTTGGCGTCGAATCCCACCCTTAGCGTCCTCCCAAGTGATCGGGTCGAAGGAATACCCTCACGAAGTAGCCTCTTGCACCGCTGTTCGAAGTGGGACGTGAGATAGCATACCTCGTACTGCTCGCCGTGCTCGCGGCGGGCTCACTGGCGGCCGCAAGCGACGCCAGCTGTGACAACGCAGGTAGCTGGGAAGCCGCCGATGCTGCGTCCGTAACCAGTGCTGGATGCGACTGGACGATGGACGTCGCTATGGGCAAAGCTCTTGGGGTCGTGTGCCTGTACCCTTCGCTATCGTGCTGTAACGCTGTGGTCGGAAAATTCGAAGGCGTGTCCGTGAACGCGGCAGGGCTCGCAGTGCGGAAATGCTCGGCCGTAGAGACGTTGTATTGTAGCATTGGCATCGCTGGGCTTGACCTGGAAGGCCAGAACGCGTATCTCAAGATGTGACCGCGAGTGAGCAGCGCTCGGGAGATGGTCTCGCTTGTGATCACCGCGATGGAGTCGAATTGGTGGTGAAAGAACGTGGTTTCTCTCAAGCAGACCGCTCACAGATGCAAATCACGACCGTACCTAGGGACTGCTGCGATGATGTGGTCTGGAAAGAATCTACTCCTGAGGAACATCCTCCGATGCATTGGGCACGCCCTCGAGATTGCCCGGACATTTCTGAGCACTGACTGTACGATAGGGGCTATCGCGATAACACGGGCTCCTTGCGTGACCCACGCCTGTTGGGACTGAATTATGCCAATGTGACGTGTAGGCCAACGAACGTACCGCTCCATGCGTAGTGCCGTATGGATATTCCAACATGTCTCGACATCGACCAACGCAATGAAATCTGGTAGTATACTCTATTGACGGATCCTGAGGTGGACAATTCCTCCGGAAAGACTAGCTCAAGGATCGACACGTCCCGACCCTGCCGCTGAGCCGCCCGAGCTAGAGTCGATCCACGAGACACGGTTCATTCAGCACTCGGGAAAGTACTTCAAGACTGTGAAAGACATGCAGTGAAGGAGCATGACAGTGCCTGAACGACAGACCTACAACCATGCCACGCGCCCGGCCGCCAAAGTCAGGCTACGCACGTATAGCTCAAGCGGAGGAGGAAGAAGAAGAAGAACAGCCTTACTCCGACGGTGACGATCCCTTCCGCGATTCAGGCGGTCTCTTGACGTCGCAACCTGGATATGAGCCCATCCAACCGACCAAGCGCAGCGAGCGCATGCGAGTCCCTTCCGACGCGACCTCACGGCGACGGCCGAGGCGACGACGGACGAACAGCGGCGTCGACATCAAAGCCATCAACGCGCGATTAGAGCGTTGGGCGGACGAGATTAAAGAAAGATTCACGATTCGGAGAGTCAAGGGCAAGAGCACTCACGACGAGCACTTGGAGATCTACAGCTCGGTGTTCCAGGCGCCTGACTGGATACGGCCGGCTACGAAGGCGACGATTGACGGGGATTACGACGATGGTGTGGACAGGTTGTCGAAGCTGGAGTTCGACGACATGGTCGAGAGTGTACGGACGGCGATCGAGCTTGGCATGCACCCGAAGCTCATCGCACAGGGTAGTAGTGGGAGTTACTTCGCCAGAAATAGCGGCGGCAAGGTGATCGGGGTCTTCAAGCCTAAGGACGAGGAACCCTATGCGACAAAGAACCCCAAATGGACAAAATGGATACATCGGAACCTGCTTCCGTTTGCTTTTGGTCGGGCTATGCTCATCCCAAACTTGTCATACGTGTCCGAAGCAGCCGCATACGTGCTGGATTGTCAACTCCGTACATACCTGGTTCCATATACCGAAGTTGTCAGCCTCAGCAGCAAGAGCTTTCATTACGATTACTTCGAGAGGAGGGCGTACTACCGCAAAGGGCGACCCTTGCCGGAGAAACCGGGATCCTTTCAAGTCTTCCTGAAAGGCTACAAAGGCGCCACCGAGTTCTTTCGAGAGCACCCTTGGCCTGATCACCACAACACCGGCTTCAGAGCTGCGCCTTCGAAAACGAAACGACGGAAACGATGGGATGAAGCCTGCAGGCCTAATGGTGGACCTGCTGTCGACCACGATAGTGAAGAGGACGAGACGTCTGGGTTGACAAGTGGGGAGGCTAGTAGATCACGGCACGAATTCTGGAGCGAGGGTTTACAACAAAGCTTTCGAGAGCAACTGGAAAAACTCGTCATCTTGGACTACGTTATGCGTAATACCGATCGCGGGACGGACAACTGGATGATCAAGATTGATCGCGAGAGGCAAGAGGCGCAGCTTGTGGTGGAGCCGCCAAAGAGCGAGCAGAACGGCGATAGGGATGTGGACGCAAACGGCAGCGCAGATCCATATCACCGACGTAACGAGAGTATGACGGCAGCACTTGCAGATTCCGCGGACCACGATATACCCAGGATTGGCGCCATCGACAACAGTCTCTCGTGGCCATGGAAGCACCCTGATGCGTGGCGGAGCTACCCTTTCGGATGGCTGTTCTTACCCGTAAGCTTGATCGGACGGCCGTTCTCGGAGAAGACCAGGCGCCACTTTCTCCCTCTGCTCACGTCGAAGGATTGGTGGAGCGATACTCAAGTCAAGCTGCGTAAGTGTTTCGAGATCGACGCCGACTTCCAGGAGAAGATGTACGCCCGACAGATCGCGGTCATGAAAGGCCAGGCATGGAATGTGGTCGAGACGCTGAAGACTCCCGATCTGGGGCCATTAGAACTGACGCGAAGATCGCGAGTCTTGGTGTGGGACGACATTGTGGACATCCCAGTCGCTGTGCCGTTGACCCGGCCTTCGGAGGAGATGCGCCATGCTGCCACAGTCGCGCATGTGCAGAAAGTCGCGAGGCCTCAGGATATCACGGAAGAGGAAGAGGAGATGGACATTTCGTCCGCATACGCCTCTGCACCTGCGCCGCAGGTCGATCACGATCTCCTAGGCTCAATGTCACCACTGCGTGAGTCCTTGGACAAACCTTTCAATACCTCGCGTCAAAACGACGGCCAAGACGCCCGGCCAGCCCACACGAAGCTATCATCACCTTTAACGCACAAGGAGTCCTCACCCTCCTCCTCCAACCTAAACCCCTCCCCTGCCGCACGACCAGGCGCATTTCGCTCCCGGACCGGCGCAGGCCGCATGAGCCTCGAGGCGCCCCGCCGAGCAGCCTGGCACTCGCCCTCGGAGCGACCGCGGAGATTCAGTTTCGCGGTGCGCAGGGGTATTGGATTGGAAGATGGAGAGGAGGAGGATGGCGATTTGGGATATGCGGCGGCCAATGATCAGGAGAACAGTCGGCGGAAGGTGATTGTGGAGAGGCTGGAGATGGTGAAGAGTAAGCCGCCGGTGTTTACGTGGTGTTGAGTGCACGATTGTTACGATAATATGTTACGTGGTGATGGGGTGCTCGTTTGTAGGTCAAGGTCCCCATATGATTGCGGCGTGGCATTTTGTTTGCTGGCGATCAATGGACAGAGGTACGCGGCAAAGGGTGTTTGGGAGAGGATGGCAATGCTTGACCTACCAGAAGTCTTTCCTGTGCTACCTATAGAGTACAATGTATTCCTTCCGGACTTCTTGTCTGCGTGTGTCTGCTGGACAAGTGCCACGCCCGGCCAAGATAAGCTCACAGATAAGCTTATTGTTAGCGCGTCGCGGCCGCGAGCCACAGTTTCCGCACCTTCTTCACCAGGCTGCGACTTCACACGTCTCTCGCAAACATACATGTACTCACTCACTTATTGACGACCAACACCGCGCATACGCCTACGAGTGCATCGTTTCCTCCGAGCTCTCTCTTCTTGACTAAGCAATGATACGATAGATCAACACAGCGCGAACAAGGCGCGTTCGCATCGCCTTTTGCCACCCCTCTCCGCTTTCCACAACATCTTCTAAATCAATTGTCGCCTTCCCATCGCATACATATCCGCGACATCCTGTCACTGAACCACGACTCCGAAACACGATGGACCCGGCGCAGCTACTGAACCCGAAGGCGTTTGCGAAGGAGAAGTCGAAGAAGCGGACCCCCAATTACGGTACGTGTGTTTGGTGATTCATTGGTATTGTCTTGGTTTCTTCACTTGGACTTCACTCCGACGCCCGGTCGACGTCACATGGCGTCTGCCGACCGGTGACAACTTGAAGTCTACCCTCTCACCTTTCACCTTCCACCTTCAACGTGATCACTACATCCAACGTCACGTTGAGGTCTGTTCAGCATCGTCAACCTTCCTGAACCCACCGTCCCTCGTCAAGACTCTCGGCATCGAATCTCCCTGTCACTTCGCCGTTCCGAACCTTACTCGTCGAGTGCGCGTCGCGTCATGGACCACCGGCGTCAGTCGCCTGCTTCGGCTCATACGCCCAACAGCAACACGGAGTCTCTTCCAGATACTGACTTCTACTTCCGTCCTCCTGCACCGGATACATCTGCTGTGTCACAGCAGTCTGGCGTTGATGCACCATCGAGCATTTACGAATCCAATCTGACAGATACAGGGCCGAAACAGTCGCGAAAGCCGGCGATGCCGCAAGACGAGGCTCCGAAACCGAGATTTCCAGGTTACGGGAACGCGAAAGCGCTGCTGAACCCGCGAGCAGCTGCTGGCAGGTCTGCTGCGGACGGCAGCGCCAAGACAGACCATGCAGATCAAGATAAGGCTACCAACATGAGTGCCGAAAGCAATCCGACAGAGCAACCCGGCATGAGCAGCCTCATCGAGCGCTTTCACAACGTCTCGAAACGCGACGACGTCACTCCGCGGAAACGGAAGTCAGAAGCTCGCGAGGACGATGATGATGATGACGAAGACCCAGAGCGGAAAAAGGCGAGGTCGACTTTTGGGGGCACTGCCAAAGGCGGCATGATGTCGGAGCACCTGAAGGCCGAGCGTGAGAAGATAGCCTCAAGGTCTGGACCACCTTCCGCGATCGACCTGACCAATGACCAAGAAGACGATGACTGTCAGGTCGTGGGTGGTACAAGCATTGATCGCGGCAATGAGGAGATTTGCCTTGGCGTCATTCGAACCGGCAAGGCCCATATCTCACGTTTGCCGAATTACTCGAGAGATGCTCAAGCAGGGGTGGGCAAGGAGTCTTGGCCTCGAGTCAAGCTGCAGCCTCGTCGACAAGTGGCATCTCAAGATCACAAGGTGGAGCTCACGGACCGTTCGGGCATGGTATGTGGCACGCTGGATCTTAAACTGGCCGGCGCCGTATGTCCGCTCCTGGATGGCCGGCATCAAAGCAAGGTCCGCATGATATTCTACCTCGATGCCCATAGGCGTAGGGATGGCCAGTCTCCTGGAGCGCACGTGTCACAGTATCTGGCAGTTTCCGTCATACTCTATGCTCCCCGCAACAAGAAAGACTCTATCGGCAGATTCCTCTCTCAGCGGCAAGCTTTCTTGTCGAGTCCCACTTCGGTTGGAGTAGCCGTGGCCAAGGAAATCGACAATCCGCACGAGCCCAAATTGTTCGGCGATAGCCATCGGAGACCGCAGAGTTCCCACCCGATGCCAGCCGTAATGCGGTCCATGGAGGAGATGAAGCGCGACGCCGAGAGCATGTTCGACAGCCTCGTCAAGCACGAGGACATCCCAGAAATGGAGGCCAATTCCAAGCTCATCGTGACAGACCTCATGGCTCATCAAAAGCAGGCGCTCCGGTTCATGTCCGACCACGAGAAGGCCGATCATGCTTCCGCGGGCGAGCCTGGTTTCTCGCTGTGGAAAGCCAAGGTTGATGCCAAAAGAGCCGACGTCTGGTACAATGTGATTTCGGGTCATGAGTCCAAACAGCGACCGGAACCTGTGCGAGGTGGCATCCTTGCAGATATGATGGGTCTTGGCAAGACGCTCAGCATTCTCTCGTTGATTGCGTCGACTAAGGAAGAGGCAAGGGTCTTCGGCGAAACTGAGCCTGAAGACGATGTGCCAGAGGTTGTTCGCAACTCCAAGGCCACATTGATCATTTGCCCGAAGTCTGTCATGGCGAACTGGCACGAGCAAATTCATACGCACACAAGAGCAAAAACCTTCAGAGTTTACAGCTACCACGGCTCTTCTCGAATGCAGGACGTCGACGAGCTTGCCAAGTACAACATCGTCCTCACAACATACAACACTGCCGCCGCCGAGTTTACCATGAGAGGGCGTGCGCTCGCCTCGATACAATGGCATCGTATTGTCCTCGACGAGGCTCATCAGATTCGCAACCAAAGCACGCAGGTGTCAAAGGCGTGCTGTGCACTCGTGGCGCAGCGTCGTTGGGCTGTCACGGGCACCCCGGTGCAGAACGGACTCGGCGATCTTGGAGCTCTCATCAAATTCCTTCGTGTCAAACCGTTCGATGAGGACAAGAATTGGGCACAGTTCATCATGGCACCCTTCAAGAATGCCAACGCGGATGTCATTCAACACCTGCGGCTGCTGGTGGACAGTATCACGTTGCGCCGCATGAAAGACAAGATTGACCTGCCTGGCCGATTCGAAAACATCGAGCGTCTCGACTGGCCCGCTGAAGAGCGCCGCATCTACGAAAAGGTTTCAGGCGAGTCGAGTAAGAAGCTCATGATGATGCGCAACCCTCAAGGTATGCTGAAGGGTAAGGCGTATGCGCATGTGCTCAAGTCGCTTCTACGTATGCGTATGATTTGTTCCCACGGCCTGGATATGTTCAGCGATCAGGATCGCATGGAAATTGCAGAAGGCATGAATCCGGACAACGCCATTGCCATCGACCTTGGTGACGAGCCCGACAATGAGACGTACGCTTTCGTCACCGAGAATGATGCGTACGGCATGCTGCACATTTCCAGTGACAGCGACACAAACAGATGCCAGAAGTGCGACCGCAAGATTGGCGAGCCGGAAAACCAAGACGACGTTGACCTTGCGAGCGATAGCGATGACGACTCGTCCATCGCTAGCAGTGGAGACGAGATCATTGGCTATCTCACGCCGTGCTATCACCTCTTGTGCACGAAGTGCAAAGATCCTTACGTCGCGACGGTCAAGCAGAACGCTACGGATGATGACCGTCACCGGTGCCCCTTCTGCGACGCCTTCGTCCGCTTTGGCCTGTTCGCATATCAGAAGTCTACGCTCAAGCAGTTTCTAGAGGCGCGTTCCACCAAGATCAAGAAGCGCCAAGGTCGCGCGTGGGATAACAGCACGTACAAGGGACCATCCACAAAGGTCCAAGCTCTCGTCGAAGACCTCAAGAGGTCTGCGGCTCAATCTGCACAGCTGCCAGAGGGTGAGCCGCCGATCCGCAGCGTCGTCTTCAGCGGCTGGACCAACTACCTCGACCTCATCGAGATCGCACTGGAAGACAATGAAATCGGCTTCGTGCGCCTAGACGGTACCATGTCTGTCAGAGCTCGCAGCAACGTTTTGCGTACCTTCGCCACGGACCCGAGCGTCACCGTCTTCCTCATCTCGATCAAGGCCGGCGGGCAGGGCTTGAACCTGATCTCCGCGAACAAAGTCTACATGATGGAGCCTCAGTTCAACCCGGGCGTCGAGCAGCAGGCGATCGATCGCGTGCACCGCTTGGGTCAGAAGCGCGACGTCCACATTACCCACTATATCATGAAGGACAGCGTGGAGAATGGGATTCTGGATCTGCAGAAGAAGAAGGAGGATTTGGCGCGGTTCACGCTGGAGCGGAAGTTGAGCAAGCAGGAGGAGGCGGTTAAGCGGATTGAGGAGCTGAAGAGTTTGTTCAAGTGAACGTGGCTGAGAAGTATCCCGCAAGCGACTGGTCAGACATGGTGCAAGCGGCCGGTCGTTTTGAATCAGCGGAAGCGTAGTCCATAGCTTGTGGATGGCCAAAAGTAACATGCGCAAGCTGAGTAGAAATATCATTCTTCTTGTGAAACCTTCTTGCGGTCTTCTCTCGCATAAGCGTGAACACTGTACAAGTACATCGCCTCATGAGGTCGAACTCAGGCCCGTGTAGTCGCATCTCCTACATGTACAAATCTATCAAAGGTTGAACGTCGTGCCGTGTAGAAGTGGAGACTGTGGTCGGGGAAGTTGTTGCCTGAGGCCCAAAGGCTTGGCGTTCGCTCGCGCGTCGAACTGGCGACACGTCCCTCCGACATAGAAATCGCCGTGTACTGATCGAGGCGCATGTGCACCACATTTCCGACTGCTCAACTGATGCGACCTTGTTGATCACTATCCTCCAGCGACCACGGATCAACCGGAGACGCGCTCAGGATTGGTGTCGAACACGGCATTGCGAGGGCGCATTGCGACGAACCCGGGTAGCAGACAGTCCCGCGCGGAACCGCCGTGAGTGGGTGTGAAGGCGTAGAGAATGGAAGGTGGCTTTGCGGACGAGGATCCGCAGGCGCCCGGGCAAGCTTCCGATGACCTGATCGCGGCGGAGAATGAGGCTGTCGAAGCCAGACAGGAACAGGCGCAGGACCAGGCGCAGGATCAGGATACCTCTATGGTCGAAGACGTCGAGGAGAGCGCAGTCAAAGAGCAGCCCGTAACCGAGACGCAGGTGCAGCAGGCGCAAGGACTGCAAGTATCAGACAATCCTCTCGACGCGCCGGAGGGTCCGCCGCCCGAAAATGCGGAAGAAGCTGGCGAGGATGAGGAGATGGCCGACGACGCGAAAGACGGCACACCCGCCGTGGAGTCTGCGGTTGCTGCGCCGGTCATCACCAAAACAGCAATAGAGCAAACGGCGCGTTCGCACCTCATAGAGCAGAACCACTCTATCATCCTTCCGTCGTATAGCGCGTGGTTCGACATGCACGAGGTCAACAACATTGAGCGCAAAGCCCTGCCCGAGTTCTTCAACAATCGCAACCGTAGCAAAACGCCAGCGGTGTACAAGGATTACCGGGATTTCATGGTCAACACTTATCGTCTCAATCCCGCCGAATATCTGACCGTGACGGCGTGCCGGAGGAATTTGGCAGGCGATGTGTGCGCCATTATGAGAGTTCACGCCTTCCTCGAGCAGTGGGGCTTGATCAACTATCAGGTATGTTACCTCACTTCGGCCGTTCACGCGGTATAGTGCATGCTAATCTTGTGCTAGATCGACCCCGAGGCAAGACCATCAAACATCGGCCCCCCGTTCACCGGCCACTTTCGCATCACCGCCGACACTCCTCGTGGCCTGCAACCTTTACAACCGGCGCCAAACAGCTCTGTCACAGCCGGCAAGCCGCACGCAGGGACCGACCGGCTGGCATCTGGTGTAAAGGCAGACTTGAACCTCGAGGTGAGGCGGAACATCTACGATGATAAGGGCAAGGATGTTACACCGAGCATGGCCGAGGGAGACGCGAATGGCGAAGCCGGCAAGGGTCTCGAAGACAGCCTCAAGCAGGGCGGCAAGCAGTACTTTTGCTACTCTTGCGGTAAGGACTGTACCCGCGTAAGGTACCACAACTCAAAGAACCCTCCGTCAAGTGCTGCAACACCCAAACCGAGCAAAGACCAGCGCTACGACCTTTGCAGCCTCTGTTTCCAGGAAGGCCGCTTCCCAAGCTCCACGACTGCCGCAGACTACACCAAACTGGAGAATGAGCGTTACCAGAGCCTTGGAGACAGGGAAGCAGCATGGTCTGACGCCGAAACTCTACTTCTGCTGGAGGGGTTAGAGATGTTTGATGAAAATTGGGACTCGGTGGCTGATCATGTGGGCACACGCACGCGGGAACAGTGCGTGATGAAATTTCTTCAGCTCGAGATTGAAGACAAGTACCTGGAAGACACTCCTACGACAAACGGTCACGCGTCGGGCGTAGGCGCGCAAGACTTGGCCTACCTTTCCGGCGGTCGACTCCCGTTCAGCCAATTCGACAATCCCGTCATGTCCGTTATGGGTTTCCTCGCGGGACTTGCAGACCCTGCCACTACTGCCAAAGCAGCAGGAAAGAGTGTGGAGGAGATGCGGAAGAGTATCAAAGCTCGTATCGAAGCTGACTCCACTCCCGGTGCGGAGCAAGCTGGGGAGCTCAAGGACTCGGCAGCGGTAACATCAGATGGACCAGTCAAGGGCGAGCAGCGCGGCGAGAGCATGGACGTCGACGACACAACAAGCTTCGCAACCCGGGAACCGGCCACCGAATCTCACGACCTGCCGACGACAGCGCTCAGCCTGACCGCCGCCCGCGCCGCGGCTCTCGCCTCGCACACCGAACGCCAGCTCACCAACCAAGTCTCGGCGGCCGTCAATCTGCAACTGCAGAAGCTCGAGCTCAAGCTCCAGCAGTTCTCCGAGATGGAAGCCATCCTGCAGGCGGAAAGGCGCGAGGTCGAGCGCATGCGGCAGCGATTGTTCCTCGACCGCCTCGCTTTCCGCAAGCGGGTGCGGGAAACGGAGGCCAAGTTGGCGGGCATGAAGATCCAGCTTCCGGCAGCGGAAACCATGTCGATGCAAGAGGGTCAGGGTACGGGAGGAGTGGTGGGCATCGAGCCGTATGCGGAGAGTATGGAGGGGTTTATGAGACATGAGATTTGAGCGCTTGGGTGTGGGATGCCATCCTGGGGGCGTCATGGGCGTCTAGGATGGTTAGAGCAGGGCACTGAGCATCACATCTGGAGAAGTGCTCTTTGTAAGGCTTGTACGATCGAAGGTCTAACACACGTTTCTGAAGATCTGGGTTTTGTATCCTGAACTAACCATGAGATCAATGTGAGCGGCTGAGGGTATATGGGGTGCGAGAAGTAAATATGATTTGAAGGCGACATGGCAGATAAACGGGGCCGCTGGGCCGCGGCTTCACTTGCTTACGTACGCGTACTGTTGATCGCAGTTCGCGCTAGGCCACTTGGAGGGGCTACAGACGATTGACAGCTCCAGACTTCACGTTTCGATTGCGCAGGCTGCACGTTGAGTACTAGTAATAATGCCTGTTTCTGTTTTGTGCACTTCTTCTGCGGTTCAGCGATGACCACTCTCACCAGTGACTCCTACACTGCCCGCCGCCTCGAACACGCAACGCCGGAGCACCTGCACCTCACCGCCCGCCGCCAGTTTATCGGCCCTATACCAGAAGGCTGGCTCAAAGGTCACAGGAAGCAGTGGTATAAGCAGATCTTGCGACAACGCTCCGGGCGAGTGCCCTCTTTCAACGTAGAAGGTCCGAGTGCCTCGTCCAGCGTTCATGCGGGCAGTCGGCGTGATGAGGCTGGAGACGAGCAACCACGGCCGTCAAGTCAAAGCGCCGAGACGCAGCCTGGAGCTGCAACCAGAGATACGACGACGAGTCTGACCAGTCTGTTGCATGAACAGCGTGGAGGCAGCGGGGTGGAGAGCTCATCAGTGCGGCAACGGACGCAAGATGCAACCGATGCCCCGACAAATGACACCCTTACGAAACGTACACTGTCCAGTTCCTTGGGCTTGCAGAGAGCTGTCACCATGCTACCTACACCTCGCGTACGTTTCAGCGACTCGACTCGGCTGCAGCTGCGCGCTCGAGCGCAGCGTTTGGCGGCGAAGGGTAGTCTCCGGAGCAGCAAGGTCAGGGAAGGCGAAGTGCTGAAGATGGATCGAATGCTGGTGCGCGTGGACATCACCCAGCAAAGCATAGGCCCGGACTTTGACGAGAAGATCAGCCAGGGTGTGGAGAGCAAGTCGCTGGATAAGTGGCGCGAGTTCATGATCGTCTGCCGCAGACACACCGAAGAGGATGCCGAGGCGATACTGCAGCTCTATCAGACTCGAGTCATCGCCGCCACAGCTGCAGGGATGGACAAGGCGAGAACGCGCGCCAAAGCCGAGGTCTTACTCAGTCCGCGGCGATGCAAAGTCAACCTCTTCTCAAGCTTGGACAAGACGTTGTGTGTTTGGACGTTGGAGGGCTCACGAACACGAATATATTACCTTCGGCCGCAGTCAGGGGCCACGTCGGTGGAATGGTTAACTTTCCTGAGAGGCATACTAGGCGCCAAGCGAGCGCAGACATTGCAGGTCAACGTGCCGGATCTCAGTGTGACACTGCGACTGGATGATCCCTTCAGGATTCTCGAAACGTCACGACTCCTTGCAGAAGCCGCCGAGGGTGATGACAGTGCTTTAGCGAGGGCGATCAGCGAAGAGAAAGGCGCTGCGGGTGCGATCGTCGCTCGCTGTGTCGAGATGCTCGAGCAGTCGCCGGAGTGGACCGATGTCATCAAAGCTTGGGCTCAATACGGTCGGATCGGTCTCGCATGGAAACGATACGACAGGCTGGAATGGGTCCACGGTGCTGTGGAGCAGAAGATGTATGGTACAATTGCCATGCAGCGGACCCACGATCTGGAGCTCAGACCGAAAAACCACTATCCACTCACGGCCAAAGCTTTGTCAACCGAAGCGAGTGGTAACAAAGGCCAGACCTTGTCGGAGCCCTTACCAGTCGAAGGCTTCCTCATACGCCTCACGTCTCAAAGAGGCCACGAGCGCCGGATGGGTAAGATGCTCTTCAAGCGTCTGTACTTTACCTCTCAAAACCAGTTCCTGCTGTTCTTGCGTCCCGGCAGTGCTACGCCTCCTCCACCGCCTCAGATGTCAGCGAAGGACGACAGTAGCGTGCCGTCTAGCAAGCAACTCATCGAACAGACACCGCTGACTTACACTATCGATCCTTATCCTCTGAGTGACGACCTCAAGCACATCACTTGGCTCGACTCTGAAGGCGTCAAACCCGGCGCCGACCAACGCGCCAGAGATCAGCAAGCGCAAGTGGAAGCCGAGCGCAATATGCAAATGTTGCTGAATGCCGATGGATTTGTGAACCTCGTAGACGTCAGACGCGTACGTAAGATGTATCGCGGGGCGACGCCTGCGGACGAGAACCTGGATGACGGTCCGGATGTGAACTTCGATGTCCAAGCGTCGGACGACAATACCACGCAAGATGACGGCGCCACAACAGAGATCGACGAAGATCGTGTTTTTGAGCTGCTGATGAAAAATGGTCTCGTCATTCGACTGCAAGCGTACAACAAGACCGCCAAACTAGAGTGGATGAAACGGCTCAAAGCTCTGGTAACCTACTGGCAAGCACGCGCCAAGCAGGACACTGCAGTGCTCAAGTCCGTGCGCGAGCAGAATCTCGAGGCGTTGCAGATCGACGAGCGTGCAGAGGCTGCCGTGGGCTCGTTCGCTTACAAGTGGGAAGTCGGCCAGAGCTTCGCGAGTCCGATCATGTACCACATGTGCGGCATTGCGCAATGCCGCACCATCCATCTCTCTGGCGTGCTGTTCCGCAAACCGCGTCGGCACACGACCTTCACCAGATGCCAGGTCATCCTGTCACACGGCCATCTGCTCGTCTTCCAGGACACCTTGCGCTCGCGGACCGGCGAAAAGCTCGTCCATATCCACCACGAGCGCGTGGCGAGCATCAGCTTAAAGGGCTGCTACCTCTACAGCGGCGTCCTCACGGAAAACGACCTGCTCTACCAGAATCGCACCTTCGATTCGAACATGCCCGGTCACCACACCCTGCCGCGAGTCTACCTCGAAGACGGATGGACGAGCACAGACGAGGACGCCATGACGACCTTCGTCATCTGGCACTCGAAGAGCAAGTCCTGGTTCCGCTCCTCGCACTTCGTCGATGACGTCCGGGAATCGGAGAGCAAGGCGGCAACGGAGGCTCGGGAGGAGGCTCGACGGGAGAGGGGGGAGTGGATGATGCAAGGCCGCACGCGGAAGAAGCTCACGAGGGTCAGTCAGTTGGGTACCACGGGCAGGAGCGTGGTCTTCAAGGCGCGGAGTCGGGCGGAGAGGGATCATTGGGTCATGGCGATTCAGGTCGAGATCGAGAGACTTGCGGCGCAAGAGGCGGCGGAGGGCGAGGATGTGCGGTTGGTTGAGGATGGGAAGGATAAGTGAAGGAGAACAGGACCTTATTGTTACGGTTGTGATAGCGTTGGCGCAAGGAAGCTTACTTCAGGGACGCGGCGTGGCACATGATACCCTGGTGTTTATATGGTAAACAGCACGCATACCGGACTCGATGCACACTTTCTAATAACTTGCCGAAAGGAAGTGAAGTCAGGTGTTGCCAAGATTGTCTCGCCCTGGTGGAGTCGTGACTTTAGCCTAAAGAACATTTGCTCTACGTCTCTCGCCAACATCAGACACTCTCTACAGCTGCTACTATGCTCGGTGATGTATCCCTCACGTGGAAGCGATAGACTGATACTGTGAGGATAGGTAGGGCCGCACATTCGCGCTCTTACAAGGTACTGGTATTTACTCCCCTCACTGCTCCGAGCCTACTTTTCTTCCTCATCTGCTCCATCAATCATCTCGCTCTCTACATCCCTTCAGATCACGCAGTGTGACCACCGGCATTCTGAAAGTCCAGGGCGACAAAATCGTCAACGCCAACGGCCAACCCATCATCCTCCGCGGTTCCGCTCTAGGAGGATGGATGAACATGGAAAACGTAGACTCCACCATCTCCAACCAGCTACTGAAACTAG
>Ga0268244_10000020_pt1:45000-83686 | contig 83686 bp, 53 predicted proteins | sample AgamicMgSfe_FD_200258 | JGI IMG/M metagenome (GOLD analysis project Ga0268244, IMG submission 200258) | Agave microbial communities from Guanajuato, Mexico - Mg.Sf.e (v2) (version 2) | ecosystem: Host-associated > Plants > Phyllosphere > Phylloplane/Leaf | place: Guanajuato, Mexico... | reverse complement strand
TCCCCGTCCCAGTGAGACTTATAGGTCCATGTACTATCTCCATGACTCACCGTCCCTAGTGATATCAGAATGAAAGGTGTAAAGATATTGAAGCGAAAGCAGACATGCTGCTCACTGGCGTCATCGGACTGTCTCTACCTTTTTTTACTCCTGATACTGGTTGGAAGCTTGAAAGAGGGAATTCTCTGATCTGATCTATGATCCGGAAAGTGCGATAGTCTTTTTTCGATTCTTTAATTGGAACATCAAAGGGCTATTCATAAACTGAAACTTTCTTTATTCTGACCTCTTATTGTCGGAGATAATCGGAGATATATTAGTATTCCTCGTCATTCCTTTTGAATAAAGCTACGCTCCTTCAAGCTTTATCCTTTTCATAGAATCGCACTTTTCAGGCCTCTACCTTTTTCCAAGACGCATGAAAGCGGTTTCCAGCGCTGCTGGGCAGAAAGACATGATGGCATGAAACTCGATTACGTACGCTGATTGTTCGTCCACTTCAAACGCTCAAAACAGACCATTTTCCGTGTGAAATGACAGGGATTGGGTTAAAAAGGGAATTCCAAGCAATCTACGCAATTTCCGGGTTCAGTAGTAGGAAAGAAGGGGACCTCTCAAACAATTTAATAAATTAATGTTCTAGGGCATCTTTTTAGAATAATAATGTTCGCATTTTACCAGGCTTTTTGGACGTTCCATGATTAAACCACTGCGCGGCACTTTCGAGATGCCACCTTGTTTCTAATAGAAAAAAGTATGAGAAATTCCATTTGACTCGGGGCGATCCAGTCACCCGGAGAAGAGTTTATTATTTATTTCAAATTTTCTTTTTTGTTTTAGTACTCTTTTCACTACGCCATCTCAGCAGCTGTGACTTGAACTGCGTTGAGATTTTCTTCTAGTTTCATGGCACCGGAAATGGATTAGGGTGAGCCAGAAAAGGAGATTCAAAGATCGAGGATCTGAGTTAAGCCGCCTCGGGCTGCTAGCCCAAGAGAATGAAGGGAAGGACGACCTACCATGATACTTTGAAAATGAATCGACTGTTCTGACTGATAATTAGCTCTTGCAATAGATTCATCGCATAACTTTCTTTCCTCGACAATAAGGAATTAAGTAGTCACAAAGGACTAGTTGACTTAGAACAAAAAGATCAATTCACGTCCTCTGATAAGAATCTCTCAGATTCGGTTTCAGAATCTTTAGCAGCCGTTACAACGGATTAAGAGCAAGATTCTCGATGTCAAACCCCTGCTGTTGGAAGGTTTGCGGGAAGAATTGGACTTTGAGTTCTTTTTACTGTTCGAGAATGCCTTACTTCATCCGCAGAAAGAGAAGTTGCTGTTTTCGTCTTTTCCGCTGTTATCAGGCTTACACAGCCGGAGCTCTTTTGCGGGAGAACGGCTGTTATGTTAGCTGCTTATCGGGCTTTCTTTTTCACCTGGAATTGAACTGTAAGAGAACCAATCCATTGTCTTCTTTTAGTCAATATATGCCTTTCCAAAGCCAAACGGCATAGAAGGAAGCTGAATAAGAGCTCGACGCCTTCTGACGTTCCTGTTGATGAGAACGCAATCACATCCCTTTCTGTTGAGCAGGATCGGCTTCCCCGATCGATTCCCCGCAACAAGCACCGTTTAGACAGACCAGTTAGTGAAGTATGCCAATTCAAACTTCGCATGACTTTCTTTTCCTTTCCCTTTCAGGAACGAGATGGCTTATTTCGTTCACATCGAAATTTTGTTTCGTGAGTTAGGTCACATATATAAAGAAGGAGTCTTTCGAGCAGGACTCCAGTAGTGTGGAACTCTCAAAGGCTATGTCGGCACTTGCCGCGTCCTCTCCACAACTTGATCCTTTCGACAGGAAAGAAAGTCATTATAGATTGAGTTCCTCAGCCTGACCCCGACAGAAGTTCAGTACAGGAGGTCGGCTAGCTCCGTTCTTCCCCTGGGTGACGAGCGAAACATCGACCTCTCCACCTGCTTTCCACCATAGGGAGACACATGACGGTGGGTGGACAAGGAGAGTTGGCCGTCTAAAAGCTCTCTCTTCGCAAAAAGAGCAAAAATCTTGGGCGAGGGAGGGAAACTTCTCAGTTGAAAGGACGGCTGCGATCCTATTTCAAACTAAACTAAAGGATTCTACCTTTTTCCACTTTTTCGGGGAAGGAAAGTTTTCAGGAGGATTGAAGAAAGGGGGAAGAAAGAAGGTTAGAGTAAGGCTGTTCTCCTCGTTCAAACAAAGAACTTTGTTATTGCCCTCGGCAGGAAAAAAGCACTTCACAACCAACTTCAACGGATGTTCTTTTGTGATAGACATTCAATCAACGGATTCAAAGGCATCGGAGTCGAAAGTCTGTTTGAGAAGCCCTCTTAGGACTCTTTTCACTCTTCTCTGAGTGCCTTCAACAGTGCTTAGGTAGCGCTCACTGCGGGATAGTCAGCTTACTTTATTATTCGAGAGCGGCCTTCAATAAGCTTGTTAATGCATATCTGCCCGCATATGGAAGTAATTCCATTCTTCTAACTTAACTAATCACTGGATCAGACGATAAAGGAATGGATGGGATCAAAAGAGCTCTCAATACGATAGAGTTATTGATGATGAAACTTGCTGTCTTTGTGAGTTGCATCCAGAATCAGTGTATCACCTCTTCTGGGATTCTTCCTACAGTAAAGTCGTTTGGTCTATGAAGCTTGAAAATGGGTTGATTTAGACTCCCACTCGAAACTGGCAGAAAAGAATTCATTGCACAAATCCCTTCAAACTATAGTAGCGGCTAGCTCACTAAGAGATAGAGACGCAGCTTCTATAATAATTATATATCTATATATATAGCATAGCCCTTTTTCTGATATTGAGATTACGTCAATCCTATTCTTTCAGTTCCGAAGAAAGCTAAGCGATTCCTTCTCAACCTGGGCGATGCTACCCCGAGAAGTGCTCCTCGACAGATTCCATCTCCGCTCCTGGGATCGAGCTAATCTTTCTTTCGCTTGGAATAAGCATTATGCTTTGTCTACCAATTCCTGTCAGAGTTCTTAGAGGAGAGCCTTAACTCCAGCTGAAAGATGAGACGAGACTAGAATTCTCCTCCCGCCCATATACCAGACCAAAATGTTCGAATTAGAAAAGAGCTTTCTCACGTCCATCTATCAGTCTTATTTCCTCCAGCTCCCGCTTTTGCTATTGTAGCAGCTCCGGCCTTTGCCTCTGGGTCGGGGGGTTTAGAAAGAGTCAAGTTACGTTTTATGCCTTTTAGGCAGTGAAAAAGCAATCGATCGTAGGACCCCTTCAAAGATCTATCTATCTCTATTTTCTAAAGTAGAAGAAAGAAAACTGTCAAGCAAGGAAGGCGCAGTAAAGAAAGCCTTATGCTGGGCTTAAGCAAGCGTCTACGCCTAGTAGCATACAGAGCGATGTGTCTCGAAGGAGGCAAAGCCCCACTCTACCACACAATCTATATGCTTTCTAATCCCACGCGGCTTTCGTTTTCTCTTTTTTTTCCGGCTGGCTTTGTTTTTCGATCAATGCCGAATTACCACAATCTATTAGCTGTCTTTCCCAGTAACCTTCAAGACCGTTGTTTCCTCAAAATCCAATCTATTGCAGACTCGTCGGTCGCTTTTAGGACGCCTCACCACTAAAGACCAGCTTCACAGGTGAGTTTCCCACGCCCCACATAGGGAGTCAAAAGCCCCTTTTTCGAGGCTCTGGTTTCTGGTTCTTTCTTATGCCGAAAAGAGCTCTTTCATTGGTCCTGGAGCTGAAAGAATTTCTTTAGTTGACCCCGCAGCTAAGAGCTAAGGCAGTCGCAGAAGAACTTCTTTCATAATCTGATCAAGGAATTGGGACAACCCAAGCCAAGGATGATGCAAAACCTTTGGCGCCAGCTAAGGAGACCTTCACATGATAAAAAGACACTCACGATTAGGATTGGATTTGGTGACTGCTCTATCTATAGTTAGGGATGAGCCAAATACCATGCTACACACGTAGGTCTGCTTTGAGAATGACCTACTGAGCCCGCCTTGAGTCTAATTCCCCTTCAGGTTGGAGAAAGTACGACGTGTGTCTCGATCTTGACAACTGAATCAGAGCCGGACGCTATATTCATCCGGGGTCTCGTTCATGCGGCGATGATATTTTCAGAAAGACCAATGAAGAATCCCAACCCACCAGATTCGTTCGTCAGCTTTCTATGCCCCGGTTGGGCGAATCCACCGACTCACGTCGAATACGAAGGCCTCTCTCGACAAACTAGCCCGCGTCTTTCTATCGGACTAGACCGAACGAAGTAGCTTGTTCCGTGATACAAAGCATAGGCTTCCAAAGATGGGAGTCAGTACGTATGAATTTCTTTATGTCTTTCGAAGGAATGTTAATTTACGGGTTGACAGCCTCAAAAAGAGGTAGTCCAAGGACCTAGCTTCCCCGCACTGGACCGAGAACCGATTGCGTCAACTAGTAGTAAAGTTGAAAGAGTGTCTTGTCTGCGATTCCGTTTACAATTCAGGATAAACGGGAGATGTTGGTTCGACATCCGCGGATTTGATTGGTGGATTCAGTTTTGAAGTCTCTGTCTCATGACGAACGGACCTAGGGCTAGGTCTGAAGGAGCTTTTGGAGCGGAGCTCATTGCTTTGAAGCCTACTCTTATCTTTCTTGAGTACCGGTAAGGAGTCTTCTGTGTGTTATAATCTTGACGAGAATGAATCGCAGATGTTGGTTGAGAATTGTTCGGGAATTCATTGATAATGACTTTTCCAGGGGGCTACTCTTCTTTTTTGTCGATCGAGCCGCTCCCCCTCATTCCACTCGTCCAGCCTTCTTCACGAACTTGTACAATCGATGCCACAAAGATAGCCAACTCTATTATCGAAGAAATAAGGAAACGGGCGACGATTTGGCACCAGATATCCGGAGGTGTGGAAAGAGCAGCTGTGAGAAGCGCAAAAACCATCAAAAACCGACGATTGTTCGTGAAGGTTTCCACAGAAAGACCCCTCGGTTCTAGCAAACGGATCACAATTACAGGTACCTGGGAGCATACCGATGGAATGAACGAAATACGAACAGTTAACATAATATAGTCATAGATCTTAGGTTGTAACTTGATCATGAGCGAATTTGTTGATGTTGCACCCACGAAGTATGGAAAGTGCCAAACATTGGGAACTACCCGGGAAAGAGTTAAGAACAGGAACAAGAAGAAGCAAAAACCACTTAAATGGAAAAATCGATTGTATTTCGTCCTTTGTTCCCCATAGCAACTGGGGATCAAAAAGGACCAAATTTGGTGACTTAGAAAAGGAAAGACGAAGTAAGAGCATGCTATTGAAGACGTTGCAAGATATGTCGGTAAGGCCTCCGTTGATTGTGTACGAACAAAATACGAGTCCAAAGGCAGGCTAAGAAAGGGTTTAGCTAATGGGAATATTAACTCTTCCGGGAACCAATAACGCGTAAACCATGTCAAACCAAGACCGATCAATATCCGAACGAAACGGATTCGAACTTCTCTGCAAATAGTTTCCAGTGCGAAATCAAATTCAATTGATATATATGAGCAATTCAAAAGAGAAATGAAAACAACCAAAACAATAAATCAGGGTGGTGGGTTAGGATATACTTTATAGATACCTTAAAGATCAAGCAGTTCTCACTCCAAGCAGGAAAATGCACCCCAAGGTACATTTTCTCGGGATTTTTCGTTGCAATCACTTTTCCTTTCCATAACGAAGATTGAAAAAGTCATTTTTGCGTTGCAATTCAAGAGATGCTTTTTATATTCTTTTTATTAAAGAAAATAAATGAATAAGAAACGCGATTAGCGATTTAACTCATTCAAGTTAAAGACTTCAACCGCTAAGCGAGCTATAAACCGCTAGGCAAGTAGCTACATAGCAGTTCCAATGCTACGCCTTCCATTCGTTCAAAGCTCTCTCTCTTTCTATTGAATCTGGTTCACCTCTATAATGAACTGAACGTAAGAGCAGGTTTCAGCTTTGACTTTGATTCCACCGCCTAATGCTATCTACTTTCATCTCCAACTGAATTTAATAAATAAGAGTGAGGGTGGTCGTAGATCAGGTCTTTGCTGCTTTCGAAGTTATAAAGTGGTCTATTACCTATGTCCCCATGTCTGCTATTCCCTTCAGTTGGTTCGGAGAGAGAGAGGGTAAGGGGTGGAAGACTATTTCGCTATCGTGGGTGGTGAGGTCCATCTCTGACGAGATCCTTTGTTTGAGACTGAGAGTAAGGGACTTCGAGTGAGTGAATGGGTTTTAAGGTTGTAAGCATTTTCCGAGTAAGTCAGTTCCATCTTCCCCGCTAGCCTTCTACTAAGGTCCAATCTCCTTTCTAAACTTTCCTCCTTCAAAGGCTAGTTCGAAGTCTTGCCTTGCATTGCTTCCCGCTCTTTCTATTGTTGGAAGTAAAGAGCAATGCCTTTTGGCTAAAGAATCTCTCATTGAATTCACCAGCTATCGATCTTCTGCGACTGACCTTAGGACTATCCCGCTCCTCTCCTTCGTAAGAATAACCTCGCCATCCGGTGGTTGATGCCGGAAGCCAAGAGGCGCAGGAGTGATAGGCGGATAATGGTCATCTATGGAAATAGCCCCACCTATAAAGTCCCATCCCCTTGAATCCGATTTCTCGGGCGTCAAAGATTCTATTGATGGTTGAATCGTTCACTCCTCGGTAGAGCCAGAAAAAAGAGAATGAAGAAGGGGTGGGAAAGGAGGAGGCCTCTTCTTATGCTTGTCCTGCCATTCATTCCTCCATAGAGGGAATCTTCCTTTGCATTCATTGATTCCTTCCCCATATCTGGTACCACAAGTATCCATCAATCTACTAAGTATCTCCAATTCACGGGATACGAATGAGCCGTAGAGCCTACTATCCCCACCACCAGGATCGATAGAGGCTTATCCGATTCATCAATCCCTGCTGCTTCATCGGATGGATCGAGGCAGGAATGAATGCTTGAATGTTAGTGAAGTGGGAAACAGGATATGAGAGATTCCCAGTCACTACCGAATCTTTCTAAATAAGATAAGGCATAGGGTTTTAGGTCGAGCGAATAGGGGATCGGCAAGCGGGGGTGAAGGAACTATTCTTTGCATTTATTACGATTCTTTCTTTATGAGTATCGTAATTGGAATAGTCTTATTACCTCAAAAAAATCCATTTCGATTTTTTCAAAAAGCAATGAAAGATTATTCTTGTTTTTATATAATTTCCATAAAAGTGAATATGAATCCATTTTTGTTTTTCTCCGCAACCGATCCTCTTATTTACGATCAACTTCTTTTTTTTGGAGCCCTTCTTGAACGAATTTATTTCCACGGAAAGTTAGAATATCTAGTCAAAGTTTTAACTAATAATTTTCGGGTTATCTTCTGGCTTAAAAAAGAAAAAAGAATCGGCATCGTCTTCACAATAAATAGGTAACCATTCGCGAAATTTTGTTCTTTATCGCCGGGAAAATCTCGTAACTGAGGCCTTACGCTTATTAGCCCCGGATGCGCGCTTGCTTCTTAATCTATCTTCGTAGAAAGAAAGTGTGTTTTAACAATACGTGATGAAAGCAGTCTATTCTTTTAGCATATCTAGTAGGAAAGGAAGGGACAAAAGATAACTACTAAAGTCGACTCGTGAAAAAAGCTTGTCTTGAGTGCTTGCTGGTTGAAGGGCTTACTATTGAGCACTGTACGGGGGGCATTACTACAAGAGAGCTGTAACACAGAAAGAAGTCGATTGCTGCCATTCCGGCAATCAGGTTTGAGAAGTCTTTCGTCCGGGAGATATAGCTCATCAGCGCAAACATACAGAAATCCTGTTACAAGATCTGTACGTCAGACTGGAAGAACCAGAGGAAGACTCTATAGCGGATAGAACACTAAACGCTTATTCCCTTCCTTTGCTTTTAGTGCTTAGATAAGTTTGTTGCACGGAGGGATAGAAATTATCCTGCAGTAGGATAAGGAGAGATCTCTTTACGTCAGCCGAGACTTTACGAAGAGAAAGACTGAACTCAAGTAGAATTAAGAAGACTGCTTCCATACCTTATCTCAGATTATCCTTGAGTGCTGGTATGGGGCACTATCCTCGAAGTAAGGGAGAGGGGGATACCTCTAACTCTGATAGCATTAAAGTACTAGCTCCAACCGCTTACTGGAAGAGCATCGAGTTCTAAAGAAGAGTGCCGGTTTAGACTGAAATCTTTGTCTTTCTGGGCCTTAGTCGAGGGAGGAGAGCGAAGCAACCAAAAGAAGGATGAGGCTGCCCTGGAGGAAATTACTGATTATCAAGTGCTTGGGTAAGAGACTGGGTTAGAACTTCATGGTGAGACGTCTAAGCGGAAACTGAAATCACCGTTTCTGTGACCAGGGGCAATGACTTTTTCTTGGTTAAGTTTGGATTATGACCATGTGCTCTTTGATGGTCCTTGGATGGTGGCTGACCAGTACATTACGGTGAGGCAATGGCAAGCCAATTTCGACCATGAGTAAGCTTCTATTGAGACAGTGGTGGTTTGGGTGAGGCTTCCGAACCTTAACAACCTATGGCCACGATGCCGTACTTCCAATGGAGATCACAGTTAAGTTTCTCAGAGTAGCCTATCAAAATAACTTGACTCCAGGAGACTACAATGAGGCTACTGGCCTTGGATCATATAAGGGTTCAGAAGATGAGAATAGCTAGAGCCTACAACAATAAAGTCAAGAATAAATGAGGAAGGAAAAAGGGTATGGAAAACTATCCTACCTCTTGATACAAAAGAAAGGATCAAAAGTGTGGAAAATGGTCTTGGGAAGGCCCCTTTGTGATCCAAACTTGACTGCCCAACGGAGCCTATCATTTGATGGATATGGACGGTCAGTTCCACCATAAATGGGAAATTATGATCCTTCTATGTGGGAGTCATACGAGACAAAAGAAGATATAGAGACATCTATGGTAAGAATCCGAGCCATGTACTTAGACCTTCTCCTGAGAAAAAGGGTATAAAACCTCCTGACGTCAAACCTATAAAGATGCTCGGGTCCTATACTGCCTATCAATTCTCTGTAGCCTAGGGCCATACATCTTATTAGCCAATCAATCCTGATTAATAATGAAAAGAAAGGGCGGCTTAGGACACTACGACTTGACTGGCTGGCAGAGAACTTCCCTTTACTAACTGTTAGAGGAAAAAAAAACAACGCGCTGTCCGACCTTCGCTACGTCAGATGCTACAAGCCGAGCTGCGTCACAAGAACTGCTAACTCCATTAGCTGCTTTTGCCAACTATAGCGACTAGTCTTGTCTTTGTACACGTCCGATGCCTAACTTCGTCAGTTGGAATCTTCTTTGTAAGAGAGGTAGGGCTAGCAGACATTTGAAAGAAGGAAATTCTAGCACACGGGAAGGAAGTAGAAGTAGGAGGGAATAAGGTATATTAGATATATGGCATCAGTCGGTTGCATCATATAGTTGAATAGGTTGCCAATCAGATAAAGGGAATTACATTGAAAGATGATCCGCAACTTAAAGAGCCTTACTAGTGCTACGCTCACACATTTCGACCAGGCACAGCAGACGATCCCGGAGGACTCAAACGAAAGCCCAATAGCCCGTGAACATGATTATCTGCAACCTCCTGAAACAAGGACCATAGCAGTACTGGAACCTTCGACTTGTGGGGTTCCACTCTTACTCTTGCAAAAGTTGGAGAATCCACTGCTAGGGGAATGGGATGGATGTCACTTGCAAGTCTTCAGAAAGGGGATTCTGCAAGGTTATTTATATCTTAACTTAACAAGTTAAGGGAGGCAGAATGAGATTTTTCAGAGAGGCGCACAAGTTGAATACTTGTAACGAGCCAGAGAGTGTGGCACTGACTTTCGGAATTGAATGTGGCAGGGGACAAATGCCAAAGCAAATGCAAAGAAGAAGCTCTTTTATGTTTATCCAGTCTTAAGATCCCCCTCAGAAGTCCGCAAAAGATAAGGTGACGCGTAGCCCAGATAGCCAGAATCCGCTATTAACGATTGAATCCCCTGCTTGAGAAGTCGGGATAAGGGCTGGAAGTCTTCTGCATCTAGACAGGCCAATGACGGATTCGAACTTTTGACTGCTAAGGCGGGTCGTTCTAAGCCTGGTGCTTTCTTTTCTTCGAAGCCGGTCGTGTCCTAAGGGGAACGATATTCTCTTAGCCGGCGGCTAGGCTGGTTGTTTAATACGCGACATAGGATAAAGAAAGAGGTCTTTTCTTCGCTTTTTAGTAGCCTTTTATATACGATGGATGAATGTGCCGATAGTATAGGATAGCCATGTCCCTCACTCAAACGATGAACCTTTTAAGCCCCCGCGCTTCTGACTAATCATGAGATTAGTCATCCGAGCGAGACCTTGTGGGTTACAACCTTTCCCAACAGGTGGAACTTTTTAGAGAAATCTGTCACAGCTGAGCTTCGCGAAAGGAATATTTTATGTTCGGCGTCATTTCCGCTGCGATAGAGGAGAAATCGAAAAGAATTAGCCCTTCCGCCCTTGGGGAAAGAAAGACTTTATGACCGCACTCTTAAAGCACTCGTTAACGCAGATATGTCTTTGTCCCAGCACTCTCCGGCCACTTTCCCTTCACAATAGGCTACGGAGCGGGCAGCCTCAAACTCAGTAAATCCTTCAACATTTTTATATGCTGGCAGATTCGCTTACCACTGCAGAACAGATAAGATAGTCTCATGATTAGGTTTTGCCTTAGATGCAATCCCTTAGTATCCTTCTTTTGTTACCTCTATTAGTACCCCAGCAGATCCAGTACCGTTTGAGCAACTTCATGATCTTTTTATTCATCAGGAGAGCGATCTCCGAATCCGTTCCCTAGGTCTTTCTTCTCTTCTTGCTGGATAGTGGTTGAAGCCCCTTTCTCAATTTCTGCTTCCATTGACGCAGTTATATGGTGCTACGAGCGCGACATCTGCAACTAAGATTAAGATAAAAAGTGGTCGTGTTGCTTTTTGGGGTTGCGGATTGATGAAAAAGTTTCCAATCCATAAAGGCCTAAGAAAGTATGAAGTTAGGGCAAGGGAAGATCTAATTAATATCACATGGTAAGCTATGGCATATTGGAATGGAAGGTCTCACAGGAAGGTGACATTTCGAATAGCCTCGGTGTGGGTTGGGTTTAATCCATCCAATAATCAAAGCAAATATTAAAGGACGCTAACCTGGTGTTAGGTTCATTCGTCCTACACCAAGGTCTGTGCTAATGCGGTCCCGACGGAGCTCGGTAGCTTCGGGGAGTCCCCCGAAATAGGGGCATAGATAGAAGGAGTTAGGATAACGAAGGTAGTAAGAAAGCTCTTCCTTTTTGACTACCTTACCCTGATGAGTCAAGGAATGATGATGTATGTTTCCGGGTTCTTCCCGATACGGGCATAGTGGCAGTAAGAGCCGGACTTACGGGCTAACTCAAGTTTCCGGCTTGAGCTCTAGGTTGCGTTGCTAGCGGGGTTAAAAGCGTTGGCTTTTTGTTCCTGGAGATCAACGGAACCTCGTTCTTTTTCTTCGACTTCTTGTTCTTACCTACCCCCCCGAAACTTGTACGCGGGAACCAAAGGTTAACCGTGAATGGGATCGACGTTTAACAATCTCCTTTTCTTCTGCTATTAGTATTAGATAATCTGCTACCGCAGAATCTCCGGATGTAGCTTCCATCAATGCCTGCCAAACTTCCACCGGATCCCCTTTGCTCAATCAGATGCCGTAGGGAAGGCCTACCCCCGAATCGGATAATGATAATGTAAAAGAATGACGTATGCTTTCTCTGTCCATTCTAACATTTTTTAGAAGATACCGCTATTTCTGGTCCTTCCTTGACTGATTCCCGAATAGACGAATATAAGCGGAGCGAGGGCTTGATTTAATGAAAAAAAGACCTCCATAGGAAGTCAGCGGGTGGCGTGGGGGTGAAGGTTGAGGGCTTTCCTTGGAACTACCTTCTGCTTTAGATGACATTTGACGACGACATTGATTTCACTGACAATAGTAAGCCCCAACGCAGGGAGTAATAGAATGAATTGAATGCCGGTCTCCAAAGAAAGATATATGACGCTTGTCGGCCACTTCACTCTCTTCTGGCGTCTTTCCCCCCTTGAAGGTGCTGGCAGAACTCTATCTATCCGTCGAGTAGATACTTTTTTGGGGTTTGAGCACTTCAAAGAGTCAGTTTTTCTTTACTTCTTATAGTGCTATAGAAGGCCATTCCATAACCATAATAAATATAGGGCATCAGCCGTCACTATATATATAATTACTTACTAGTAATCGAATCTATAAGTGAGAAGTAGAGGAGTCCTTTCCCAGTATAGAGAGTAGTCAGGCCCAGTCGGCCAGTCAGTGGGACCGGGCTTGATTTTATTGAATTTGAATTGACACAAGCCTTGAAATGCCCGTTAGTAGCTGCTGTGCTCTGTTACGAGAACTCACTACTACTACTAGGTGATAGCGGAACCTAAGATCGTGCCCTTTCTATTGCATTGGAAGAGCAGTCCCCCCTCTTTCCTCTGAAATAGGCTGAATCTTTGCGCTACTCTGGGATTCCCCTTTGCCCAGAGAACAAAGCTGACTTGTCTGTCGATGATTGAAAAGAAGCCTTTCTGACTATTCAGTCTTTTCTTTCAAGACGGGGAGCTTTGGAGCTTTTCTAGTTATAGAAAGGAAAGTCACGAAAATCTCATAACATAACAATCAGACAGGTGGGATCACTATGTGGGGAACTTTCCCCGCTCTATGTTCTCAGCCAAGAACTCAACGGCGTCTGTCTAGGTGAATAATCAGTTTCTTTAGCTTAAAGGCCCGTCAACTCACGTTAGCTAGAAATCCTATAGCAGAGGTAAAAGATTCCGTGGTAAAGGTAGATGACATTTCTGCTCTTTTGGTTCCCTTCCTTGAAGTTGAGAGCTTATTACCCTTCTGTTGGTGAAAGATCTAATCTTCCAAAGTGAATCTATCTAACTACTGGTTGGTCCAGCAAGACTAACCCGATGACGTGGCATCCGTTGACAATGGAGTGAGACTAACATCAGACAGTGAGGGGGCATGAATCACTTTTATCATCGGCGGGACGGCGAAGCAAAAAGCTTCTTTGATATATAGATCTAACTTGACCAATTTGAAATTGGAAATAAAAAAGATTCTATCTAAGGACTGGTTCTATCCCTTTTTATTCAAGAAATAATAGAACCGCTCCTAGTATCGGCACCCTTCTGATTACAGGAAAAACTATGGTGCTGGCCCTTTTATTAGTCTAATCTTGTCTTTCGATCCCCGAACTCCATCTTAGACTAGTCAATCAGACAATTTGTTTTTTTGACAAGACAACTGAGGAGACACCGTCTGATCCGGAGACAGACGCCGAAGTTCAATAGATGACCACAAAATCTGATTCAACAAGAACACCCAGAGCAAAGTGTGGCGGACCCTTCTCCTTCTCCTCCGGTTCCTGCAATGGGTTAAGTCTATAACGATTTTCATGAAAAATCCTCGCTTCAATTTATCCCAACAAACTGGAAAAAGTGATCAGATGTATTCTATGAATTAGATAACCTGAATACAATCTTACTGGACTTAGCGGACTGAACCCCTGTTTAGCCCCACATCCCCGCAAAGGGCTAAAGAGGAATATCGGCGTTTACGCTAAGTACGTAGTTCTTTAGATCATAAGATATGATATAGATATGATATAACAGCCAAGAGGGATAATTGAAAGAAGTATATTATCTTTAATAAATTACTCTTTAACGGAGGAGGAGGAGAAGGGAAGGGGAGTGTCAGGACTCTCCGTGCGAATCAGATCGACCGTTGAAGATACAGAGAGTTGTGTGCAGAAAAAATGAGCTGGAACTTAATCTGTGGGCAGATTTGAATTCAAATGCCGTGGCTCAAGCAGTGAGCACTCCTGGATTTGGTGTAATGCCCATGTCACAACTATATAACTTTCAAGCTCATAAGAAGGTCTCTTCTTCTGCCTCTCCAATCAAATTGAACTGGCTGGCACTCCCGTCCCGGATTGGCTGCTTTCTTTCACAACAAGTAAAAAAACAATTGGCTGATGAGAGTTGTTTTTCTGTCCTGGAACCACAACGAATGCGCCCCACTAGATCTTTTAGGAAAGCTAGCCACTCAAAGGAGTCAAGCTTTTGGGAAAAAAGAATGATTATTTGCTCAAATCCGGAGCACTCTATCATCGTTAGACCTCGAAGGGAATGAAATGCAGGTATTTTCCAAAACCATATGATGCGCGGAGTCCGTCCTACCTTGGATAGCGGATTATAGGTCTGCAGGATAGAAGCCAGTTCCCTTTTTGGAGGTTCAGTGCAAGGGGTAACGTTCAAGTTTTAGTTTCGTTCCATGCATAGAATGTTAACGGTTACAGCTTCGATACATTTCCAGTGGAGTAGTCAAAGTCTAGTCTTTCCTATTAGAATAGGCTTGAAGAAAGGAGAGCAGTCCGAGGAAGGGGGGGTAACTATCCAATCACAGCGAGTTCTAGGTTGCCTTCCTCACCTTCGATTGGCCAAGCTTTCTTCTTTCTTTATGGGTGCCGTTCTCTTCCGTCCTTTCTGAAGTTACGCCTGGCTTCCGCTCGAAGTTTTGTCCCTCCTGTCATTTAGACAAAAAAAGCACCTTTTATAGAGATGTAAAAAATCGTCAATTCACGATAGGAAGTGAGTTGCTGAACCGTGCCCTTGCCGGGGAGTATGTGACTGACGCTTCTGGAGAACCTCCTGCTATTACTTTTTGTCTATCTCGGGAACCATTTATCCTTTCCTCATAGACTTGGTCAAACAAACAATCCAATAAAATGTTTGATTTCATCAAGAAAGAACGCTGCTCTTGCAAAGCCAAAAGGCACTTCGCCTACAACCCAGGGACGGGGAACTCGTACCCTACGACTGGTCTTATACCGACGGGGATAGAGCCTAAGAGATTGATCCGAAGCTAGGAGCTTGAAACCTCACTCAATACGGCTATGATGCTTTGGCATGGACCAACGGGCAGCTGCTAAAGGGTTAATTACAGCCATTATCCCCCTGATCCCTACCGCGATGTTAAATCGCACACAATAATGTAAAAAATATAGTAATGAGAAGCAGAAAATTTCAGGTTATAAGGTTCTTATCTTGGTATCCTGTTCCTATCTATCCTTCCCACAGTAGATTCCCTATAATTCGATACCCTTCTATTCTTGCCCCTTATGTTATTATTCGTAACCTTTCGCCTCATCCATTCCAAACTTCGTGGGCACGTGTTCCGTATGTCCATTCCTTTCTGACTTCCCTGTGACTACAGTAGAGTAGAGAAGTTCTCTTCTAATATACCTTGCGTAGCCCTTTGGTACAACATGGATAGGTATCTCTTGCCTTAGTAGGCATATAGAAGTGGTTCTAGTAGAGAAGGAGTGACCTGAAGTCACGACTGAGAGAGGGAGGTGGCGCGTTCTAGATGTCTAATAGAGCGCGTTGTGACGCAATCGGGGTACGTCTTGACCGGTCTTGTGTTGTCTGACGTTCTGGTGATCATAGGATGAATAGAATGAGGTGGTTGGATGTAGAGGAAGAGAGGGTTGAGAGGAAGAGGGATCTGGAATAGGCAGGCGTAATAGTAAAAAACCAGGGATGAGTAAGCTGATAACAGGCATTAACGGATAGGCTTTTATGTATAGGCAGCGAGTGAATTCACTTAACCCCAAGGACGGCGCCAAACTGTTGGTGCAGATTTTTCTATCTACTTATCAGCAGTTAAGAATTTGATTGTTTCAGGATCTGACGAGAATGAGGCTGACATTGGTAGTGAGTGCGATGCGACTCTGATTGAGCAATTGAATTCAATATGAAGGAAACAATGAGCACACAAGATTTTGACGTGGAAAACCCTTTGATAAAGGGAAAAACCCACGGGCTGCCAAGCCAGGAGATGAATGCACTATCAATTGAGTGTTTAGAGAGTTTTTTAAGAAAGAATGAAAAAGAGATTTACCTTTTAGGGGCTTCCCTTGTTCTTCATGCCACCTCTGAAGGTGGCGAACGAGGGTGGAGTCTTTAAGTCGTAGTAGGATAGTTTCTCCTCAGCCATCTGCGACTTGAGCTTGTTGCACTGCCGGATCTTTCCATTAACGCACACCTTCTGACCTCGTGGACCCGCGTTTTCATATCTGTTCCAATCTTAGAAAAATGGGTTCAAGCGAACCGGACCTAGACCTACTAAACCCTCCTATGCTCACCAAAAGCTCACCAAAGGTCGAAACAAGCAAAACAAACCCAACTATCCTAACCATCAACATATCACTCACGCTATGATTCAGGCTCAAAGACTGCGGCGCTTTCGGGCATCTGTCAAAATCTCAGCTGCCGCTATAGAGTCACCCCCAAAAAGGGCAGGAGCAAACTCCGGACTGAAGGCATCGCATAGGAGTAGTTCGTGATTTCGATCTTGGTAGTAGAAGTCGTAAAAGCCTAAACGAAGAGAAAGGAAGCAGGGACTTAAAAAGACTCTTGACTGGACGGACCAGCTTCTCTTCCTATTGCCAAAAGGTGTTTTCCCTCTTTCCCGGAACTAGCTTTTACTGATAAGGAAAGGAAAGCGCGAGCCAGATTTTGGAATGAAATCGCATTACGATAAAGTGTTTACAGAGCAGAGTGAAAGGCACTACGTCGAGAGAGAGGGGGCCGGTGGTCTTGTGGTCGCAGGAGGAGCCTCCTTAAGCAAGTCCCTCGCTTCACATGCTTAAACTTTCTTAACTTAGTGTATTATCTTAAGTGTCATCAAAGCAAAATACAAGGCAAAATTCCGGTTCAAAGTAAGACCACTTGCCTAAAACTGACTCTAATAGCACTGCTACATACGGCCAGGTCAGGTACCAGTTAAAGCATAGTAAAGAAAAAAAATTGACAATTGACCAGAGAAGCAGATGAAAGCGCCAAGCAATCAAAGTTGAAAGAAAGGTGGATACCGCTCATCAAGAGCTTGGGTAAGTGTACAAGACCTTATGCCTTGCTGGCTTAGTCTTTCCTTTATTTCCGAGCTCATCAACTCCAACAACCAAATCCTTGCCTCGGTTTAGATGACGAGCTTCGTGGAGGGGGCATGCTGACCGGATCGATGACGTCGGCCTGTCCACTTGGCGGCAGACAAGACAAACCAGACTCTCCAAATATGGCATCCCATGATTTAAGTGCTTTCACCTCTTCGCCCAATGAGACAGTCGGGGGTAACTCCAGATTTGGAATGGACTCGTCCTCATTACCGGGGAAGTTGAGGTTTCGTCAGCTTTATGGTGTAATCAATTTTGGCATCAAGGCCGCTACAACTTCTTTCACTTTTAGTGATTGAAGGAAATGACAAGCTGCCCTTATAGGCGTTGTTGCCACCACAGGTCATTGCGGCAACATCATCAGGCGTGTGAGCATGATAAGCTGATAAGGCTGCATGAAAGCATCGCTGATAGGTGGCGGAAAATTGGATTGGTCGTTTAGCTCGTGGTATCACAAAAGTTGAGCCAGTTCCAGTGCGAAGCAAAGAGGACCAGCAATTACCAATAATCATGATATCGGGAGAAAGCAAAAAGCAAGACGGTTGGGGAGCCGGTATAACCTGGTCATACCCAAACTGGTGTGCGCACCGATGAGGGTTGTATGCCTCAAGAATGACCCTTTCACCGGTACGAAGCGGCAGCCACCCATGCCTAAGACTTATAAGGAATTCGGCATCATGAATGTCCCTAAAAATAGACGGGATTCGATCCGCCTTCTCATCTTTAACAATTCTATCACTTTCAGAGGGCATGTAGCGAGAGAAGGCCCGCTTACCAGAAAGAGAGAGGGAGGCTCGGCTTTTCATAAAGAGTCGGCGTGCCCCTCCAACACTATAATCTGAAGGAAGCGCTCCTTTTTTATTAATCAGGTTTTTAAGTTTTTGCCTTAAACTCTCCGAAGCCACTGGAGCATACAGACCCGGCCAGTACATGTTCAACCAACCGTTTACGAGGTACGGGTTCCACGCTGAAGTTAGGATTGGTCGAGGTGGTGACAGCCCTCAGGGATTTATAGATGTTTGCAAGGGCTGGGACAGCCAAAGAAACCCAGCGAGTTTATGAAAGGAGCCATGAATTTGGGTGCCATTGTGTTCGCCATGACGAAAACTGAAGGCCTTATAGTGTTGGGTTTCCCTGATGGGACGACGAAGTAGCAAAGCCACCATGCGTTAAAGGCCGTAAGAAAAGTATCTCTGCTTATTTTGTTAGGATCTCTACCCATCGGCGCTCCCTACTCTCATAAAATTCTATTGCCAGTACCGTAATGTCTGAGCATATTCTTTACTTCCCTGGTGGTCAGCTAAAGAAGAAAGAATATCTCTCCACTACTTAAGATCAGAAACAGAACCGATGACCAGTCAGTAATGATCTGACCTCCTTACATAAGAAAAATAAGGAAGGGAAATCTCACCTTTATTTACATAAGGCAAGACCGCAGAATAAGAAATGACAAATTTTAGGGCTTCTTAAAGAAGGCATGGTGAAAGGATAACAGCCAAGTGTGCAAAGACCTGGTTCGTAAAAAAGCCCGGGCTACTTCAAAGGTCACCTTACTTATAGAAAGGGCATACAATGAAGGGGAGGAATGTTGAAAGATTGATCCGACTGCCCAACGACGGAGTTAGACTTTAAGAAAAGGGTAAGGAAGGCTATCCGCTATTTAGGAAGATATGACTTCGTACAGTCGCTTTCGCTTAGACCGAATATAAAAAAAAAGAATAACATAACTAAATAAATGTACCCTTTGTCTGTAAAAGCTAGCACATACAAAAATGCATTTAATACAGATCTAGCTGGTAGCTATCTCGATCTATTCGCCCGGCCGTTCTTTTTCTTTGCCTTTTTCCTCGCCAACTACTATTCTCTTTCAAATGTATATGTTCGAGTGTCCGAGTCAGACTTTGTCTACTTCCCTCTCCTTGTCATTGTGTTTTCTTTCTGAAATGGGTTTTGAAGTGGAGTTGGCAAGCTGTAGCTATACCCGAGTTCCTCCCAGCTCTCTATATCATTAGAAAATTTCATAAACTTCTCAGCGCCCACCCGGCCCCCATTTTTGAATAGTTGAATTAGTACTGAACCCGCACACGGGATTTTCATATAGATTATAACACCCCATTGTTTCCGTTATCTTGCTAGCCCCATTCCCCCTTTCCTGGAAACTCCTCCAAACAAAAGGAGTAATACCGAAAGATAAAGTGTTAGGAAAGAAAGAAAAACCAACTCCCTCGAAGAGGATAAGTAAGTGTTCATATCATGAATTAGATTAGATTATGTGATTGAGCGCTTCTGTATTGATGAAAGGGATACCTGGACAAGTACTAGTGCCAACTGGAATGAAAAAGAAATCCTACGTTGTCAGAGAATACTTCTCCTTCTGAGAACCGGGAAAAGTGCAGTATTTATTGTAAACTCCTTAAACTACTGATCCTTCTGTCTGCTTCTAGTCATTGGATAAGGGGCATTTAGACCAGTCAATGGATTTGCCAAGCGAGAAAACGGAAAGCGCGCCATAAAGCCAAAGAGCCGTAGCTTGCTTAATGCACTTCCTTTGCTCGTTCTATTCACACGGGTTGCTCGCTTGGCTTGAATCCCTTGGTTCTTCTATCCTGGCTGCTCGCTTCCTTCTTTGGATCGGATGGCAACTCAGACCAACCATTGTCAATCGAAGGAGCATAAGCCACTCACTCGAAAAAACGGACTCTCCTTTGCTCTCTTGACTATAAAGGCTCGCTTCTCTCATCTCTAAAAGAAAGTTTACTTCTTTCATCTCCTATATAAAGCAATCACATACATAGACGATATAATAAGAGAAAGCATACATCTTGAATAAGTTGGCTACGATTAGTCACTTCGGAAGCCGTTAACCAAAGCACCGGCTTTTTACTTCCCTTCTAAGGGAAGGAGTAGGAGGCTCCACTATGGTCTAAGCTAAACGAGTGAAAGCTTCATTGGTACCACAATCCTTGCCGGTTCAACAGGCCACTATGACGCCTTCAAACATGACTTTTGAAGCTTGCTTTGACAGGCTAGCCTTAAATAGAAGGGCATAGGCTCAGCTCCATTTTACTTCCTTTCTTTCTTCTGTTTTCTTGCTTGCTCTTTCTCGCATTCTAATCTTTCTCTTTCTAGTCCGAATTGAAAAGTAGCGCGCTATTATGGCTTTAAGCGGGACACCCACCTCAGGAAGAAAAAAAGGGTAGGTGTTGCGAAAGGGGAGTTCGGCTTGCTCGTAAGTCAAGGCAAGTTCAAGTACCAAGGGAAAGAAGGTGGATGAGAAAAAAGAGGGTCCAACACAGTGGATTATGGAAAGTTAAGCCCCGAGTGAAAATCCATTGTTTAGGCCATTATTTGCTGGGTTTGATCATACAGTTGCATTTCTGAGTCCGGCTATGTGGCAGAGCCTACCGAAGGAAGAGAAAGAGAGTGGCCGGTAGAGGTCTTCTTGCTTCCGCGCTTGCCTTCCATACTATATATTAATATAAAGGAATACACTATAACTGCCCTAAGATAGACTTCCATCTTCTTTCTACTTATTTCAAAAGAATTGTATCTCTCTCTATCTTACCGCATCAAAGACAGATTCAACATTCAACAAGGCAAGATTCAGCATTAACTTATTGAAGCCAAGAAGTCAGTCAGCATTCAGCTGTGGAATTGAACTTGAACTCTAAGCCGAATCGACTGCCGGGGATAAGAAGCGCTTTGCGAATAAGAAGTTTTGAAATAAGATCAGGTCTTCCAGATCCGCAGCTGGATAGAATGAATCCGCGGAAGAGTTTCTTTTTAATAAAACTGTGCTTTTAAGTTGGCGAATAAGTGTTCATTCACATAAATATTATTCAGAAGAGTGAGAATAGCCGGAATGAGATGGAATAGGCATTGTACTGATGGGAGTCAGTTTAGTGATCCGAGGGACGGGATAACAAGAAAGGATGGGAAAGAATAAAGAGTGCTTGCAAGTCTGAGAGCAGAGAATACGCTTTTAGATGCGCCGAATCAATCGCTTGCCGAATCACCTGTCGTCGAAGACGGGCTAACTCTCATATCGCTAGTTCATCCCGATAGAACGGGAGTGAGTAACCTAGAACCTGGAAAGCTAACCTGTCAACCAAGTTCAGTGATCCGTAAGGGGGTTAGCCTTTTCTTTTTGATCATAAACTCCGCTGATCTACTCCCATGGCAAAGCTTACGCTCGCTCTGAGAGACTTCCAGCCTCTCTCTCTAAAAAAAAGCCTTTTCCCCTTTTCATATATTTAATATAATAATAAAAAGGTATGCTCCAGCCCCGGCCGATCGCTACAGTTCCCATGACCATCAACTGGATCTTTCACTGCATCAGTTTGGCCTTCAACTTGCTTTAATGGACAGTTATCATCCTTAAGGCCATATTTGCCTTTGCCACAATTAAAACAGATCATATGAAGGCTCTCATACTCAATTTTCCACACAGTGCGATTGAAACGAAACTTAGATAAAAGAGGCTTAGTAATAGTAAGATCAACTTCTGCACACAATCGAATATAACGACCGCGCTCAGCATCAGAAGTAGTATAATCAATCTTGAGCACCTTTCCAATTTGTTTCCCCTTAGCCGCCGAGCATGATGTCCGTTTTTGGGTGGCCCTCTGCAAAAAAGTTTGATTTTTCTCGTTTATTCGGTCATCAAAGACATACTCTGCAAGCCAGTTTCCCCTGTCATGTCAGCATAAAAACATATAGTATTATCCAATCGGGGAACCTTCATTCCCCCCGCTGTATCGAATTCTTTGAGTGTCCAGCCTGCTCCCTTTGTTCAGTCGGAAGACTTTTCTTTAGAAAAAGACTTTTTAGTCCCCGTCCAACAAGAGAGGTAAAGCCTTTCTTTTCTATTCAAATGAGACGCACTCCCATTGTCTCGATAAGGTCAGCAGCAGGGCATACAGCAGGGATTGAGTAGTCTTGGGAGGCGGACTTATAGTCCCCGGTTACGAGTTGACGACGTTATTAACTACTAAAACTGAAAAAGTCTTTTACACCTTAGGGAAAGCGTACCGGAAGATCTTTCTTTCGCTTAAAATCCCAGTTTGGATGAGCAGAGTTACGCTCGATTTCGATTCATACTGAAAAATAGGTTCATAGTTGATAGCAGATGGGGAAAGCTAAAGGCAGAGCTTGGATTGGATTTTCCAGTTGGAAATCCGTTAGAAAAGCTGTACCTTGACAAGCCCCACGATGCTTCTGGCAGCCATCATCGCAGGGACGAAGAGATTTCCAAGACCAGAACTATAGACTCATTCTGCACCAGCCCACTAGCAAAACAAAAGGCAAGGAACTTCTTTCACTAGTATAGTATCGGAAACATGCCCAGAAGAGGATTTCATAGTTCCAGAGGCACGCACACAAGCCAGCAAGCCTTCCCGTTCCTCCACCTCTACTAGCTCCTGAAACCTCTCCCTCCACCGCCACTCCACACTCGTAACTAGAACAACCGAGACTGTTCGATGTATCGATAGAGACAAACTCACGGAAAACAAACTCTCTTTAGCTCGGTGACCCTCTCCTCTCCTCTCTGCACAAGCGCCACACGTAATTGGCACACATGAAACTGGCCGAATCTTGTCAACTTATGAAGCGACTACGACTTGCTGACTTTCATGGTTTACAGAGGAAAGCATCGCCAAACCTCAGAGGTTAGCATCGCACGAACAAACCTTCCTTTTCACTTTGAACGAGATGCGCTAATTCACCGATTGTATTGCTTTTTAACGTCTTGCTTTTTCTGTTTTGAAAATGCTGATAGATTCGTTTTCATGTCTCTTTCCCGTACATTACTTTCTGAGCTATCTAACGTCATTACTATCTCGCTTGACCCAAAAGAACTAGCAACCCTACCTGCTGCCGTACCTGTCTGTGAATGAACTTCTGGATATTCACCTACCAACACAACCCGGGCCACGCCGGGACTCTCTTTCGAAAGCCGGGGTCAGAGAACTCCTAAATGCAGTTCATACGCAACCCACCAAATTCTGGTTCCGACCACCCATCCATATTTTCTCCTTCCCTCAGGCACAGGAACGGGCACACTGATACCTCCAGCCAAGAGGAGTGAGAGAGAGTCCATTACCTTGTAGCCCCGCTTACTAACTAAATAGTGAGAGTTCCAGCCGTCAGGTTGGATGGAGAAAGATTCGCAATTGGACTCTTCTATAGAATGTATATTGAGAAGGATTCGAACCCTTAACCTGTAGTTTTGAAACTGATCTATCTCAAGCCACCGGAGTCAAAGCAGCCGTTCTCTTCTGATCGTGGACCACCCTTCTGATTCATCCCACTACTGAAGTGAGATCACCACCGGAGAGAGGGAGAATTCAAGTGAGACTGCTAAAAGGCGGATCTTTCCTTTACTAAAGCATTTCATTGACCGCCTCAAACTCGTGAGCAAATCTCTTTCTTTGCTCACGAGAAATCGTTCTATTCGAAATGGAGTGGTGATGACTGTACCGTTGACTTGGATGAGAACTTGTTACTGAACCGCCTCTTGGTCGAGAAGTAAACTCCCTGACCTTCACTGGTAGTTCAGCAAGCAAACAAACCAACGAAGCAAAGGATCGAGAGAGGGATTGAACAGAAGGAGGAGATGGCATTTCGTTGAAGTGATTAGATTCTCTAACCCCTTATCAATCAACGGGAGGACGGATTAGTTCTTCCGCTGAAGGAACTGCTGACGTGGGCAAGGCAAGGGGAAGTCAAAGCCGAGTTCAAGAAGTCAACCATGGGCAGAAGAAGAAGAAGAAAGAGAATCAGAATCTAAGTCTTTATCCTCCACTCCAAACCTGCCCTGCCAATCCGATTAAAAACAAGCCAAAAACACGGGAAAATGAACAAAAACACGGTAAAACGATCCTCTTTGTTTTAGGTATTGCAGAAAGGAATGAATCAAGCTAGGTCCGTGTCCGTAGCTCACAGGCAGGTGAACCAGCCACAGCTCTGTCTCCGGGGTAAAGGAATAAGCGAGATCGCTCAGAAAGGTTCTATTCTAGTTCTAGTCAGGGCATAAGAAGAAGTTGAATAGGGATTAAGCGGAACAAGGGTAAGTAAGATACGGTAGAGGTGCAAGTGATTGCTCTTCTTCACCTTACTCGGCTCGAGGAAGAGGAATAGATAGGTACACGAGGTGAGCGGAAATCAATTATTATTATAGTCCAAGGTTTTATAGTTCGTCTGCAAAGGAGAAGGCGAAGAGCAAGGTTTTTGACTAGAGGAAACGAAAGTTCACTCGAGATGAAAGTAAGAAGAAGCTCAAACTGACTCGACCAAAGGCTCAGCCTAAAGAGAAAGCAGTAACAGGAGAAGGATCAGTTCAAATGGGTAAACCACGAATTATCTCAGGCAAGGGTCCTCATCACTAAAGATCGATTATCAAGCCAACTTATAACCTAATAAACGAATTGAAAACTCGCAGAAAGCGATGGGATCACTATGGATGGATCAGAAAAGGAAATCCCGTGTGAAAGGAATAGGAGTTGAGTGAAGAAGCTCAGTCAAAGGGGAAGACGACGGGCTCTCTTAGTCGTCAGGATATGGGGCAATATACCTATACCTTTGTGGAATGAAAATCAATCCAATCCGTTTTGTCTTACCTTATTAAAAGGGCAAAGGCATAGAGCGTGAGTAAGAGATTCTTAGGAGGTCCTCGATTAGTTCATTTTTCAACTTCCGTATCAATTCATTCCGTTCCCGATTCTTAAAAGCCGAAGGAATGAAATGAAAAACTTATCTAAGCGGATCCACTCAATAGGAAGATTGGAGATAGAGGAAAGATCTATCGCAGAAGAAAAAGCGGGGCTAGCTCACAGAAGGTAGTTTTCTCTAGAACCGGTTTCGGAAAGGGTCATGTTACGGTTGTCCTACAAACTAAGCATGTGTATAAGAACTAAATACTGAACCAATAGAAAGGAAAGATCGTAGGAATATCAAGGGACTTTAGTCTGAAAGATTCGAATCTCTGCTCATAAGAAGTGAGTTCCTGTCCGTCTCGTGAATCGAGGAAAAAGAATGAAATGCTTTTGAAAAAGGGCAAGCAAGGAACTTCAGTCATCCATTCCCTTAATGCAAGTTTGAAGTGAACTACCTTTCTCTGTCTTGGATATTTTCACGATATATGACGCATCTCTTATGATAAGTTGGGAGGAGCAAGCGGGGACGAGACTCAAATGGATAAGTTGAATTTTTAAGGTCATTAACGATTGCAACTTCAGGGACTTGGGTATCATGGCATACCTTTGACTTGGTGTAACAGAAGGGAGGGTGTGGATAATGTCCGAGAAAGAAAAGATCGAGCCTTAGCGTCTGTTGATTGGTCTTCCAGGTTCAAAATTGTTAGAGTGAGAAAGCTCATTTCGTCTGTCTCTGCATCCTGCTGACCGCATCTTGCTGTGAACTAGAATCTCATACTCGAAGACTCACATTTTTAGATCCCTCCGTGTCAACATTGTCAATTTTCTTTTTCTTTTTCTTATGGAATCGAATTACCTACTTTTTTTGAGGGGTTCAGACGATTGGATTCGTTCTCCATTTCATAGAGCTGGGCATGGGCAAATTCTATTCCTATATGATTTCCTGCTCTTTTTCCCTCTATTATTGAGCTGTCATCCGCCTTAGCAGGTCGCGCTCTCTTCTATAAACGTATGCCAGCAGAACGGCTTTATGAAGTCGAGTTTACTTTAGGCTTGACCTTATAGTTATAGCAAAAGACAAAGATTTGGTCTCAAGGTTTGCTAAAAGAAAGATTGGAAAGAATTAGAGCCTGCACTAGCTAATAAAAGAGAGGGAAAGACGTGAAAGCAAGCCTAAAGCGTCTGTAGTCCTATCAGGCATGAACTAAAACGGGGAATGGTCTAAAAAAAGGGCTGTTAGAAGGCGTCGTCAGGGCCTCTTTTCAGCTGGTCATAACCCTTAGTAGAATGAATAGGAGAACTATATTCGTCTATATAGGCTGAAGATAATAGGTCATAGAGACGAAAGACGGATAGTGATAAGGACTAGCTTTATCATAGTTAGATCGTTCAATAGCCCTATTTCTTCTTTCTTCTTTGATTCTCGGGTAGTAATGTGTTCAAGGCCAATCGAATTTTCTTCGCTCGAAAGACGAAAGTCAACTAGCGCTTTCTTTCTATACGAGAAGAATCGTTCTCTATCTTCTATTTGTTCTCGCTCCCGAGCCCACAGATCGTGCAGACCGGGAACAGATCGAGACGGGAAAGCCTAAGAATTTGCTAGAAATCCCTACTTCTATAAAAAGTTCATCAGAAAAGGCTCTTTAGACTCCGTCTTAGGCGCACAAGCAAGCTTTGTTAGGTCAACTTCCCTTATAGCCTTTCCCCGTTTTAGTACTATTCTAATAGTTTATTTTATCTAATAATAGCTTCTCCTTTATACTAAGTTAGAGCTAAACTTTGAGTAAGGCTCGAGAGAGTAGGTCCTTATATACTATAGTCTGAAATCGTCAGCTATAAGGCTGATTACTTCACTTAAGGAAAGAGCACCAACTAAACTAGTGACAGCAGAAGCTGAAGCTGAATACCTGTTACTTTCTTCATTAAGGGGTTGACAGCAAGAGAAAAGAGATAGGTGTCGGTTTTCAATGTAACAAGACGTATTTTCCTCTAAAGAAAGAAAAGATAAATAGAAATTCATGTTTGAAATCCTTGAATCCGAACTCTGTACGGAGCAGTAGGCTGGAGTTAGAGTCCGTATCCGTACTACTTGCCTGGAGTAGGAAAGATTGTTCTATCTGTTTTTAGCCAGTCACTGGTAGTGCTAGTCTTCTTTATGGTTCGCAATACAATAGTGATTTTGCTTTCTTTCTTTCCGTTCGCTATAGTCCATTAGTGGGTCTAAAGGCGTCTCTCTTTCTTGTCCGGTAAGCAAGCAAGGGAGCCTCTGGCTTCGTCCCTTCGTCTCGCCACTTCACAAGCTGTGATATAATCTGTCTATACCTTAGTCCTTTCAGTCAGATTATTCAGTAAGATATGCTTTGATCTTTGAGGCTTCGCTTCACTTACCCCTTATGGTAAGTGCCTCGTGAACTCCGTTAGCTAGGTGCGGGTCTTTCCCCCTCCTAGTAGTCAGTCTGTTCTTTCGAGGTAAAGGAGAGTGACGGTTTAGTTGAACGTAGCCCGCAGAAGTCAAGAGGTTGGTTATAGGGGCGACTGTAAGAGAAAATTAAGACGAGGAGAGGGACAAAAAATGAGCATAAAGCTTAGTAAACTACCAAGAAGAAAGGTCGAAGGGCCAGAAGGATTAGGCGAGAGTGGCTGAAATAGCCGAGATCTTTTCTCTTGCTGTCTGCGATTTACGGGTTTGTTCACTCAACAATCGCTTTGCTTACACCAGGACTCCCTATGGGGAATCGACACAAAGTAAATAGGGAAAGCAAGGTGGATGAGAGCGTCTGTGATCCCCGATTCCTTTACCGTCCACTGACGTGGTACTTCGTCTCACTCAGAAGAGAAGGGATAGATATAAGGAAATACCTCCTGCCGCTCTTTTGCTTGCTTCTTTAATAAGAATAAGAGATAGTCAGACATCAAGATCAAGCTTTGATTTCCCCTTTCTTTGATGATTTCTGGGCAATTCTTCGCACTGTATACTCTATCGCATACGTACTGGGGCATTCGCCTCACCCTACCCCAAAGAAGTGCTTGGTCCTGTAGAAGCCTTAAGAAAAGAAGGACCACTAGTTCGCCAGAAGCAGGATCCATCGGCTGACGCTTGACCCCGGGTTCGGGACTTCCCAAGTCACGGAGTCTTTGACAAAGTTGTCAAAATGTACCCTAATTAATATAGATTCTATATATTTTCCAAAGGCTTATAGTTAGTAAGACAGGTGTCAGTACCAAATACTTAATAAGTAGTGGACTACTAGTTAACGCACTACTAAAGCGGGGTAGCCAGCATGCGCACATCATGATTTGCCAGAAGAGCTCAGAGCTCAGCGAATGGAAGAAGCAAGCATGGATAGTGCGAATTTGGTTGGTAAGGAAAAGTGCTTTGTTGGACTTGTTCCCAGGGTGAAAATCAAAGATCTTTGCTTGCAACGCGTTGATTGCCTAAGAAAGAGACTGGGCATCTATCACAGTTTTTTTTTCGAATGAAGCAAAAGACAATAGGTTGAAGATGGGAAATAAGAGACGTTAGGAAGGCCGAAAAGGACTCAAAAGAAAGCGATCGACTGAATACTTGACACGTGAGGAGCGACGTACCTCAAGAGGTGGAGAGGCATCTGGTTCCGGGGTAGGAAGTGACTCCGCTGCTTCCACGCTTGGTGCACTGCATCATCTGACGATTTGTCATGTCTCTCTTCCTTGGGCCAAAAGACATAGAAATTTTTGAATAGATGGTGAACCTCAGTCGAACTCGGAGGACTCTGCAAAGAGGATACGGGAAGAGGAAGAACACAACCTTTATCATTGCTCCCACACCCGCGAGCTTGAGGTTGGAGACTTCTGAAGTCCTTCAGAGTCAGATCTTTCAAACGTTATACTCTTATCGAACTGAGTTTTGATCATAGCATGGAATTTCTTTCAAAAATAAGGAAAAGACTAAGAATTTTGCTTTCAGCAAATAGACCCATGTGCCTAACGAAAAAGATAAATGAAATGTAACAAAGAACACGTATCCAGATATCGAATTCACTGGTGCAGGTCACCACACATCAGAGAATGGACAATATGGAAAGGAAATGAACTCATCTTTATTGAATTCAAAGGTAAGGTTGGCAAGCTCACAGCTTTTTTTTATTCAACTCAACACTCGTCCTTTCGTTTAGACAATGGGGGAAGAAGCCCTGCTTTATTCAAACGATGTAGACGCTGCGTATTCGTATGCCAAAGACGCTTGCTTGTGCCACAAATAATAGGGTTCATGGGATGCAGATGGGGATGCTTTTCTATATCTTTATTCTGTTCGTCACCCATAGGACCATGTTTCAAAGCTAGCCTATATACCTTACCCCCGAGGAGCCACCAAAGTAAGCAAGCTACCTTTAGTTTAGGGCAGCAAGCCCTTTCTGTTAGTTAGTCGGGCAGCGTTAACCATTATCTTTTCAGGCGGTTTCTTTAAGAACTCTTAATTCCCATCCACACTTTTTCTTTTTGCTTGCTGGTGACGGCTTAAGCGACCGTAACTTGCTCGATGCGGGCTAGTTTGGCATATGCGACTACTGCTTGGTCGAAACCCCCTGCTTGCTGTTATGGCCTAAGCAACCATAGCTTCTACCTTGCTTGCTGGTTACAGCTTTAGCGACTGTAACTTTCTATTCAAAACAAGCAATTTGAGTAGTGAATCGCCCAGTGTAGGCTTGCTTCGCGTAGGCTACACAAGCGTTGCTTCGAAAGAAAGAAAAAGGTGCGTGCCGCACTCACGAGGGACTGCCTCTCTGAGTTAGATTCCGAACAAAGTTTTTTGTCCATTCTCTTCCTTTTTTGCAACCCCTTTCTATTAAGTCAAAATCGATGGAACTGGAGCCCCATAATCTCATTCATTCTCTTTTCCAGTTCAGTGCTACCCGGGCAACCTTAACTCGCTTCGTCGTCATGATCGGGAGAACTCACAATGTCCAGATCAAAGGCGAGATCAGCTCACTTCCACACCGACTCAATAACTTCATCCTCTCGAAAGAGGGAATCACAAAGAGAAGAGGAAGAGTGGAAAGCATCATAAAGAGGGGTTGCTGGTTCGCGCGCTACGGCTTGATGTCTACGCGCCTTAGCACGCGCGATATCGCTTTCAACAGCTAAGCGCTAAGCTAGCTCACTTTCTTTGTGGGTCACGACTTCAAGGTCTGACGTTAATGACCCGTAAGCGAAGGTCGCTTCAATCAAAAAAAGCCGAAGGTAGGCCAACAAGGCAAGGCCCTGAAAAATGAGCAAAGATTGACGATGAGAGGGCAGAGGCAAAGCAGGCACATCAACAGGTTGATTCGGTTAGTTCAAACTCAGAGGATGACCTGTTGACTATGAAGTTAGTCCATTCTATTAAAGTTAGGAATACCGAAAATCTTTCATGATGAGCGTCAAAGACTCAAAAGCTCACGCACGATCTACTGATTATGACGCATAATCGCGTTCAGGGACAGGCTTTCTCCCCAAAGCAGACTTTTGCTGGCTCGGCATAGCACAAGCTGATCACACTGTGACTTCGAGCACTTCGGAGGAAGCGCGGTTAACAAATTCCTCAGCGCTTAAAGCAAGATTCGGAACTTTAGTTTAGTTAGGGTCCTCGTTTCATCCGCCCTTTATCTTTCGACAGATGGTGAAGGTCTGTGTTGGTGGTATCATGAGCTTAGCTAGGCAGAGGGCAGTATGCCGGGCCATCGAAAGGGCGAAAGCGTGGAAGAGAGGGGAGTGAAGCCATGAGCTCATTTATCCAATCATCCAGCAGCCAAGATCAGATATCGAGATTGAAAGCCTTCAAAGTAAGATCAAGGCGAAGGTCTCTTTTTCTGATGCGGATTCCTCTTTTTCATCTTTCTTTCTTCCTGGAACTAGAAAAGAACCTACAGGCTACCCAGCCTGACGAGTCTATTCAGGATCACTTTTTCGAATGAGACCAGAATATCAAGCTTAATTCGAAAGGAAATCAAAGAGCATAAGCAGCGCAGCGGCTACTCTTTTGTTTGCCTTAGGAGTTATGTTCTTGTCGTTTAGTTTAGCTTTCATTAGTTTTTGGTAGTAGTCGCTGCTGGCACCTCTCAGTTTAAGGTCGCGTCAAACTGCAAGGTGCTCTTAAAGCCTTTCATCTTCTTGAAGTATGAAAACCCTTTTTGTCATACGAGAGAAGCCCTCTGGGTCTTCGACCTTTGGGACGCTTATTGCTCTCCGACAAGTAGATGGCCAATATCCATCTTTCTATCGTTTTTCGTGTGTTCATCTTATCATTCAAAATTTTGATCTCTTTCTCACTTAACTTCGGGAGCTCCGACAGGTTTTCCGGAGGCAGAAGGTGGTCTGGCAGCATAGAAGACCACCCTTTTTTTTTGAAAAAGAAAGGAAAAAGGAGAATTCGAAGGAAAACCAAAAAAAGCACTACGGAGTAGTAAACAAAAGAATCTGGTGCAGGAGAGGGGGCATTGGCGAGGCTACCAGGATCGGAATGGAACTTCTTCACTGAACTATCTCCAACTAGCGGAAACTGACGCATCTTTTGAAAGCAGGCCATGGATCAATTGAACCTAAACACAAACTAAATAAATAGCAAACAGCGATCAAAAAGAAAACGATCGAAATTCTTACGCATCGATTTCTTCTTTATGTTAGTACTATGTTTGCCCAATAAGAAGAAAGTCTTCCTCAATCTTCGGAGTACCCGGTCATACTTTAACAGCCGAGATTGTTCCAAAACTCTCTGCCCTATTATTCTAAGTAATATGCTAAACAATCGTTAGTTCATCTTAGAATTGTTAAGCTGTGCTTCCACCGGTTGATAGACCATCCCCCATCATTACCGACAACCAGACATTTCGACCTCGGCAATCCCTAGGACGGGATTTGGTACCCTAGATACACCGACGCTGTAGAATTATGAATTGAAAAAATTATTGAATTCCCGCTTCCGCATCACCCAGAATTTACTAAACAAACTCTAAAGGGGACTTAGTTTGTTTTTCACATTACTTTGTCGAGAGGGGGAGTCGCTAGTTCTTCTTTCTGGCAGTTCAGTTAGCTCGAAAGGTATCAAGCCCTTCAACTAACCCTAAAAGAAATAGCCATTGACGCATCGCCTATTCCTCCAACTCCAACAATGGATTCTTCTTATTCTTCTTCGATTCTTCTTGGCTTGGACACTCTTCATGGAGTCGTTTTGGCTTTTGACCTTCAGAACGAGCTAGCCACAAAAGGTACCACCGAAAGAAGGTCGACCTCACCCTCGGTAAACCGAACCGAACCTGAGAAAAAGAAAGAAGAAAAGCGAGGCTTAGGTAATGGTACTAACATGAATAAGGAATAGCTTTTCTTTTCTCTAGCCCCGAGCCGGCGTCACTTCTTCTATTTCATTTCTATAGGGATTCACTCAACATAGAAAAGCAACTAGAGCAGAGCGGCCTAAAGCTCTTGAACGTCAGGAGGGGGTAACGCATACTGAAACATAAATGTAGCTATAAAGCCGCATCTTCCTTACGGTCTCCTAAATCAGAACTATTGAACTTTGTTTTAGCTTCGCTAGCTTTCCTTTTCAACTCGGAAGCACTTACCCTTTCCAATAGCGTAAGCTGATCCAGCTGATGCAAGAGTTACAGCTCAAGCACCTATTTATTTTGTACCTGAATTCAATTCTTTTTTGAAATCTCAGGCGCCAATTCATTAAAAAAAGATTAGCGCTTGCTAATTTTTTTTTCAAATGCTTTCATACTCAATCAATTAGGGATAGACTCTCTCTCTTCTATACGACAGACTAGTTCCCTATGTTAACTAGCGGAGCTCTGAAAAAAGGGAAGTCTAAGACAAAGAAAGAGTATTGAAGCTTATATATTAAATGAGTCCATCCCGAAGCCCCAACCTTACGCATCACTTTTGAAGCGAAAGCCTCCCTATTTTTTTATTTAGAGAAGAGCTCAAAGTGGCGAGAAAGGGAAGAGGGAGATCAAAAACGAAACAAAATCTTTTAGAAAATAGAGAAGACACCTGACGTACTTCACTTCCAAACATGACAGCCATTGAACACATTTTATTAAGAAATTATATGCATAGAGACGAACTCCAACACTATTGGAATAAACGAATTCAATTCCTTCCTTTACTCCGGGGAAAGGAGATAGACCGATCATTATGACCGGGCCGACAGGCACCATCCCTTAGAAGGGAATACATTGAAAGAACGAAAGAAATTGCGTACTTCACCCCGGACTATTATGCGAGCTAGTCCTCTACTGATACTTCATTTTTCTATTTCCTTATCCACGCGGGAAAGAAATTTGTACGAGGGGCCTCTCTTTCTCTTGCGCTGAAGCAGCCACATCTCGTTTGGCTGTCCTACTCTCGTCCCCGCCGAGACCAGAATGGGTCGGAAAGAAACCGGCCTTTGAAGATCACCCACTTTATCAATGCGCGCGATGTTGGAATACCAAATACCACTGTCCATATGAACTTTTTTCTCCACTTCATCATCCAGGTCTTCCTTCTTGGCCTTGGAAGTTCCAGGGTCTATCTTTCTAGTAAGGCTGGACGTAAGATCCACTTCCCCTTGTGGAGTGAAGTGGGATGCTAAAGATACAACATAAAAGTGAACCGTAGGATCTCGTCTTACCCCCTTGAACCAGGAACTCGAGCTCAAGCAGTTGCTGCCGGCCGGAAGCCACTCCTTCTCTGAGACGGCTCGCGCACGTGTGCATATAAAAAAAGGAGAGCTAATGAGAGGAAGGGACGCTAAGGTGCCGTGGCAAAGTCAGCTTAGCCTTTCTCCGGTCAGCTGATATAGACTCCCCCCATTGGTAAAAGTAAGTTAGCACATCAATGAATACGAAGTATGTTGTCACGAGTGAGCACTAAATATGTATGAATTTCCTTTATCCAATTTCCCAGCTCAAGCTTCTTGGGCCCTACAAGCACTTCAATAGACGTCATCTGACGCCAACGTTGAAAATTCTAATTCTATTATGACCAAGCTATGCCCGATCTGTTATTTCTTGTAAGACACGAAAGAAAAAATATGTTTTTAAGTAGTTAATCGCCTGGGGAAGACTATTAATTAATCGAGACGCTCTTTACAGAACAGAGATGGGCGGGCTAAATGAAAGGACCGAGTAGCTAGTTTGGTTGGTATCTATTATGGCCCTTGTAGGCTCATACAGCAAGGCCATCATTCCTTTAGTTCGCTGCTAAACGAAGACGGGAAGGGATCGGGCGCCTAAATAGCTGAGGGAGGTCAGCTCGATCGAGCCTATCTCCCTCTTTGATCTTCTCGAATGAGGCCTAAAGGACAGTCAAGCCTTTGACGCTCGCTCCTACCTCTAAGATAGAGGGCTTACTAGCTAACGAAGAACGAACTCTGAACTCGGAATCGAAATGAGGTTTGAGGGAATTGAATCTGAAAGCAGGACAGAATAGGCTCTTACTGCTAACGAAAGAAAGCATTACCAACCGCAATCTCGTATCATAAAGGTTCGCCGCCTTCCTTTTTTCTTTTATATTATGGTAGATCAATTGGTTAGACTCTTCCTTCAGTTGCGTCAGCACGATTCGCCTCGTCATATGAAATTACTGCTTATTATACTTTTTCATATACAAGAACATTGTGTAGTTTTAGTAAGGGGAGAAAGGGTTAAAGATTTCATAAGTGTGAGATATCACATTGTTCGAGGAATCTGTTAGACTCTTTCAGCGAAAAATCGTCGACAAGGCCAATGCGCGGGGAAAGGATTTAGTTTACCGAATGCGGAAACCTATACAGTTTGAGTGGCGAGCCCTGTGCTTTGCTGTCCATTTTCCTCGGAAATCAAATTATTAATGAAATATTAAGACGAAATCTCCTGACGTTCTTCGTATTTATTCCTGACGTTCGACGGGTCGAGGTATACTGTCTTTTTTTATAGTCCTCAATTGTCTATCTTTAAGTTAGTTACACCAACCCTTTGTCTAGGACAAACTTCGCTCTGTCATCTTTGAATCGCATTATTCGGTTAATCCTTTTTCTTTCAAAAGTGAATATTTCCAAGACTTAAGGCTATGAAGACTTGTACCTAAAGGCTTTCATCAGCTACCAGGCTGAAGGTAGCTTTTCTCTCCTCCATCGCTCAAGCGTTGGGCATTTTACATCATTAAGGACTCCCCACACCCTGACTTTCCTTTCCTGCAATCTGACCCTTAACATGAAGGCGCTGTAAGCGAACGCTGGAAAACTATCAAAGTAATAAGATCACTCCATGCTTAATTCAATTCAGAAAGAAAGAGATTACATAAAGAGAGAAAAACTGTGGATTGAGAGGGTGAACTATCCACGACCGAAGATTGGGAAGAAGGACGCTCGAGAGACCCCCGAAGGGCGTTTAGTGCGAGCTTCCCCTGGAAAAGGGAAATTCGTTCAATAGTGACCGACGACAGGGAGTGAAGTTTTTTCTTTTTATAGGATGATTTGTCCAAAAGAGACCATGCGACCGCTTCTAATCGACGTTTAATATCATTTTCATTTTAATAAAGCAGAAGTTTGGCAGCCTTATCATCGGAAGGGATGACGGAGACAAAAGAATCAGACGCAGTGTCAATCTATTCATTGTCATAGGCTGAGGAGTCTTCCATCGGATGTTTTTCTTTACGACCAGGATGAAGTAAACTTCCCTCGTGAGCAGGTAGAAGAGCTCGAGCAGCAGATTGGTGTCTTTGTCTCAGGAACTTAGACTTCATTCATAGTGTTCAACTATGAACAGACGGACAAAGAATTACTAAAAAAATGCTTGGCTTCTCGAAAGCCTGAGTTTTTGACCAATTCATGACTGAAAATGACCACTCACTCCTTTCATCTCTCTTCGGTGGACGTTGCATCATCTTAAGAAGATGAAGATAGTGGAGCTTCATATGAGAAGATTTTCGTTTAGGGGGGGACTCCTTGTACATCCTGCGACTAGCAAGGGGAAGGAAGTTGCTCCAATCGGCTTGCTGAAGCTGAAAGCGGCTTTCAACCATCATCATGCGTCGGCTCTTGCATTTATTATCTTATTTATACACTAAATAAAAAAGGGAAGATATCTTTCTTCGTCGTCTTTTTCACATGATCGATCCTATGTCTTAGACAGAAAGCAATGCTTTAGGAAGGCGGACGGAGAGTATGGGATTTCCTTCGTCAAGTCTAAGAAGACTTATTGCGTAGTTAGACCACGGGATCAAGGTAATATGGATAGCTACCTGTGTCTTACCCGAGCAAGTATGCGTACTTCTATTTAGAGCTAGTAAAGGCAGTCAAGAGAATAGATTCTCCATTTTCTATAGACTTAGACGGAAGATAGTTAAGCCCGAAAGATAGGATTAGCCAAACATCCTATACCTTAGATAGCTTCCAACGCTAACCAGTAAAGAAAGGAATTCACTCAAGGACGGGACATGCTTAGAAGTCAATAAAGACTAAAGGCTGACGGCATTGATTCCCAGGCTCAACTCATTCTTCAGGCTTTGGGCGTCACTTCTTAAAAGACATTACTTAGATCATGGGACAGAGTCAAAAGCATTTCAGTCCCCACACAGACAGAGACTTCACTCAACTAATGAGGAAGAGAATCGGAACTGGAAGAGCAGTTAGCTGATAAGGGATCTTCTTCTATAGAAGGCATTTCGTAACTCAATATCAAGACTGAAGTACGGCTCTAAATCTTTATTAAAAAGGGAATCTTCAACTTATGACTGACTTGCCTTAAGATCAAAGTCTTCCCTCTGGCTGTATTCGTGGGCGGGAAGGCAAACAATTCCAGGCTTGAAACTTTCATACTAATTCCCCGGTAAAGACTAAGAACTTCATCCCAGGATTTTAGAAGAGCGTCAGAGTGGAAATAGGCTGAAATTTCTTTTCTTTTCAAGTCAGGATCTCGCAGTTGAATCAAAGGCTTTCGGCTAATCTTTCTTGCTGTTGACCTTTAGTGGCCTAATCTTTCCTCCATATGTTACCCGATCAGGTACTTTTCAGAGGGGGGAATATTAAGTGATTAAAAAGCTTGAAAAAGCCTTTGCTTCTCATTCTCTCATTCGTCGTAGGGTGAAATAGCAAGAGTTAACTCTCGCTTATCATAAGTAAGGGCAACGTATTCCACTAAGAAGTGACACAGTACTTGCTTTAGACTTGCCCAGGAAGGGCAACGTATGAAAAGAAAGAGTTCAGTCCTAACTTTCACCTCAAGCACTAATTCTTTTCGAACTCTTATTACGGACTCTAATGCAATACCAAGAGATAGAGTAATTCAATCCTCCGCTCGTGGGAACTCAATCTAAACACACTAACTCCTCAAGCACTAAGTCCATACATCAATCCTCTTAAGAATGCCTTTCAACGGCAGCATTGACTTGCGCTTCTACTTCCGCCGGGAAAGAGGCATAAATTGCTTATATAGTAGTTCAGTGGGGAAGACCCGTGAGGGAATAGTAATCGAATTACAGGGTTTCGGAATTGATTAACAGGGATGGGGAACTCCGCCTTCACAGTAGTGCTTTCCTAATCAAATTCAAAGTTGACGGCTCGGCTATGCCATGCTTTTATTTCCCGTGTCAATATCATGAGTTCTTGCTTGATTCTCAGGACGTAATGCTACTGCTTTCTCAGACTTTGCAGAGAATAAAGATAAAAGCAAGGATAGATATAGATTCCCCTACTTCAGATACTTCTGTTGGCTTTCAATACTGACTACAAGGAAGTCTGGGAACACAGTAATAATCTATTCCCCTATCAAGAAAAGAAAGAGTCGAAAGCGTCAGCTGACCCTTGAAAGAAAGCCTAACACTTCTAACTAAACTTCCTCCGATAGGGCTGCGTACCTCTACTTCAGTTACCTAGTGCAACTAAGACTTTGTATGAAAAGAAATTGTTTTTAAAGTTGCTATGAAACAATCAAGCCGGCAAAAAATCAAAATGAAATGGCAAAAAAGTTAGAAAATAGTTGTCAGATGTTATCGCTTTGTGAAATAGAATTTCAAAGAATACATGACAATCAATTGTATACTAATAATATAGAAGGATGTCAATCTATTAAGCAAGCCGGAGCCACACATTTGCAGAAGAATGTTCTACGGGGGAAAGGGAATTTCCTCAAGCAGCTCGACTGAAAGGAGAGGAGCGAACGAGCTTAGAAAAAGAGTTTGACTCAAATAAAGAACACATTGGATCGTCTCGATAAAGGGTTTGAATCGTGGTATTTTAATTACGTTGTATGTTCACGATATATATCGTGAGTGTGAGAACAAGGGGGGGGGGAAAGACTTAGAAAAAATTTCAGTTATCTTTCTTTTTTCAATTTGACTCGGGGCCCCCCAAATGCATCTATCCACTAAGGTGAATAAATAAGGAGATCTGACGGTTTTTTTGCAATTAGTGCTGAAGTCATCTTATTTCTAAATAGAAAAACCGAATTCCTCTATTTGATGTCGATTCATCCACACTTCCATTCAAAGTAGAGGAAGGCTAACTGCTTGCTGGCTGGGAGCTGTATGAGCGGTAACGTCCACGTACGGCTTCGTGAGAAGGGCGGTGGACAGAAATGGCCTTGTTGTACCTCACTCTCGTCTTCAATGGGGTCTGCTCTTTTTTTTTTAGGAGAGTATGCCAATATGATCTTAATGAGGTGCGGGGCTTTGCATCTGACATTCGTTGGGCTTCCCTCTTCGGGAGCCTGCGTCCCGGCCTTTTTTTTTGTGCAATAAACCTCTCCGGCCGAAGACTAGTGGTAGGTGGTCCTGCGGAGCTTTCGGAGAAGGGTAGCCTAGTGTGTAAGCACAGCAATGAACCGCGGCGAACCCTCAGACGACCTATCTAAGATTAGGAAGGAGATCCTCAGTAGTGGTGACCCTTTCACTCTTCCACGGACTTCAACATGTACCGAATGCTCATACGGGAAAGTTGACTCCTGGGTCTGGAACCTGGGAG
>Ga0268244_10000020_pt1:0-40000 | contig 83686 bp, 53 predicted proteins | sample AgamicMgSfe_FD_200258 | JGI IMG/M metagenome (GOLD analysis project Ga0268244, IMG submission 200258) | Agave microbial communities from Guanajuato, Mexico - Mg.Sf.e (v2) (version 2) | ecosystem: Host-associated > Plants > Phyllosphere > Phylloplane/Leaf | place: Guanajuato, Mexico... | reverse complement strand
GTGCCGAAAAAACCGCTTTCTGTCAGCTTCTACTAGTCATTTTTACGTTTATGAAAGAAAAGTAAGGCAAGCTTTAGCTTGACTTGACTTGGCCTGCGTGCATTATACCTACCCCCTTTTTTCATAATTTCTAACTCAAGATTCATTTCTTTGTTGAGATTGAAATGAAAGCATAACTCTTTGCTTTCAGTCTTCTAACTCTTTTTTTTAGCTTGCTTTGTGGAGGTCTCTCGGGTGTGCAGATCCGATCAGTCTCGTGATGAAGAGAAGTCAAATACGATCTTATTAGGTCGTCACGACAACTCAATTTGTCCGGTTCGGGGCGTAAAAGGGAGGGGAGATTTTCTCTTCATCCGGGGGTTCATTTCATTCATTTTGAACTAAGTTAAGTAAGGCTGATTAGTGAGGTCTTAAAAACTTCATAGAATTAACAATCAAAGTTTGTGCTTTCAGCAAGTAGGCAAGGCGAATGGTTTCTATGTTTTTTAATCGGATACCAATTGCTTGGATGCGTTTGAAAGCAAAGAGATGACTTGCTTGCAGAAAAAATGGACGGGTTGGTTTGTGTCTTCGTAACTTTTGGTCCATTTATTGATGGGCGAACGACGGGGATTGAACCCGCGCGTGGTGGATTCACAATCCACTGCCTTGATCCACTTGGCTACATCCGCCCTTACCCCCGAACGGGTTTCAGTCTCTATCTACGATCAGATCCTTTCAGAACCCCTATGACCGCTATCAAAGAGAAGCTTTTTCCTATACTATATACGTCTTTTCTATTCTTTCGTTTCATTTTGGAATTAGGTTTCAGCCTTGGCTTCAACAATCGATACCGATTGCCTGGCCTTCAAAGGTTGGGCTGTTCACTTCATTGATTTGACTTCACTTTACTGAAGATTCAAATCTTCATCTTCATAGGGGGCAGGCGGGCAGTGAAGGCTCATTTAGTAGACAGCGAGCGAGCAGCAAGCACCTACTCCTATCCTATCCAGCAAGCTCCGCAACAAAACAAAAGCGAAGCGAGCCTCTATCAGAGAAAGCCATTCTTGCAGAACAAAGTCGCGGTTCTGGAAGAAGCGCACCCCTAAACTACAAGCTTTGAAGCCCCTACTTCTTTCTATTTATAGGCAATGAAATTGTTGAAGAATCTTTCTACAAACCTTTCTCTAATCTAAGGCGTCTCGGACGTTCTTCGTTTGAGCGGAGCCACCTTTCAGTCTGTAAGGTTGTCAAAGGGCGAAAGTCAACTTTCCTTTATGACTAAACTAATCTAATAGGGCGAGGGCGCTAACGAACTTCAAAGGGTAGCCTATCTATAGCTATATATATATAGATAGTAACAGGCGCCTGACGAAGTGCATAGAATAGAATGCCCTTCTTTCTCAAAGTAAAGTTTCTCCCTTGAAGCTGACGAAAGATTGCAGGGGATCGTCGATCTCTTCCTTCAGGTGGCTCCGCCCGCACTATTCATCTCTTTTTTCAAATGGATATATGACGGGGTCTCTCTTGTTCATAGATCTTGAAAGCAGATCAATATCCATTTCTCTTCAGATCTCTCTATCGATAGAAAGATATAGATCTCTATCTGGATCTATCTCCATATCGTCATATAGAAGAACCAACACAACCACTTCAAGGGCGTAACCAACGGAAGGTTCTCACCCTGTCCCAGACATTGTTCTCCGACGATGTCCCCTGGACGGAAGGGGCCACCATTCTCTTTCTTCAATCGTTCCGATCAGGACTTCTGGGTTGGTTCGTTTCCTCCTCCTATCTACGCAATTTTCTGTCTTCGTTCGTGATCATGTTGGGCGAAAGGTAGTTGTAGAGGAGCGGATGTGAAACGGCGATCCCCCCCCCTCGAGAAGAACTAGTTTCATAATTTCAGGAGAGCGGATTCGATTAGGTTATAATTCAGCACATACCAAATGACCACGTAACATGTTGAAATCCTTGTTACGCTGGTTTGTTTTATTTTCTTAATGTAATATTAAATTACAGAAACTCTTTTGTAGTGCTGAAAAGGTCCCTAAAAGGTCCTGGCGGAGCGTGTTCAAACACGCTCGGCAATGAAAGGGGCTTCTCTTACGAGTTCCTTTAATTGTCTCTGCGTCTCTATCAGTTGAAGTTGGACTTGCTTCAGTTGATTTCGTGAGAAAAGTGTTGGCAATGAAACGGAAATCAGGTCTGTTATTTACTGCCTTATATTTCAAGCAGTGTTCTGTTAGCCTTCAGCGCTTCTATGCTGGTAGCTTTCAGAAAACATACTCTCTTTCTGTTTCCGTGTCTTTAACTCGTTCTGGACTTCAACGAATCATTCCTTCTGTTATAAGACGAGCTATTCGGAAGAAAGATTCGTTGGCAGATAGACTGGTCAGATTAGATCTCTGAAGGTTTGGTTTAGCGCAGATTGTAGAATTAGCTCCACGTGTAAGTAGAGCAACATTCTCATCCATAGCTACTCCTACCAAAGATAGAGAATCTGTTCGTACTCGGCATGATGAAATCATCATTCGAGAGGTGGAGGAAAGTCTATCTTCCAAACGTCCATACTATACCTTTAACACTTTGTATGGTATGGGAACCTAAAAGGAAAAGTACCCCTCTGACTGATAGGTATATATCCCGTTACAGGATATTGCCAGAAGTTAGAATGAAACATCTCAATTATCCAAATATCAAAGTAAATTGAAAACATGAGATGGCTTCATTTATCTGGAATGTATGTATTTGACATAGTATTCCAGATGGGTTCTTTTCTCCTGGTATATTATGGTCTAAATGGGTTAAATACCCTGACGATCGTAATAATAGACGGTTTGCTAATTGGAACCTTGAGTCTTTTGAGGCTCAAGTTGGACCTCATATGTCGACTATATTGCCGGCGAAGGTATTCCATTAGTAACAGGTAGGTTAGCTCAGACACTCTATTGAGCTGGTAAGCGAAGAATCAAAGCTATATGTAATTATGTAAAACAAAGATTACTTCTACGGAGGTTACGGAAATGAAATCTGCTTTATGTATATTCTTTTGATTTCAAATCTGCAACTGACCGTTGGCCATTGAGTGTTATTTACACCATGATGGAGCTCCTATGGGGCCATGGCATCCTCAATAGTCAACAGTACTGAAGGTCTTAACACTTTCAAAGTAACAAAACTTTCAGTTAACAGGAACGTGAAATAGCCTTCGACGCCGGGCAGCCTTTAGGCTATTACGGCTCCTGGTCACTTTTCTCTCTGTCACACCATTATCTGGTATGGTTGGCAGCATAAACTGCTGGAGAGCAGAGAAAGACTCCGTTCACTGACTATGCTGTTCTTGGAGATGACGTAGTCATTGCCAATGACAAGGTTGCAGCGCAGTACACTTCACTTCTTTACTTTGAAAGTGTGTCCATCTCTTATTCAAAATCTATTATTTCTCATGATGGAGCACTAGAATTTGCTAAGAAGTTTTGGGTTAAAGGTTTGCAGGTTGATTTATCACCTGTTTCCCAACAATCTTTGTTGTGTTGCCGATCTACTATAGGTCTATGCCAACTAGGAGCGAAGTCGTCTTTGGATATGAATAGACTTCAGCGTGAAGGTGGTGCAGGCTATAGAGTTCGTGCACGCTTGATGTCTACTCAGTCTAAACGCTGGGAACGATTGAAAGCTGCTGCCGCAAAACAAAATGGGAAGCAGCGATTACCTTGTTAATGGTGGATTGGAAGAGGTATGCCTATAAATCTCAATCTAAAGGGTAAGATGATCGCTTATCTCCGATTTGAATTGAAGCCTAAGGAGATAGGACTCGTACCAGATGAGTTGTGCTTTGATGGTGAAATTGAATTTCATGAGAGAACCATTGTTTTTCATTGGATGAAACAATGGCTCAAATGGGTTCAATGGTACTATACCGACGCATGGTCTCCTGAAGTATCTATTGATCAAATGTTTTCAGCACCTATGTGTGCAACTAACTGGAAAAGACTCCATTTTGATGAGAATCTCTTCTTCTTTGGTCTTTTCTGGAAGTTGTACGACATGGCTGCTGGCTGGAGTATGTCGACTACACCTAATTGGTTGTTAGATCCGAATACTACAGTAACACATGATCGATGGATAGACGGAGGATTCTCTGGTTCCGACTTCATCATGGCTCCTGTCATCTTATCAATGACAGAAGAGAAAGAGCGCAGACTATAAGACTGACGGTGCACCAGAGCACATAGTCCCAGAGGGAAATACTCGCTGCTGAAAGGCAGTGGGGGGTGGCAAGTGGGTAATATAGTTGTGAGGCTGATAACCTCGCTACTATACACCCGACTATAAGAAGTGCTAAGATATTTTCTTCCTCCTCCCACGGAACACTAACAGAATCTCGCGTTGGCCTTACCTTCTTCATTCATGACCGAGTAAGATGCTGGAAATAGACTTCGCCAAATCCCTTTTCATTACATCCAACCGAAGCTACTTCAGCTACCGTAGTCCTTGCTGATTTCTCTGATTGGCCCTCTTCCCCCATTGTCAACTCGCTTGCCCCGGCTCAAAGAACTCTCTTGAGGAAGTAACTTCGCTCACTGAAGACCAAGCAGCCATTCTGGATTAAAGGACACAAGCCTGCTATTCACTCGCTTTCTTTTTGAAAGTCGGATCTTGCCGGTTACACCCTTTTAAGCCATTTACCATTCTCCGGGTATTGATTCTTTAAGGCCAGGGGCTGGGTATGATTAGGATGTTGCTTCTTTATGTTGAAAGAGATTTCCCGGTGTGAATTTATCCCTTACTGATCAGACTCCAAGAGCGACAACTGCGCTTAGGCCTACAACGTTTAGCCGTGAACCAGAGCTAATGATTGGAGATCTTCTACCGTTATAGTACACTCCTTCTCCAGACCAAGAGCTAGCCAAAAGAGCTTGACCAGACTCATTCCGTCTACTGAGACCGTCATTATAGAGACTCTACTTAAAGAACGTATCGCCATGAGCCTGCCCGTGCCCCTACGAAAGAATTGAATCAGTAACTGCAAAAGCTACCTGGAGAGCTAACTGGCAAGAAGCAAAAATCTTCCCAGCTAATCAGTGAGTAGTGGTCTTATATAGTATATATTTATTATTAAGAAATGTGGGCAATAGGAAAAGTTTCACCTTATTCAAGAATCATTCTCCTAGTCAATTCGTTAGCTAATTCATCAACGCCTTGAGCTTGCTTCTATTATGATAGAGATAGTGACTTTGAAAGAGCGGCTTCGTGATACTGCGAATTAGATCATTCAATTGCATCGCCATATCATAATAATAGAAAGTTTTATTGCAGCGGAATCTATGGGATAAACGAACAAATAATCAAATACGGATTCGATTCCGAATCTTATAGTTATTCCTTTCCTTGCTTGACTTTGACCTTGTCCTCGCCAGGAAGAAAAAGAATCTTTCTAGGTCGCATTCGATCGTCAGAAAGATTCTTCTTCGAAGCATGAACCATCCGCTCCTATTCCTCAAAAACTTGCCTTGGAGTCTTAGTCTTAGCTCGCGCTGCACCTGGACTGGTTATCTCGAAAGCTCTGGTTGAATCAAAGTATACTTAAAAAGCTTCTTTCACTCAACAATCAGTTATCCGGGGACCAAAACGAAGAAAGAAGTAGCCTTTCCTTAAGCGTCCGTTCGCCTCAGGCAATGGCAATTCTTGGTCAAATGCCGCATTCGTTCGGACTCGCTACGCTACCGATTTCCCTGCTTCTGAATCTCGGTTTTTGATAATGCTTGACTCAAACTAAACAATTGACTTTAGTCTCTTTTCAAGTGAAATAGATACTGCTGGTCACATAGCCGTTGGGCTACCGCAGGAAGTCAGCTTCGCCTGTGACCTTAAGGAATACAAAATGTTACCCTCCATTCGTTTTTTTTCTTTCCTTTGCCTGCTATTCTTTCCGTCATCCGTTTCACCCTTAACTAGCTAACGTCATGGGACGTCAACAGCGGTAATGCCAAATGCAAGACCTGGACCTGGTTCACGAAGTCAAGCAGCAAAGCCCTCTTTCTCTTCGGGAGCTTTCGTAACGGCTATAAAGAATGGATCTTTCTCCGCTTTCTTCTTTGCTATTGGGAAGTTCTTTCTAAACAAAGTAAAGTATTCTCTTTTAGCTAAAACGAAATATCATAAGAAAAGAAAGGTGCCTTTTTCACTGAAGGAGAAAGTCGATCGTCAAAGCAAGGCCCAATAGAGCGACGCCGTGTGTAGACCGAAATGGTCTCGCGAAGCCGGCACCCCTTTGCTGCAGATCCTATCTGAGATTTGAAGAGAACACTCCCTTTATCAATAGAGTTAACGAAGTTCTGCGTGATGCTTAAGACATGCAAGTAGAACGCTGTCTTCAGACTACTTCAGTCAGTGCCTCATTCAGTCCCGTGCTGTCTCTTGGTCAACAACCACACAACTCACTAACATTCTTCACTACTCCTATCAGGAAAAACTTCTGTCTGGAGGGAATAATCGAAAAAAATGTTCATTATGTTAGAATTTGCGCCTATTTGCATCTATTTAGTGATCAGTCTGCTAGTTTCTTTGATCCCACTCGGTGTTCCTTTTCCATTTTCTTCTAATAGTTCGACTTATCCAGAAAAATTGTCGGCCTACGAATGTGGTTTCGATCCTTTCGGTGATGCCAGAAGTCGTTTCGATATTCGATTTTATCTTGTTTCAATTTTATTTATTATCCTTGATCCGGAAGTAACCTTTTTCTTTCCTTGGGCAGTACCTCTCAACAAGATTGATCCGTTTGGATCTTGGTCCATGATGGCCTTTTTATTGATTTTAACGATAGGATTTCTCTATGAATGGAAAAGGGGTGCTTTGGATCGGGAGTAATCAGACGCGATAGGGCAAAGGGGGGAAGGACAAAGGAAAGAGCGATGCCTACAATAAATCAATTGATTCGTCATGGTAGAAAAGAAAAACGGCGCACGGACCGTACTCGAGCTTCGGATCAATGTCCCCAGAAGCAAGGAGTACGCCCGCGTGTTTCAACGAGAACACCGAAAAAACCTAATTCAGCTCTACGTAAGATAGCCAAAGTACGGTTGAGCAATCGACATGATATATTTGCTCACATTCCGGGCGAAGGTCATAATTTGCAGGAACATTCTATGGTCTTAATAAGAGGAGGTAGAGTGAAAGATTCGCCAGGTGTGAAATCCCATTGTATTCGAGGAGTCAAGGATTTGCTGGGAATTCCGGATCGAAGAAGAGGCAGATCAAAATATGGTGCAGAAAAACCCAAATCGATATGAATGGAAGATGCCTCTTAAACTTCTTGAAAGCCAGGTTGACTTCGATGTTACGCAGCGTTCAGAACCAGCCTTGAAGTGAATGAAGACGAAGGGATAGATAGTATGGTCTTAGTTGGATATGCTGCGACGATTTAGATGCGTCTGATTTTGACTTCCCTTCCTTTCTTTTCCAAAACGACGTTCTGCTTACTGCTTGGATTCCCCTCATGGCGCCTGGAATTTATCTCACGCCAAACATAGTAAGTATATGACTGCTGTAAAGCAGAGCTTTAGGATCATCAGGCGAGTCAAGGCCGAATTCGGCGTTTTGATCTTAATTAACCCATCGGCAAACTGAAGGTTGGTTGCGGGCTGATCATATCCACATAACAAACAGAGCTGAGCCCAAATCAACCCTGCATAGCTGAATTGAAAGAGATGTTCGGCACTTTTTTATTTAAGCATGCACAGGCCACAAAGAGTCACGGTGAAGGGAGAAAATATGCTAACTCGATCTGCTGTAAGAGGCCCAGAGTTGAGGCGCTGCAAGCGATAATACTGTGCTTGGGGATATAGAATTTGTTCCAAACGATGCCTGCATAGTCGACCTTAGGATAGGTCTGCCTAATGATGTTCCAGGCTGTTTTGGAGTTTCAATTTCCATCCGGGCTGAGAGACCAAACGATCCTGTTTTCAACAGGGAGCTGCGGGAGTTCATAAAGAAAGGGTAATCTCTGGCATTAGACACTGTCCAGCCATTCAAAAGCGTTGAGGAAGGTTCCAATGCCTATTTTTGATTAAATCGCTTAGACGAGCATGGTCCGGGGGACCTCTTTCCATTAGAACAGCGACAAAGTAACTGTAGCTGATCGGGCCATTTCTAAGCCACGGACAATGCCACAGCTTCGCGCTTTCGCCATTACAAATCAACCTTTAGTGATAGCATTAGCCACATCATCCCTTACCGGCACTCCCCCAAGACTAAGAGCAGTCGGATGGAATATTAGCCACCCTTTTCTCCGTCGATATAGAAAATGAACCCATTGAGTCCAAATGGACCCATTATCATTAACTACTATCCAGAGTAGCTTTAACATGGCAGTCCTATTCCAGCCCTCAATAGTTCTGAAACCCAATCCACCTTCATCCTTCGGTCTACATTGGACCAGCTGATCGTATGGATCTTATAGGCGGGTTCAGGGCCTGACCAGACCAAAAGAAATCCCGAATGCGAAATGAAATGGATTGGGAGATATTATCCGGAAGCCTGAAAGCGGACGACCAATAGATGTGAAGGCTCGCAAGCACTGAGGAGATGAGCTCCATTCTTCCGGCATATGACAGCAGCCTTCTTTTTTTTTGATCCAATTTTTTTTTTTTTTAATTCAGCACTTGGTTGATGGGCAAGGATCTGGTGGAACCCAAAAAAAATAGAATTCCGGTTAGCCCTTGGTTTAGGTTCTTTTTCATTGGCATGTGATAGGGGCGGTCTACCGGTGAGAGCCAGAAGGGAAAGACATACACGGCATCAATCCAATCTCAAGAACTCTGATTCAACCATTTCTGTGTCGCTGACTGGGGTCTCTTCCCCTCTGGGGAATCCATAGAAAGCAAAACTCTTTCATAAAGTCTTTATTCTTTTTATTGCTTGCTGTCGGTCTTCTAGTCTGATCATGTCATGTGTCATGCTCATCTATTCTATATTCAAAGCAGGAGCCCATCCTTAGAAACGTGCCCCGGTTGTCATCTTTGTCTTTGTGTGTCTGAATGTCTGAGTGGGACTTTTCCTCGTGAATTGCCTTCTTTTCTTCGAGGCATGATCTTGCTACTTTTTTTTTGAGCCTTTGTTTGAGCGCCTGAATCAATTCAACAAAAAGAGGTCAAATCCCCGACTGTCTTCGAGAAAGCTCGACGCTTTCATCGTGAGTGAGAGAGGAATTGAGGCTGATCCAGCTAAGGTGAAAGCCGTTGTGAATCTATGCCGTCACCTCGTAACCTCAAAGAGTTGCGTAGTCTGCCGGGCCGGCTCCAGCCTTTGATCTCAAAAGTGCAAACTCGATGTCAATCCTTTTCCCGTCAAGACGCGTTTGGAGGCCAAAACACAAAGAAAAAGGCAGCGCCGAAGAAAGGAAAGAGCGAGATGGTGGTTTTTCTGGAACCCGCGAAGCGAAGATCGATGTCCGTCCCAGCCAGCCCATTCGACGAAGCAATCTTGGACCCTGAAGGCTGCGCTGTGCTTGGATGCACTTTTCTTCCACACGCCGGCGATGAGATGAAAAGCGCCCCCATTCAGTGGTTCCCGTGCCACCACAATGGCATGGCATCGAAAGAGTAGTGACCGGAACCTGTCCCTGACCAGCTCGTGACTAGCAGCCCGCTGCTGGTCGGCACAGCGTAGCGTCAAAGGCAGGTCTTTTTTATTGGCCCGCTGACCTTTTCTAGGCCTCCTTCCCGCGGAACTGGATTGTCGATATCGACCGAATTTGTACTAAGATCAGAAGAAAAAAGATCTTTTTTCTGCAACACTGCCTCTGTTTGAGACGCCCTATCATTGTCTTTCCTGCTGATCTTATTCAGACTCCTTCTGATTCCCTATGGAATTTTTCGATTTTCAGATCAATATATGAAAATGGCAGCTTACTAGACAACGCAGAAGGTTTATTCTCTCCATAGATGCCCGATTCGTTTCCTATATGCGCTTCCGTTCCATCCGACGGATCCTCCTAAAAAAGCGCGTAAGGGGCCACCCACCCTTTCTCCCTTACCCTCTCACTCCCTAAGGAATGAGAGGCCACATCTAACTCTGAAAAAAAACTGGAATACGAATGAGATCTATATGGATTCCTCCAACTCAATGAATGAAGAAAAGAGTAACAGGAATGAGATCTATATAAAGAAAAATACAAAAAGGAAAATGGTCAAACCATATCTGACTTTTTAACAACAAAAAAAGGCCAAGGAAAAGGAAGGAGGATAACCGCATGATCACCAAACCTTATCCGGCTTGGATAGATTCTGCGCCGTATACGCGTTGGTTCTCTCAGCCAGACTGAAAAATCTTCGACGGAACGGGAGACCCGCACCGGCATGACGCGCATTTCCTGTCCAGATGTTGGCCGGTAGCGCAGAATGGGGCACTGTGCCTTAGGTTAGGCTCTTCGTACAATTAATTATTGGATGGTCCCGCCCTTACATGGTACGCCCACCTCCTTTCCTTCTCTGATGAGATATGGAACTCCAAGCCATCCACTTTCGCCTCGCCCTTTAGTTCATTTCCTTGAAATTCAATTTACCACCTGGCTTCAGAATCCATCTCATATTGATTCCATTCGTCTAAAGTAATGAAAGAGATGAAGGCTTGTTTACTTGAGAAAGAAAGTCAAAAGAAGGATGATCTCGGAAGTACAGGTATCAGTACAGTGTGGCTCGCTCGATACGGATAAGGTAAACTCCTTGACCCCTTAGACAAGAGCGCAAGGCCTAACTAGGTTCTAAACCGGCACTACCTGCAGCTGATTTAGACCACTCACGGGGTACAATGCCTTTTCGCTAGCTGACAGGGGTCGATAAGCAGGAGCGCCCTCCTCTCTACCTTGACTTTAGATAACCACTCGCAGTGAAAAAAACTAGCTATGATCCCGAGAAGATGCTCCCGAAGCGGATCGGTTTAGACGTTCATTCAGGGGATGCGGAAGCGACCCGATCTTCTGGATGATAAAGAAGCATAATACAAGCTACTCTCCTTCAACATGAGGAGGAGCTCTTTATGTGGTTTCACTTTACCACCATCTGAAATGCGCGAAACTTCGATTGGCGGAAGCCAGTCCATGAAGATTCTCCCTTTTCTTACGCGCAATTCCCCTCTTTCGGTAAGCATCCAGTATCTCATCAAATGAACATTTCTCTAAGCTTATCCTGTAGTTTATACGTCGTTTGAAAGCTGCTTCAAGGATCCAACGAATAGCTAAGGTTTGTTGACGATCCCTGGCTACAATCCCGGGGACATCATAAATAGTACCTGCTACTCTGACTTTTTCAACTTTGCATATGGGCTTGATATTCTCTACGGCGTCAACCATAAGTTTGATTACATCGCCTTCAGTTCGAGATAGGCGATGAAAAGTTTGATAAACAATAGCACGAACCCTCGTTCTTTTACCTTCTTTCATGTTCAAGTTGACCAATTTCTTGATCAATTGTTTTTGCTCACTATCTAAGCCACCCATATAACTGAGAATTTCCGAGCAATTGGTCGATGACGAGGCCGAAAAATTTATATTACGCGATCCTTACTGTCCATCTTTATCAGCCAACTCCCCCGTTTCCAAAAACTTTATCCACCAGAAAGAAAAGGTGCCTTAGCGCCTATGCTTCTCCGGTGCCTTTTAAACGCGCGTCGCTCTCCCCCGGATGTTGGAATTATTCTAGTTATTCATTTTCTTCGCGGCAAATGAAGAGAACAAGTCCTAGTAGGAGAATAAAGAGGTCGAGTCCCTCGATCCACCCCTGACGCCACTCCAGGTTTGGAAAGTACGGCAAAAAGTACAATAATGCCCCAAAAAGTAAAGGGACTAGAGGTTGTTTTGCCGGTAGGATATTCCAAAGAAAAAGGAATAAACCAAAAAAGAGAAATAAATGACAGAAGAGAAAAAGGAAGGGAATGGGGCAAGATATGTTATCCCCGCCCGGCGCCGACGCTATTGAAATTACCCCTACAAATGTACTCGAAATCAAATAAACAAAAAATGCAAAAATAAATCCAACCCTTGCGCGTTTTCTAAAGCAAAGGAAAATTATGCAAGCCCCCGACACAAGGGCGGGTAGCCGTGCCGGTTCATGCAGAAAATTGTCACTATAATGGACTTTTCCTAAAAAAAAAAAATAGAACAAAAGTAGAATAAGGGGATAAATTGACTGTTTAGGGCGAGCTTCCAAAAACAAGCACAGGGCGTAGTAAGCTAGTAGCTGGAAGAGAAGAAAAAACGCCCATTGCGCCAGTCCCTTTTCCAATGAATAGAAGAGAAGAATGGCAAAAGGAAGAGCGTTCGATGGAAGACACAAAATAAAGAAACAAAAAAGTGGAACCATGATGAATAAAAGACCCTCGAGACTTACGAGGTTCTTTAGAAACAGGGTAGCTACCACAGAATAAAAGGCGCTAATAAGCAAAAGCCACTTCGCCTCTTTTTCTTCTTTAGTCGTAAAGAAGCGAAAATGCAAAAGATAGAGAGAAAGTTGAAAAATCACTTGGAAAGGACGAGTATAATTTTCCACTTCTATAGTGGGAAAGATAAGGGAATAGGAAAGAGAGAAAACAAGAAAAAAACATGTGAGATAGCCAAGCTTGACAAAAAAGAAGAAGAAATTCTCATTTTTTATATAGAACGAGGAAACAGAATCTTTCGTCCTCTTTAAGAGGGACCCGAGTTTATCAAGAAAGAAAGAAATTTTGGTACTCAAAATGCCTACTCTGCTTAGGAACCAAGTTGAACTACGATTCAGATAAAGTCTTAGCCAAATAAGATTTGTTTTTCTTTTTCGTGTCATAACACAATTGTTGGATCATCGGTCCACCCTGACGCTTTGTTGGGATGGTTCTTTCTATATCTACTAGGGGGTTGGTTGTTGACCAACAGAGAAAAGGGGAAGTGAACAGAAAATACGGCTTTTTCAAAAGAAAAGAAGAAAGGCATTTAAGTTTTTTTGTATTGCTTTCTTCTCTTATGAGATTTCGATAAGAGTGACGCCAGCTCGTCACTTTAATCCAGACAATAGCGACGAGGCGTTGCAATCAATGCCGCTTTCTTTGAATTAATTCATAGAGGCTTTCAGAAGTCCTGCCATCTCCAACCAAGCCTCAACCGTCTGATGTCGGAAGCTCCATGACTTTTGCACCGAGCTATTGAGTACTGAACTTGCTTCTATATGATAATTCAAGTGATCCGCCGAAAACGCGTTGAGTCCAATCAACAAAAAGTAAGTAGCCACGAGTCAGAGAATTGAGAAATGGTATAGATTTTTGAGCAGGAGCGAGCAGAGCGAGCTGTCTTTGGCACAATCTGTACTGTAGCCGGGAAAGCCTGTAAACAGGAGTCAAGCTGTTCACAAGCAGTGGTTATGAGCCGTATCTCGCATCTAAAGCCAATCCATTTACAAGTGAAATCTTGCCCAACTCCAACTACAAGGAAAGAAAGGGGTGAGGTGCTCATTCTGTATAAATTGGGTCTCTCGGAACCATGGGCGGCGAAAACTAGGATGGAATCATAGGTAAGGGATGACATAACTGGGGAGTAGGAATGGCAGATCCGTTTTTTTCCCAACATTATGAACTCTTCAACTTGTAGTCCACCAAGAGGCTAAATCCTCTCCTGAGTTCCGTCTGAGCCCAGGTTTGTAAACCAGCCATTCAATGGAAGACTTTGTCTTCTTATTTATGTTCCGCATTAGGCCTTCAACGAGTGCTATTTCTGCCCTTGTCGGCCTAAGGACTGCGCCAATCTCGATGAAAGTCGAACCATGGAAACCATTTGAACAAGAGTAGCGGAACACTTTCCCTTCCTTTTACCGCTCTGTGGTACTGCTTGTTCGTGAATAAGAGAGAGCAGCATTTCTTTGGGCTTCGTACAGAAAATGCGAGCGTTGCGCTCAGACCAAATGTACCAAATCGCAGCAGCAAATACCAGTCTAGTAGCTGTGCCCTCAACTGACCAAACTTCAGAGATATGTTGAAGATAGTCTGTAGGTTGAGAATGCCCCTGAAGAGAGATTTTTCATTTTTGGGGAACCGATTCCGATTCTCTGTAACAGAGAACACAGTCGCAGTCGTAACCAAGGCCCAGTTTAGAGTTTAGCAAGGAAGTCCTTCGTCTTTAATCGCCCGTTTATAGCCTGTGCACGCATGCATCGGCCGGGAACCAGATGTTTTTTCGGCCAGAATAAGGAGGTAGCAGGAGGAGTTAAGGCCTTGTAGGCTGACTGGATGGTGAAGAGGCCATTAGACGTAAGGGTCCAGATTCTTTCGTCGTTTGAAGGAAAAGAAAGATTCCAAGAATAGTGGAAGACCAAAAATCCGAGACAGTAGGAGCGCATCACCCAAGCTGAGATCAACAATCGCACGCCCCCCATATGTGTCAACTAATCTGACACTTGAAAGCCAGGTATCATACTAGAATTTAGTGATCGATCCATCACCAATGACATGTAAAATGAATAGCTTTGCTTTGGGGATCAGCTTGCATATATTCTTCCACACAGGAGAACAGCCAGTTGGAAGGAAATAGTCCCATATCGATTTGGATTTGATATATCTAGCTTTGATCCAGTCGATCCATATGGAACTGGGGTTGTAGGCCAGCAGCCAAACTTGCTTGAGAAGGCAGGCTTCATTCCATCGCCTAAGGCTAACGATGCCCAATCAACCCTCTTTTTTTGGTTGACAGATGGATGGTCTCCCAGCTAACTGTATGTATTGACCTGCGATCCCTAAGCTAAAGGAATTTTCGAAGCATTCTCTCAATAGCATCAATGCTTCTATAAGAGAGCAGAAAGGAGCACATCCTATTATCTAACTACGCTGTTTACGATGATCAGAGTCTATGTGGCCTATGCTTTCTGCTGCCCTTCCTATCTGGCGGAGCAAGACATTGTTCGGTTCTTTAGTAACCTTATCCACTCTAGGGCAAAATACTTTTTCAAAGCCCATAGACCAAAGGACTACCTTCAAGAAAAGCTAATTCTTTTTCTTTTGTATGAGAAGCGACTTCCTCCTCTAATAAAATGAAAACTATGCAAAGACGGATGCTTCAAAAGGGCCTAACTCTCCTAAGACTTAGGGTCATGTGATCGCTTAATTCGTCGATCATCTAGAGTCGATTTCCCCAGAATAAAGCGTATTTACAGAATGACTTCTGGTCCCTCTATTTTCTCGCATAACCAATGGTTGGTTAGGCTTTGCTGCAATTGCTATGTTTTATTTTCTTTTCTTTTTCCATGAGCTCCGGCTAATTTAGCAAATGTAGGACCAGAGGGGCCTATATAAATGAGAATGGAATTATTGGTAGACATCTTGATGAAGAAAAGTCGGCTTACCGTGCATCGACGTCAGCCGCAGGCTCCCGTCAGGATGGCAACCTGCACATGCGGGAGTCGCTAGGGTGCCCTTTTTTGGTCGGACTGAATCTCTCCCCACCTTTTCTGCCCGCGGTCTCAATCCCCCGTACTTTGCAAGACCGTGGTTCATCCTCTATCCGGCAGAGTGGCGCACCCATGGATGCTTTTGTGTCAGCAGGAAGTCTACTTTGAAAAAATGTCTCCGGGGTCACAATCCAGGCCAAAGGGGGGGCGTCCGTCTATCTATTACGTCCTCTTTCTTGCGCTTCTCCTTCTCCCTTGGCCATAGGACGTCCTCTTTTAGCTTTTCTTTGGCTAGTGCTGATGCTGATTCTGCAACAGTGTGAGTCCCTCCGGTAGGTTTACTTCCTCCTGGTGCCCCAGTAGGGCTACAAGTGGCTTTGCAACTTTCCGCGACTTAACTCATTTTCTCGTGTTCGGCTTAGCTGAGTAAGCGAAGGATCTATCTACACTTTTGCCCTCCGAAAATAGGTTGACTGGAGCGTGGTGCGATCGTAGCTCTCATTGTCGAAATGAAAAATGAGCAAAAGGCGAATGAATGTACGATCATTGCGTCTTGCCTTTTCGTCGAAGGGCATTTGCGGATAGTTAACCTTTCTTTCTAATTCTAATTGGGATAAGTATGCGCGGCAAGTGCTTCTCTCTTTTCCTTGAGATGCTTCCTGTGCGCTTCAGGGGTTCTCGAGTCCGGGAAAGGGGAAGGACAGAGAGGATACCATCTAAGAAGGACAGGGAGGAGACCGCCTCTAAGACTACTCTCCTGGATGAGAAAAACTACTCGAGGGCTCGAAGTGAATGAAGAATGATTGAGATGATAGCTAGGATGAAAAAGAAAAGATCACAGCGCATTCTTTCAAAGAGAAGAAGCGATTCTAGCAAAGAGAAGAAAGTCTCAAAGAAGCCATTCGTAAACCTACAACTGACTTACTACTATCTTCTTAGAAGACAGACTGGGAGACAGAAGGGAGGCTCTATTCAACCATTCTAAAAAAGACTGGCTACCGTATAAGAAGAAAGAAGAGACTGCCTACTGCTTTGAAAGCGGCTTGGAAGGAAGGAAAGACTCCATAACCAAAAGGCAAAATATTCACCAAAGCTCTCAGTGTCAAGCGTTTTGAACTGTTGAGGACAGGAAATCGTACAGGCCCAGAAGCTCATAGGCCCACGGCGCCTATTGATAGAACGAGTGGCTAATTCCTTTGGTTGGATTATCATCCTTCCTCCCTGCCTCACACCTTCCCCTGCCCTTTCTTTCTTTGCTCTTGCCCAGATGGGAATGCATTTGCTTTGGGACCCTGCTCTTCTGTGTACCATCTTCCTTCCAGATATCCTTTGGACATCAACTTAAACAGCCTTCCCTTCCTATCTAAAGAAAAGGGATGCCATTACAACGATCCCAATGGAGTGCATCCACTCATTCTAACCGAGAAGCCTCGGATTACGATCGACTCGTGGAGTCCTAGTTCTTTGGCTTAGCACTTGTTGTGAATGTCTGGTTCCTAGTTGTATCTGTCTCGTTCTTGTCTTCCTTCTGGTCCAAAGGACCGTTCTTTCTGAATCCCTGGATGGAGTTTGTTAACGTTGTGAGGCAGCAATGCGAGATCGCCCTCAGATCTTTCTCGTAGCCTCTGGGGTACTTATTTATGCTTAACTCAAGGAGTTTTTACTATCCGCTTCGGGTCTTCTTCCATTACTCGTGTTAGCCAGGAATTGTCTCGTCAAGCCTTAGGCCGATTAGTTAGACTGATCTTTGTGATATAGCGTTTGTGGTCTTGTTTAGCGATTGCGCATTGCCGTGCTGTCTTCAACAAAGATCTCTGCTCTTCTCCTTGATGCGGAGAAGATATAGTTCTTAGTGAACCCCTGGGCCAGTGAAGAGAGTTTGAGGCATAGCCCAGGTCTTTTTAGCGAAGCCGAAATGAAATGAAGGTAGAAAAGCCGGGGAAGAAGAAGAATTATAGATCGAATGCGGCTGGGATTGAGGTACGAAGTCACGTGGTTCAGGCTCCATGGGAATGCTTTTGAAGCTCATACCAGGAAATTCCATATTAATAGAATTCTTCCATTAGACGGTCAGATCAAGATCAAGCTATTGAAGAATTTGGACTTTGGGCAGTTTAACAGAGGTGTAGCGAGCAGAAAATTCCCTAGAAGACAAAGCAAGCGAAAGGTAGATTCATTCAATCCGAACCTTTTCTATCTCGATGCGAAACCTTAAGTGGCCAAGCAAGCTCAGCTTGGGTAATTTGACCTAGTAGCTCCAGCTTGCTCAGTCTCAGGGGTTTCATTTACCTCCTAAGTAGGCTCTGGTTCACCTTCCGCCAGCTCCGTTTCTCCCTCGAGAATAGGCTTTGAGGAAATCGGCTCTGTGATAAAGGTTCCCAAAGTGGAAGGCCTACTACCTACTTAGTTCAGTATTCGAAATCTCTCTTCGTGGGCGCTTAGGTTAGCCGGTCTTCTGGTCGACTTGCCAGCCTCTGCTCTTCCAAAGGTTATATACCAACTCACCTGCAACGAAAAGTGGATTCTCCTGATTCAGCGGGTCCGGGGCTTCGTATGAAGCGTCTGCGGATTACTAAGCCGTGGATCGAGATCTGTTGATGACGCGTCAGTTTTCTTACACCCTGGGGAAAGCCCATACGGCAGAACGAGACCCTTTCATTTTGAAAGAGTTCTAGTTGCTTTAAAAAAAAATCTGGCGAAGAGCACCAGTAAGGTGAGGCACGAAAGACTTTTGAAGAGCTCACGCGGATTATGCCTACCTTGGCTACTGGTGAAGATGGAGTCGTCAATTTACTTAACCAAAGCCATACCTGACTGCCTACGGAGGTGTTAAGTCTCCGCATGCCCTTTTACCCGTACCTGTATCCAACACAAGGTCGGGGTATCCACGCATAATACCATCCCTTCATAGATTTATGATATATAAGCGGGATGCTAAGGCAGATGTAAAAGTCAATATATATCTTCCCTTATTTTCCGTCTGAAAAATCATACTTCTGGCGAAAAGAGTGGATAAGAGTACCTTTGCTTAATAACTAGTTGCTGGCATGGGTTTATAGGCTTCTTCCAATCTATAGCTCTTTCCAAAGGGATTCGGAAGTAGACTGATTACTACAGGGCACAAAGGGCGTAGCGATAGAAAGAGGGGTTTACCAAGCGAGAAAACGGAAAGCGCGCTAGCGCGCTCCGGCTTTCGAGCCTCCGCTTGCTGACTCATTTGCTTTTCAAGTTGACTTCGAATCCTAGCTTTTCTAGGCTTAGGCTTTCGGTGAATGAGAAGAGCCCGAGGAATTTATTGTTGCAATCCCGACCTTAGAAAGAGCAGCAAGAAAGTATGAAAGAATCAATTCCTATTTATGCGCAGAGAATCCTATTGATATTGACTTAGGGAAAGCAGCAAGTAGTTCTATTATAAGTTACACTTCCTTCCGTAAAGAGATTGTTGAGAAGCCGGAGTTAACTCGATCTATTTAGTTGCCCGAAGCAAGAAAGGAAGAATTGATCTTTCCGTTTTCGATTGAGATCTTAGGAAAACATAAAGGATGACATTCCTCTTTTAAAGCCCTTACAGCAGCGAGAGAAAGTATAGTCGTCTAAGTAGGCTTGTAGTTACCGGTTACATAATTCCCATCAGTTGGATCAAATGGCCGGGAACATACTATAGAAGAAGGTACGAAGGACGAAATGCCTTAGAAGAAGCTACTTATGAGGAAATGCCCTAGGAAGATGAGACTTTAGCTGCTAACTGCTCAATAGGATCGTCAACACATTAACGGATGAGTAAGACTGGAGCAGTAGGTTTAGACTCTTTCTTTGATACCAGCCCGACCTTCTTCATAGAAGGCGTAAAAAGGCATTCTATTGCTGTTGCCATAGCAGCAGGAAAAAGGCATAAACTTCTTCTTGCCATCCTGTCATGAGAATTAGAAGAAAGTCGTCTAAGTAGGCTTCTTAAGTTACAGGGGAGGAAAGCAACCGTAGAAGAGATTCTTCTACTTTATCCGGATCAAATGGAACTTCGAACAAGCGTAACTAAACCAATAACCCTAACGCTGCTACACCCATTGATTCTCTTCCCCTGGGAACTGCCTATTTCATCAAATCCTTTCTCCGGATCCGGTAAGATACTATTTCATCAACTCCTTCTGAGTCAATGCCATTGAAAGGTAAGAAAGAAAAGAAGTTTCCGATTCTATTTTGAGTTAGACGGGAGACCTGATACAGAGTTGAAAGCAAGGAAGAAGAAGACCAATAGAAGGCCATTTCCCATCAGCCATAAAGTCTCTAGATAGCTTCGACGCGCTTAGCTACTTTATCAGCTATAGTAAATGCCTTATAATAGAATCTCTTTACCAGGGCTTAGTCTCTTTTTTCCCCGTCAGCCTTATATTCAGTCAAGTCTTCAATGCCTTCAGCCTAAGATGAAGTTGAAAGCAAGGGAAGAAAGGCTAATTGTTCTGTCCTTAATGCAATGCGGGAGAGCACTTTAGAATTGTTTTAGATTCTAGGTGCTGGGAGAACTCCCTCCTTCCCTATATTGCTATGTGTGGGTAGAATAGGTAGGCCTACGAGCGAGAGCGATGACTAATTCATAAAATGGTAGAAGCCCTAGGTAATGTAATTAAGCCCTCGTGAGTGCGGCATGCACCTTTTTCTTTCTTTTAGGAATTTTGAGTGAAGGTGTCAGTCGATTGAGACTCTTTTTACTACATACCAGATTTGAATCAATCATAACTCAATTCCCGTCTTATCTAGTGGGAATTCTTACCCCGAATAACTAAACGGCGTCAGTGAAGATGTTGCAATTATTCCAATCCCTATAGTCTTTGCAGTTTCCTTAAGCCCTATCATTCTAGTTGTTAGTGAAGTTACTGCCGTTGTTGATGTTCGATCCTGAAACTCGCAGCCAATGAATGTCCTCAACTCGGGGAAAGGGAAGAAGAGTGAGGTGTGATCGAGTGAATCGTCTTTCAGGTCGAGGGGCCGTAGGCGGTGAGCAAGAGCTTATTTTAAGCTTCTTCAACAAAAGCAATTCTCTCTCCTGCGGATCTTCCTCCAACAGAATCCATGGCATTGGATCTAACTCAACTCTCTCCCTTTCCGGCTTAGCATACCGCTCCGTGGGCTTCTATCCCCCTGGTCGTATTCAAAGGATCTCTCAAGAGTGAAAATCTCTCTCCCCTTCGCCTTCGCCGGCAACTCTTAGCAATACAGTAACGGTAATAGTCATACGCCAAATCGTCATATTATTGATATCCCCCAATAGTGACGATCTTTCCTCTACGCCGCTCTCTCCCGACTGAACTATTGGAGTGAGGCCGAATAAAGAGACATTCTACTTTTTCCAAACGCACCTAGCTTTCTCTTCCTTCTAACGTGGTTGATCAAGTAATTGACTTAAGTCAGGCTCGAGCATGAAAGTAGGCAGATTCAGTTAATGAAAGTTAGGCTTTAGCCGAACGAAACCGGACTCATAAGCTTAGAAAGGGAAGGCTTTCACGCTTGGGCTACCTCGCCTCTAACTAAGTAGTTTACTTACGAAAATTCGGGCTTGGTATGTGTTGGAGACATCGGCTTTATGCCAGGTTATTAGTGAAGGGTTTTGCTACCGAAAGGCGTAGTAATCCAGCATTAGTGAGTCTCAACTCCCGGTGGATTGAAAGAGTTGCTTACAAGACTGTCCTCTAAGGCTTTATTCATTCGTCTATGGTCCCGAATAAGCAGATAAAGTTTTCTTCTTTCGAGATACTCTGCTCTTGTATAAGAAGATCTCTTTTTTCTTCCTACGCAAAAAATTTGTATCGAGGGTTGCTAATAAAAAAGACATTCGAATGGATAATGATCCCACGAGATGTGGTAAGCGATGCTGCGCTGGATCGCGGTCATTAAAGTTAGATTTGTAAAGTTGTTCAATCGGCACTCCGATCCAGTAAGGGAATTACCTTTTATGGTTCTTCTTGCCACACCTAAATCGATTATTTAGTTACCTAGCAAGACTAAGGACATTTTTTATAAAGTCAAAGTAGCTTCTTTTTCGATGTCATCAGTTTAGGAAATAGGAATTTTTCTTTTTTTCCCTCGATCGGCATTGCTCTCGGGGCTCAATCTTACAGACTTTGGTCACACCTGACTTTCCTAATTGTACTGGCGCATTCCCTTCCTAAGGACCCCGGCTATCTTCTTTTGAGGGTGTGCTCGCCCGGTCCACAACTCGGTCTCTTTTTTTTTAGTTTAGAGAAAGGAACCGAGCAGTGGTGCGGAGACACGTTATGTAGACTGAACAAGCCCGTCAGTCAAGGCGCGTTTCCGTAGATCTAGACTAAACGAGCATAGATTGAGTGAGGCAGTCTAGTAGTTGTCCATGGGTAGAAGGAGGTAGGGCAGTCTCATTACTATAGCATAGTACGATCTCGTAACTAGCTGACCTCTTATCTATTTTCCTCTCGATATCGAGCCTTGCCCCGTTGTCGAGTTGTAAAATCGAGACTTGTTTTTTTCTATTATAAAAAAATACGTTAATCCATAACTGCTGCTGCAACCAAGGAAGTCTATCCAGAGAGTCGTCTGCGATTTCCTTCTCAACAGGCTGAGAGGTCTTGTTCGAGTGTTGAAAGAACGAAGCTTCGCTCTTTGCGGGGTATATGTTCAGCAAGTCCGGCGACCCGACCCCTTCTTTCTATAGCACTGAGGAGCAGTAAACTACAGTGATAGAAGAACCTCGACTAGAGTTGCAAGAAAAGAGACTATAACCTTATGAACCCCTTATAGTCTCTTTTCAGCCAGCAAGTAAACTTACTTTTTTTCGTATTCATCAGTCAACCCTATAAGCAAGGACGCTAACCACGGGATATTCTATAGAGCAAGCCAGGAAAGGTAATAGCTTACAGACAGATCTTCTTTGTTAATAGCAGCTGATTCTCACGTCAAAACCATTTACTACGCAAACAAAGTAAAGCAGTGAGACATATATTGATAGACATCTTCCGTCTTATCTTTATTTCTTCTAGAAGGCTTATCTTTAAGCAGAAAAAAATACGATTATCATGGCTCTCGGCTATCACCTTAAGGTAGTTTCAAAATGGGTTTAATAGTAAGAGCAAGACAGCCTTACTAAAATGCAAGTACTCCCTCAGGTATGAAATGCCATAACTACCACTCCGTGGGGTATGAAAGGGGTAAGCTGCGTCAATCTCTTGCCTTAAGGCTTGGTGACTCGATCGGCTGTCTCCCCTTCTTCCTCTGAATAGGGCCTTTTCCCACCAGCTACGAGGTCTATCTCCCTGCTGTCCCATCGGTACAGAGGATTGATGTGCTATGTTCCTAAAAGATTTGCTTTAGCTCGAGTTTCCCCATTATGGATCGGGCGTCATCACAAGCCTGTCACCACTTCTCTCAAAAGCAACTAATCGGGCTTTCACTTTCCTTTTCATGATAAGGAAGTTTCACCAACCCAAGCCTGAGAGCACGCCATCCCTTCTAAGATGACAGCCCTAAGGTACTTAACAAGGAAAACTCCTCAGATGAATGGATTGACAGGTTCGTTGTACCGCTTAGACTGCCTTAACTTAAGAGCTACTTGTGTGGAGCTTCTTGGCTCAGCACCTCTGCGTTCTCGAACTATAGCAGACTTTTCCAGCGTAGTGAGCCTAGTACTTTCATACCTCCGCACGAGATATTCATCCAATCGTGACTACCAGAGAAAGGGACCAGCACAAGCCGGCTTTCTTTCTTAACACCAAATACATCTGCGATTTAGCAGGAGTTCTTCCTTACCAAAAGTCAGGATGAATGGTCCACCTTTTGATTCGAGACCTGAGCCCGTGCTTCACCCCTGATATAGAAGTCCTACTTCGCGCCCCTCCTTTGCCATGGTGATTCCTAGCTGACAGAGGACTAGTCTAGGGCAGGACAGGGATAAGGCTTGATTGGCTAAGGGACGGGCAAAACCACTTAGAAAAGATAAGAAGACTTAGAGCCGGTTACGATTATGCCTGTCTTTGCTTATGCTTATCTTGTTCCGGTGCTCTTGCTGATACGACGACAAGGCTCTTTCCAGACCTACTATAATACGACGAGAGCGAGGCTCCGAAGGAGTTTCGGGTGGAGTTAGGCGGGAAGTCGGGCTTGTGTTGTAGCCGTTCTTTGTGCCAGTTGGTCTTGCGAGGAAGCACCTTGTTGGTTTGAAACCTGTGCCTAGCCTTTCTACCTTTTGAACCAGACCCGAGCCCGTCAGTAGTGCCTGAGCTGAGCCATTAGGCAAGATTTTTCCTAAAAGAACCTCAGCTTGCATACCTTTTCCTTCCTTATCCATCTTTACCTAAAGGACGATAGGATTGATGTAAGCATTAACGTCCGCATCGTCCGGGTCAAACTACAGGTATGAGTTCCATCTTACTTACTTGGCCCTAGCTTACTACTCCTACTGGGATACTCGAAAAGGAAGGCAAAGATAGCTAATAGCAGCTCAGCTCATATTGGCCTGGCCTTATTCAACTACCAGCACTGGAATGGAAGGCTAGGGAAAATAGAAGCACTAGGATAGAGGAACAACAGAGGATAAGAACCGTATCGGACGTTACATCTATCTATAGTCCTCTCGTCCGGTAGTATGATAAAAGAAAGAGAACTACAACTACTGGGAGAGGAACTCAAAAAAGTAACTATAGGAATTCTTTTTCCTATAGACGTTGTTAACGAGCTAACCTAACTAATAGAATATCTTCCCGTTGTAGTTTGTAGTGGGCATTCCTATCTGACTGAGTTGCTAGTAGGAAGCTAGGCTATTGAACTAACAGAAGATAAGCGCATCGGATGATATGCAGCGGACGATCTTCTTCTTTCTTTTTATCTAACATCGTCCGGTAGTTCCCTTTAGTCTCTTTCTAAGAAGCTAAAAGAGCTAAGAACGAATTAGCTCTTTCAAGCCCCCTTTCTAGAAGAGAAAGCCAGAGGGTAATAGCTGATTGGCAGTATGAGTGTCAGAAAGCTGCCGATGCTGTAAAAAAGCCTGCTCGCCTACGCCCACCCCTCGTAATGCCTTTTTTCTTCTTGAGATCGGGAAGAGGTCTAAAACAATCCACCGGCTGCAGTAAAGGAGAAAGCCTCATTGGATAAAGACCCTTCATTGCTAGCTTCCTTGCCGATTGAGAGAAGCCCTACTCGAAGCTTGGAGTTCCTTGAATGGCTAGTCTTATTGTGAGCTATAAGGAAAGGAGAACAGAACGGAGCACTTAGCCAGCCTGACTTAAGCTTTGTATCCATGTGCGTGCCCGGGATCAATAAAGGGCTACGCATCTATAGAAGAAGATCCGACCTAAGAAAGCGAATTAGGCGGGGCCTAAGATAGCAAGTCTGGCTACGAACGTCATTTCACGTAGAGGAAGCCTTCTACTAATGAAGGGCACTTCTTACGGCTTCCTGCTAAAGAGCGGTAATCCAATGAGAAAGCCATTTCTGAGAGTAGAAACCTACCTATTTTAAGGTGGCATACTCTCTTTACCCTTCCGAGCGCAGGAAGCATTTTTGAATCCTATCCAGGTCAAAGAGAAAGTTTATTTCGCGTGAGACCAAGCCTCCGCATTTGAAAGCCTGTCATTTCAGTCTTAGATGCCCTCCCGCAAGGCAGATCTTTGGATAAAAAAGAAGAGTTTCAGCCGTTGGCATTCCCCTATTTGAGACAGAGACTCTTTCATCGGACTTAAGGCAATCAGTCCCTTACTTCAGGAATGCCTATAATGCCAATTGAAATGGTGACACTTTATGGAAAGCCCGTCTTTTTGGCATCAATCATCAAAAGGGACTCTGTAACAGCTGCTTTTTATTCTATTCCTGAAAAAGAGCGCTAATGCCGCAACAGCTTATGCATATTGGCTAAGCTGCATTCCTCGGGTGTGAGAAGTGAATCAGGGGATTACCATTGATAGGAGTGAAACGATGGCAGAGCCCACCCCATTGTTATATATCAATTTCTTTGTTTTCTGACCCCAGATCGTTTACCTAATAAAGCGACTTACCTCTTTGTCCAACTCGTGTATCAACGTAGTAGAAGATTCCGTGAGTTGAGAGGATGAGGTAGCGGGGAATTTCTACTACAACTATCTGTCTGTGTCAGCATCTCTTCCTGTTCAGAACAAGTTCGCTTCTCTAATTACGTATGTTATCCTGCTCTTCTAGTAAGAAAGGCGAGGCGCAGCTAGGCCTAGATCAGACCTTTCGAAGGAGATCATAACGGCTCTGTCTTAGTTGATGATCTTTCTAGTTTGACTGCTTAGCTGCCGGGAGGTTAGGCACTCGGAACAGACGTAGTCCCAGCTCCCCGCTCAATTAACAGCAGCTTTTCTGAACACTTTCTATGGTCGTAGCTTATTGAATCACCCAAGCTGGTCGAGTGATAGTGAGATTATAGACCACCCAGCCTTTAGGACGTAGACCTAAGAGAAGCCTATCTCTTAAGGCGGAGTCTTTCCCTTTAGTAGCGCGTGATGATCCGCAGGCGTATAAGCAGTAGACCTGATCTTGGGGAATTGGTTACTCCCACTTGTGCCAGACAATCCCTTTGAGTCCTCGCTCCGGGGAGGAGTTCATTCAGGTAACTAATTAAGCGCATCTATCTACCAGCAAGGACAGGTTAGAATGGTAATCTATGTATGCTAGGAGTGCCCCTTACCTTAAGTAGCTCACTTAAGGAAGTCAGTAGCGAACCATGAGAGTCAGTCATTTTCTAGGGCCTGTCTTGAAAGCTGCAGGAAGTCAAGTATCTATCTAGTACTACGTACGTGAGCCAGTCAACAGATTTTATCACTCGGTCCGGCAACCCGTTGTGTTTTCTAAGCACTTCATGTTCTGGTGATATGTAATATCTGAGCTTCATCCGAGACTTCCAATGCGGGTGAACCAGCCAAATTGGAATAAAGAATATGAATAGGAAAAGAAAGGTTTACTATCGATCAATGCCCGAGCCCAGCTCCTTGGCTCTTGAAGCTTTTTGGCATCTTTCTCGCAGTCAGTGTCGGTACACTGTGGGTGGTAATAGGGCGTGGCAGGAAGGGTGCTCGCCTATGCGATTTTCTTGCTTTGTTTCGTTCTTCATATGTTGGTTGGCGACTCTATCTCGTTTGTAGGAGTGCCTATGCTTTTTTTCCCGCTTGGGATCAAAAGAGAGGAGAGAGTACCAATAGAAAAAAGTTAGACTATGCGGCTGCGGCTAGGTGATAAACGCATAAAGCGCTTTTCGAAGGTTCGACGCAGTTGACTGGGATACTACAACTCCATGCGGTTGATAAGCCAAGCGGTTCTGGTACTTTCGTTCTTTTTGAACGGTTCTGTTCTGCTCGAGATCAATTCATTGGTCCGCTAAAGGAATGAGAGATGGGGCAAGGTAGCGGGAAAGGCACTCCAGCGGCAGCAGATGGTTCTGCTTCAGCATTTACTGATCTGCCAACATTGATGACACCCCAAGGGAGGGAACTCTGGCAGGAAATCCCCTAGTCATTTATCTTGATTCGCCCGCCCAACTCTACCAAATTGGAAGAGTCAGACTGGTTTAAAGAATAAGGGGAAGAGGAAGCCTTTCATAACATAATAATATAACAACTTTGAAAAGTACTATCCTTCCGTTGTGTGTTGCCGCTTATCTTTCTCTTGAGATTGCATTTGCCAGTCGTTATAGGGGACTTGTCTCGATTTGCTCATAGTCGAAGTCTTCATACTGATAGGTTGCGTGCTATGTACAAGAAAGCCACCCTTACATTTGACCTTTGGTTAGGCAGGGATATGCTTATAGATCCTTATGTCAAGGGGGTTATAGTACATATATTACGTGAGGAGCGTAGTCTTAATCCTAATCAGTTCTCATTCATCCCTTCATATGTTCAGTTCTTCGATCGTCCTCGTGACTTAGTTGAATGGGCCATATTGCGACGATTGGTTCAAAGTTGGTTAAATCATCTTGCCTTTCTAAGCTTGAAGTAAAGTCAGCACTATTCAAAATCTTATTTATTTTAAGACTAGAGCTATGCCCTGAGGTAAGCATGACAATAGGACGTAATTCCAATCCCCTTCTAGGGACCTTTCAAAGAAACGAAACTCTTTATTCGTATCAGCGGATAAGACGAGAATCTCTTCTTCCTAGCGTGAAGAGGAGAAGAAAGATTACAGTTATCCCAATAGAGACTTTGAAAGACTTCAACCTTAAGTTAAGCCTACAATGAATTTTCATTGCCCGGTTAGCATCAGGGAGAGTAGTACCGATCTTTTTCTTCTTACGTTAACTTTGTTAATGTCATAGTTGATATCAAGATGAAAGGGAAAGACAATAAGAAAGATTCAAAGGTTTACCGTCATACTCCTTTATGTAGTAGCCTTTCTTTCCTTGCGTGGTAGGTGTGGCAGTTCCCGTCTTATCGATTGGTTCAAATGCTTGCACTTCATGGAATGCCTGAACCCTTGGGGACGGCGATAGGGTAAATAAAGTAAGCCCCTGCCCTTGTTTCCAGCTTGGGAATGAGAGTGAGGATATTGGAATTGAAGGAAGTCCCCTGAGATTGGGATAGAAGTTAGGCTAAACTAGCAGAAGGATATTATCAGGAAAGTGCTGGCGCTATAGTCAGTCATTCCCCTTTGCCCATGCCTTTTAGTATTTAGTAGTTAGCCTGGTGCTAGGAGAAGCAAGCCAACTAATCTTTTAAGCTAGAAAGAAAGTTTCAGTCCTAGGGTAACAGTCGAAGTTGGACCTGACATTGGGAGTTGCCATAGGGTCTACCCCTAAGAAGGAAGAGTTTGCGAGACAGTTGCAGATTCAATTCAGTCAAACCCTCTTGCATAGGAAAGGCTATCCCTCCCACAGACCTCTGTCTTGGCCGCCCCTACTTATTAGAAATAGATCTTAAAAAACAGAAGTGGGATATAGCACAAGGAGAATAGTGTAGGTATTAGCTTTACTGGATTGGAACTCTTTTCGTTAACCCTAGGAATACAACAGAGACTTGGAATAGAACTATACTTTGAGCATTCAAGATGATAGATCCGTCTTTTTAGTGCTATCTGCTTCAACTGACTAAACTCTAGTAGACTACTTAGCTAGTCGTTACCTTTTCCTATCGCTAGTCTCTAAAGCGCTTCTTCCCATAGATTCTTTTTGATTAGAAAGTTTCAAGACTTGCTTTCCTAGAAAAGAAGTTCGTATATTGAGTCGAATTGCAGCTAATTTCCTCCTTGCTTAGAGTCTTCTTTCTTCCGGAAAGATACGAAGATTCAGGCACAATCTAACTCGTGCTTGCAGGAAGTGAAGTCATCAAAAGGCGTCGAATGGGGCAAGATTCACTCTTAAGAGAGATGTAGACGTCCTGTTGGATAAGACGAAAGATCGATACTTGTTGACTCTGTCTCCTTTGAGTCCTAGCTTCCTAATCACTCAAAGCGGACAGAGGAGATAGCTATGAATGAAGCCTTCGATCGGAATACAGATGAGCGGTTGGGGGAAGTCGTCTCTCGGGCTAGGCTCTCTATTGATTGGGCAGGGGTTTCTCGATCAACTGAAGAAAGAAAGAGCTCTTTTTTATATACACAATTAAATGTACGAAATATGGCTATTAATCCCAGCCTCTGAGAGCACTCTGCATAGATAAAGAATTCTATTTCGGGGGAATCGTTGAAAGATGTAAAAAGGAGATTTCAGATCCTGGATGTGAAGAATCTACCTCAAAAACCTGTGATTTAGCCTCACAATCTGACTTATGCAGAAACCTTGGATTTAGTCCCACTTCCCTGATGCTTTGGAAAGGAGTAAAAAGCTCTAAGCTAGATAATTTCTACGAGGTCAAGCTTAGGAATAAGACTCGAAGTTGGATCAAAGCATACGCACCTCGAAAGTCCAAGCCAGAGGAAACTTCAATATATACAAAGGCTAGTTAACTTATAAAAAGTAAGAGGGAGTCCAACGACTTAGTCTACAAGGAAGACCAAAAGATAGCATTCCCCTTCAATAGGATTCGTCAGCCTGAAAGCTATGTTCTAAGAGAGAGAAAGGGACTTTAGTTAGGAAAGGCTTCGACCGTAATTTGAGACCATATAAAGATATTCTAGTTATCCCCAAAAACCAAGCTCTCCTCCTCCTAAAAAACACTTTGTTTTACTTACGATTGAATGAGTTGGTTTTCGAATTGGCAGCCTTAATCAATCCTTTCCGAAGTCAGGTTCATGTTGCTTTGGACTTGAAGACAAGAAAAGCGTCGTTGCCAAAAATCCTCAACGGAAGAGGAAGATCGGAACGGGCTAAACAGGAGTATTGGAGAGGACTCAACTAACATTTATATAGAATTCTAATGGATCAACTCGTGCTCTTGTGCCTCTTTAAGCTAGGAAATGAAATCCGGGTCAGTGATCGTGATCCCTATACCTTCTTCTGCTCTTTTTGGCATTCTTTTTTGTTTGAGTAAAGCATCCCTTGCTTAGTTCCCATATCTGGCTATCAACCGGTTCATTCCTCTTTCCTGCTCTTGCCCTGGTCTGTTTACTTCTTTCTAGTTCTCTTTTACCGACCATACTTCAAAGTTATCTCTGGTAATTGATCGAGCTCTCTGCTGTGCTCTTCAATAATTCTCGGTCCTATACTTGCTTAGTTAGTTTGCTCTTTCTTTAGTTGCCTATCTGGGTCTGCTACTTCCTCTCTGTGATGCTAAGTTTTTTATTCCTCTTTTCGAGACGCAAAAGACGAAAGACGAGAATCGGCGCAAAGATCAAAAGACTTAATAGACGTAGAAATATAGACGTAGAAATTCCTAGCCTACTGGTTGAAGCGTAGTCCGGTCAGTCAAGTGTTGACACCGGAATTAGTAAGGATTTCTTAATTAGTCTGTACCTTAAAAAGCGGTGGCACTGCTTCGATTCCTTTGCTTTCAATAGTGGTATTCTTTCTAAGGCATTAGATGTTCCATAATGTACGTCAATAATTGTTATTTATCTCAAAGACTTGAGACTGAAGTCGACTCAAAATATTGCATATACGCGTTGACTCCTTCAACTCAATATTGAAATGTGCATAGTCATGTGAAGTTAATAGACGAAATTGGTTATAGAGTTCACTCTCTAAGCCCTCGTTGAAGCCCTTCGTAGACTGCCTGGCTTGCAAACGATCGGAAGGAGAGTCAAATCCAACGTAGCAAAACCATTTTTCTGATATATCTTACCGTCTCCTTGGAGTACTGTTTCCGTTTTACTTCCTCAGATTAATCAAATCTTTCTCAACTCCACCAAGAGGTATTCTATCTTGAGTCACTAACTAAGAAGACTTCAGCGCAATGAGTCGATATCTTCTCTATTAAGAATTCGAGCTTGAACTCGAACAATCGAGTTGTTATATCAGTTCGCACATATTCATAGCCGACCCTAGAACATGAAGAATTCTCGTTTCAAGCGTATAAAGACCAAATATATTCAAAAAACTTAACTCGGATAACATCATCTTCTGCTTCAGATAATCCTTAGCAGAAGGGGATTTCTTTGTAAAAGCTTTCAGCAATGACATTGAATTCTTATTGCTCTCCGCTCCTCGATCTCAGTTTGTAACTCATATAAGTCCTCTTCCTTTAATCTGGATTTTGATTTCGCCAACAACGGCTGAGACCATTCGCACTTTTTGTAACTATATACGCTCTAGTTCCGCGTAGAACTTCTTCCAGAATGAATCCATTATTTGTGCAGAAACGTTGTTCACGAACACGCTTTCGAGCCGCAAAGATATGTCAAATGTCAAAGGCTGACGAACCCCTCTTTTTCAGACATGTGTCATCATGGAATTTGAAAGGAAAGGTTCTTCCTCGGATGTTATCTATAATAAAATAGAAATTATAACGAAGGAGCTATGATAGATCATATTCCTCTAAACGCTTTTTATCTTAGCGAGAAGCCCCGTAGATAAGCTCTATCACTTATATCTGAGGAGCTCTTATGAGAGCATAACCTATAAAGAAAGTCAGTAAATACGTGAAGGTTCTTAAACGGATTTACTCAATTGAAAAATCTCGTTCTTCTCTATCAAAAACCATGGAGGAGGATTTAGCCCTTGGTTCGAATTTAGCAATGTATCTTCTGAATTTTTCCATTCTTGATTTTGATCATGCCCCGGATTATAGTATCGAATGTATTTTAGATGTTTTCATTATCGAAGCGAGTTACCAGGGAACTCTTACCTACTTACCGGTTTTCTAACTTTTATAACCTGGAGGTCACTCTTTCTAATGATGTTTTCTATTCAGAGGACAGCGACAAGTCATGAAACCAACCTTTTCCAAAGGAACATCAAGCAGATCATTTAGCGTAGGACAACCATATAGAACGGAGGATAATATTCTTTCCCTCTTTCGAAGCCTCACCAAATGAAATGGTCGAAGCTTTCCTTCCAATTGCTGCAGTACTAAGGCCCGTTGGAGAAAAAAGGTAAACCTATCCAATAGCAGTCCTATGGTAAGCAAGCTCAGTATACATAGGTTCCTATCTAGGATTCTCTGGTAAATAAGTCGACTCTTTGCTGCCTCAATCACGCTAGAGCGAGAAGGATAGTGTGGAGAGGACCATTAGTCTACTGAGACCCAGATGCTAGCCTTGATTTCCTCAAGAGATAGGACTCATGTAGAAGTACTTCTGCAATAATCTTAGAATGAGATAAGACCCTACCTCGGATGCCAGATATCAGAAAGATAAGATTATCTGGCAGAATAACTTTGACACCTGAAAAGAAATGATGTCTAGGCCCTACCTAGAAACATGGGTAAAAATCTGTTGTATGAGATGACATATTGACGAAAGGTAATTTACGTATACCTCATGATAGAACTCCTAGTGACAACACATTCAATTTATTCGATTGGGACAAAGTGTGTCATCTAAGGAAATAGAAAGCACTTTTGAGCTGGCATTATTAGGATGTGCATTAAGCCTCACAATTTCCGTGAGAGATCCGATCTCGGTTGTTTTCAACTTGATCTCCTTCTCAATCGGTATGGCTTTTGGAGGAAAGTGGATCCAGGTTGGTTTCCCAACCCAACGGATCGTAACCTTAGGGCGAGAGCCGAACCATGGTTAGTCACCCCCGCCAATGGATCTGAAGGAGAGGAACGTAGTGAAACGAAAAGCTCTATATCGACATATCGACTAATCATCTCTATTCTTCTCTTCCGCGAGTGAGTAGGTGGGTTACACTGAACACTTACCTAATAAAAAAGAGTTGACAAGAAAACTTCGTTCGAATTGCACGTGTTAAGCATATTGCTTTTGTAGCTCTCTTCAACAGTAATGAGGGACCGTAGGCGATCTAAGGTTGACCGTCTCCCCGGCCCCCTTTCGGTGCACTATTGGAGAGCTCTTTTGGCCCGAATCGAAAAATGAAACTGTCAAGATTAGCCTACTGCTCTTCTTACTGAGGTTTTTCTCTTCCTCTATCTCTATAAATTCATTCCTTAAGTTAAGGCAGATAGGATTTTTTTTTATTTCACTTATATCTTATATATATAATATAATTAAGTTATTACGCCAAAGGCAACTGATTCAACACCAGCTATCACATCACAGCTACCTCCTCTAACTAATCCACTTCTACATGATATCCTATTCCGCTTCTATACTATTTCACTACTATAAACGATAATATCTCTTTATTCTTCAAGAGATTCCTATTCTTTTGAACCCCCGGAAGTGCCTGAACTGCCTTTAGAGAAGATTCCACCAGAACTGGAAAGTCAGAAGTCGATAGTTAAGGTTCCTGTCCCACTTCCCTGCTCGAAGAGAAGCTTATAGACTCACTCCAAGTCTATAGAGCTATTCGTTTAGATTGAAAAACTAAGTTCAACTCCTTCACTCGAACGACGATACGTAATGAAATGAGTTTCACGTATAGTCGATATTCAGTTCGTTCAACTCATTGGCTAGCTTTAGTAGCTTGTGTACTAGCCTCTTCTATACCAGCTGATTCAATAGCAACTGTCAGCCCTTTATCTTTTATTACTTGAAAGCGTCACAGACAATTTCTATTTATCAATTTCCCATGTGATAGTGAAAGACAACATTGTCCCTAGAACGGAAAAATCGAATTTGACTCTTCTATTTGACTTACTACGGGCATCACATGATTACCATAGTATATGGAGATCTCAGTCAGCTCCCCCACCAATGAGCGGTGGTGCTTCTGTTCCAACTGAACTGGGTACAGTCAGGTGCAACCCATTGGACGCATGAGCCAATGTTCTACACACAGAAGAAGACTGCACCCCCAAAAATGATGAGATGAGAAGCTATGACTAAAGAAAGTCGTGCAAAAGTGTTTCAGTTTTTGGTCCTAATTTCGATCCTTTTTTCTTTTTCATTTCTATGGATTGGTATGGATTTTCATTTCTTTCTTGTCAAACTCAAATCCATGCTTCTCACAAAATCTCTCCACTTTCTTTTTAGTAGACTCGGGTGGTGTGGTGGAGGGCTGGTTATAGCAATAGTTTTGACTATTTTGGATCCCGAGCTGGCTAAGATGATGGCTCCTTCGGGGGGGGCTACGGGAGCTTCCGGACCATCAACCTCAGTGGACAGCGTGCCCCAAGATGATATATGGGCGGCCCTCGACCAAAGGCCGCAGGCGCCAGCACCGGCGGAAGGGACGAGCATAAACCAAGGGCCGAACAGGAATGAGGAATCCACTTTGGCTCCAAGGGCACAATCCCTTTTTGTTTGAACGGCCTCATGCTGAGGATCAACCTTTCGAGCCAAACGCCCCTAGTGTTGACTACTTAAAAAAAAGGATTTGTTCAGTTCTTCGTAACTGCCAACGGATAAGACCAACAAAGAACTTTTTACAAGAGGTTTTCGAGACTCTGCATATCCAAGAGGCTGAAGCAGAAAAGCGACTAAAAATAGCGGAGGTGCTCTCTGAGATTGAGAGTTCCACCGATTAGAGAATAATCCAAGAGTAAACAACAATAATCGACGAAATGCCGCCTACCACTTAATGGTAACTATCAGCGATTGGGAAAGGGAAAATTCGTCCCAAACCCGATAGACGACGTACCATGATACTTTCTCTTTTGTCGAGCCCCTGTCTGTCCACCTCAGGATCCATAGCGGTACGATAATACCAATTACAGTATCGCAGCCAGTCCTTCATCCACCCTCATAAAGACGACCATTCCAGGATCATCCCAGGCTGAGTAAATAACTCATCTGGGCATAGGGTTATATCGCTTTGTTTCATCTGAAGAAAGAGGAAACTCACAATATAACCACGAAGGTAAGGATTTCAGGGACGACCCCGACCAAGCCATAACTCAAATGGCAAGGTGGTGAAGGTGTGGTACGTATGCTATTCGAGAGAAAACTGACTTCATTCACTAGTGAGAAGGCTGCTTAAGCTTTTGCTGACGAAGTGAAGTACTCCCGACTGAAAGCGCTTAGTATGTCTAAGTCAATCCCCTAATTCCGTCACCCGACTATCCGCAAAGCAGACCAAGAAGGGAGGGATGAAAGGCTTTCGCCTCAAAAGGCAATGGAGAGCTCAACTCTACCTAAGCTGCTTTTCTTTTTGGGAAATATTCTGTCTTATCAACCATTGATGAAAGTCCGGGAAGCAGCTAATCAACATCTTCTTCTTCCCTTCATCGACTCCTCTTCTTCTCTTTCCAAAGCTGACGAACTTTAGTAGTCCTACTGTGAACTGAAAGCCTTACTCGCTGCGTATACGTTGTAGTTAGAAAGAGCTCCATTCGCACTTGGCCTTCCCCTAAAGAGAAGATATCCCATACCTTTTTCCAGCCTCTGCTGCACCCTTCAGTATGAAGTCCGCTGCCATCGAATCGAAAGAAGAAACGTATGGAAACGAAAGGAATATAGAGGAAAGAGAGTGAGCTCTCCATGGAAGGATAAGACATAAGGACTTCACCTCTCACTGGCTGTGAAGCCCACAGGATTTCTTAACCTAGTTTGCAGGAACTTGATGTTAAGTAAACTCCAAAGAGAACTTTCAAATGCTATTGCCTTAGCTTATCAATTTCAATTCAACTCTATGGTTAGCAACTGCCATCGTCAGAACTTGACGTTGGTCTAACTGGCTTGAAGCTGAGCTTCTTCTGCAACTGGCTGATCGGAAGGATTTTTGTTTCACTTACAGACTGACCGCGTCAATGAAAAGAGGCTTGCTCAGGACGGGAAAGGAATGCCTTAAAGAAAACTCCCAAAAAATGACCTGCATCGTCTATTCTCGCTCGACCAAAAGTGTACTACTTGAGAACGTGTATGTGGCCGATGAATGGGACCTACGCGGGAAAGAGACTCCCTGGTAACTAGGGGGGATTCCTTAAATGGTTTGTCTCTTTTCGGGTCAACACTGTAACCAAGCAAGTAGGCAAACTTCTGGAACACTATCTTATCCCCTAGGGAAAGCATTCTACCTCGTTGGGCCTCGCTACTAGGAATAGAAAAAGAGGCCAAAACAAAACGACTTTTTATTACAGGATTCCTCCAAAGCATACTATAGCTGTGCAAAATCGAAAATGAAACCAAGGAAGGAGGCGAAAGGGGTGCCTTTTTCTAACTCTCTTGTGCGTTACCCTTACCTGCTGCTTAGTCTGTTGATTAAGATGTGGGCAGATGATGATTTTTCTTGCACTTAGACTTCTACGCCCACCAACTTCCACCTTAGCTTTCACCAACTAAACGAAAGGGAACTGCTGGCACTTTGAACATTTTGCGAACTTAATAAACACTTCCTTACCGGCTACGCACTAGGATCCCCGGTACCAGATCGTACCATCATAAGCGACTACCCCTTTTGGTTGTGGTGTTGTATTTCCACCTTGAAAGCAGCCCACCCACCAATAAAGCAGTTTTGTGCGCAAGCCCCTTCCTGCCATAGTAGGCACATCCTTCCGGGTCAGACGCATAGCAAGCACCCCTTTTTTTAGTCTACTAGTCATAAAAGACTATCCGCTTTGACATGAGACAGTCTAGCTCACTTCTGTATCAACTGGCTGAAATGCCACCACGGGGTTAAAGGAATTGTTATTTGATTCTGCGCGCTCTTCACGCTTGTGGTGCTAACTAAGTGTATTCTGGCCAGTGAGAAAAGGAGGCTCGCTACTACGTTCGAAACCATTTCAAACCAACCCACAAATAATTAATAATAGACATTCCTTTTAACTGCATGGGCTGATTGGGGGTTCCAAGTGGACCCGTCAAATTGTCCTACCTGGATTTGGTGGCTATTAATTAATTAGCAACACTCGTCACACAAGAACTGCTAGTTGCCACGAACGACTAGCAACAATCCGCGTTCAACCCCTTTTGTCAAATTCGGGTTGGTGCGGAGTGAGGAGCGACCTGCGAATTCGCATTCATTATTGTGCCGTATGTATAGAGCCTACAACGTAATAGCGTACTAACCCCTTATTCTTTCGGAACCATCGGAAAAGATTGAGCATTAACTGTCCATTTTGTGGGTCCGATCGGTTAGGCTTGCTTTCACGTCTATGTCTACTACCACGATTCGTCATTGATTCCCCACCCTAACAACGGGATACTTTTCACTACCCTATCAATCAGAATAAGAAAGAAAGATGATCTTTTCTGGCAAACAAACCACTTTGATTGACGGACGAGAAGAAGAAATGAATCGAAAGCTTTCTTCTCCATCCAGTAGAATCGAAAAGGTGAAGGTTTCAAGCCAATAGTAACAAGGGGACGAGAAAGCGCTCCAATGTGCAGTTCTTGGCTTGGTAAAGGCAAGGAAAGGTTCAAAGAGTGAATGGTTTGACGGAGGCACATCGTCGTCTGGTCTCTCCTTTGTGCCCTAGGAAGGGAAATGAAATTCACCCCCTTTTTCGAGAAAAGGATTTCCATTCTCCTTATCAGTAGTAGGCTCGAGAGACCTCGGATGGCTTTGCATAACAACTCTGAAGGAGGCGCTGAATTCCTTAAAAAAAGAGAATTCGCTGGCATTCTCGTCGGGATTTGACAGAGCTTAAAGCAGGTAAGGGATTTTTCGAATCGGTTGTTACAGAAGGGGTCCCAATACCCAAAGATCTTCCTTCAAGAGCGCTAGCTATTTTATGTAATGTGCAAAAGTCGACTCTGAACTCTATTTACGCTTAGCCGGGAACAAGATCTTTGTTTCAGCAAAACTGATTGAAGCGTTTGGGACTAGAGTTTATGTTTGGCGACTCGGAAGTTTTGTAGCTTTAGTGAAGTCTGGCAGAAGTACTAAAGTATGTAGCTTTTGTCGGCATATCCGCATCCGGCTCAGCGAAAGGCGCAGGGGTTGACTGTGAAGCTATTAGCAGACGAAGGTGCGGAGAAAGCAGCAGCGTCGATCTCAGGTCCCACCCTCAATCAGACCGGGCGACAGGCGAGAAATGCTTTCAGTAACTAGTCTGACTAAAGAAAAAAAGGAGAGGGCTAAGGAATGGTAATCATGTGACGACCGGGATAGTAATATATATATGGGCTGTGTAACTAGCTCGTCCTCTCTTTCCTGTTGTCGGACGTTAATCAGTAACCGGTGCTTGATAGAGGACAGCTATTGAATCAGCTGTGGGACTTTCATTTGATCGAAGGGCTTCTGAAGCCCTTCAGGTCTTTATCGCGTCTTGCCGGGCGTATTGAATATATAGATTCTGTAATTGTCAATAGTTGAGAGGAAGGTCTCGAGTTATCGCTACGCCCCCAAGCCTGATGATCCAATAGCTGCTTATCTCTCAAAAGGAGTAGCTTGCTTGCAACCGTTGGACAGCTACTGGATTCTCTCTCAGGGCTGACGCGCCTTGATTGAAGCAGCGTCACAGTAAGATGAAAAAGCAAAGAGAATAACCTATTCGATAACAAGCGATTTGTGATCAATAATCAGTGCCCCCTTTAGAAGTCAGGTGTCGAGAATGCAGCAAGCAGTGAGGTTACCCGTTAGGTCGGATGAAAGAGGATTCCCTTTAAGCTAAAAAAAACGATTCCCGGACTTAGAAACTCTCAAATGCTCTTCTAAGTCATTCCCGCTCCAAAAAGAAAATGGAGTAGGGAATCAAGCCTTCGAGCTAAGCTTCTTTTCCTAAGCATTACTTTGTAGGTTCGGCTGCTATGCTAGGCCTTTGGGTTCTTTGAATTGACAAAATAGGAATTTCTTTTCTATATCCCGAAGGAAACTACCTCAAAGGGACCGAGGGCGTTAGCTTGGGCTCGGTTAGATTGACTTGAAGTAAAGGGAAAAGCCTCGTTTCCGGCAATGTGAACCTTCCCAGCTCGTCCATCGGGTGAATTAATAACTCGATAATCCATCCAATACTTATCACTAATCTGTCTGGGACTCCTGTCTTGAGGAATTAGAGGTTGTTGGATTTTTCTCTAAGGCATTTCCTTTTGTTTCTAAACCTTAAACGATTCCTGAAGCGTTGAGTTTATAGTTAGAGGACTTAACACCAAGCCTTTGGTTCCATTCCAGGTTACGTTGTCTAACCCTCCAACGAGAATTGGTCCATTTCCTAGGGTGTCTAACCAGAATGAAGCTAGGAGTTGCGAAGCCATAAGTCAGGGAGTTCGGAGTTATAGGCATTGGGTTACATAGTGTTCTTGCTCCAGGTTGTTAACTCAGGTGTCCTGTTAAGAGTTCTGACAGGGGACTCCGGGTGTAAGAGTTCGAGGAGGTTTAGCCTTGGTCTGGCTACATAAGGATCAGGTACTAAAAATGCTTTTGACTCCTGTAAGTTCGTCTTGAAACCCGTCAAAGTGACAGTATGCCTTAGTAAGGTAAGGAGTTGCCGTCCTCAATGGAAAAGAAGTGGGAGATAGAGAAAAGGTTTAGAAGAAGACGGAATCTGGCTAGCTTGTAAGCGGGGGAGTAGGTCGTTGACGTAATAGTTCTTTCCCTCCTTGCACTGGGTTCGGCCTCTGTTCCTCTCCCGTTGGTCGAGTTACTTCGTTCCTCGCTGTGCGGGGTCTAGTTCAACCTCGTGCTGGGTAATCGATTACGATAACATTAGCCCTTCTGTCCTTACTATCAAAAAGTAGAGATTTGATCGATCCCTTCGTACCAAGTCTTAACTCATAGCTTTCTCCCAGAGCCCTCTCATCTAATAGGGGAAGTCGGATGGTGCTTATAGGGTTTCTTTTAAGTTAATTAGTGTCACTTTTACGGTTGTAGGGAAAGAGTTAATCGAGTTAGTGTTGTTTAACCTGCTTCTTAAGTTATAGGCACTTTGAAGGTATGAAAGAAAGAGTATGAGTTAGTAACGAGCGGGAGCTAGCCCTAAAAGAAGGGAGAAGACTTCATCGGTCCCAAGCTTTTAAGGTATAGAGTTCTCTCCCGAGCTATGTATGAGTTAATACTTGATAGGAGTTAAGAATAGAGTTACGGACTAAGCCCGAACGAGAGAATCCGTCATCTGTCACAAGGTAAGTGAGTCAAATAGCAACTAATAGAGTTCTTGCCCTTGTTGTTAAAAGATGAGTTGATCTCATGAGCTAAGCTCGACCCCATTAACTCTGGTGCATGTCTCCCGGGTAGTCTTTTCCCGTTAAGTTTCCGTTTTCGTCTTTACGTCGTCTTTTGATAAGGCAAGATTCTAAGATAGATAAGAGGTTGCCTATCTACCTTGTAT